>Ga0307515_10009409_pt1 | contig 18898 bp, 13 predicted proteins | sample 17_EM_MG_FD_194513 | JGI IMG/M metagenome (GOLD analysis project Ga0307515, IMG submission 194513) | Populus trichocarpa ectomycorrhiza microbial communities from riparian zone in the Pacific Northwest, United States - 17_EM | ecosystem: Host-associated > Plants > Roots > Unclassified | place...
GACGTCAAGGTGCTCGTCGTGCTGTCGGACGGCGCCGCCGATGACAAGACCGAGGCGCTCGCCCAGGCGCTGCGCGCGCGCGAGCTCGGGATCCAGCTGTTCGCGGTCGGGATCGGCGATGACTACGAGGCCGACCACCTGCGCAAGCTGGTGACGCCGTCGAGCGGCGCCCTGCTCGCCCCGGGCCACCTCGACCAGCTGGCCGCGACCTTCGGCGCGCTGGTCGCGCGCGTCGAGAGCTTCGTCGCGACCACCGCGCAGCTCGTGATCAGGCTCGGCGAGCGCGTCCGCCCGCGCCACGTCTACCGGACGCTGCCGCAGCCTGCGTTCATCGGCGACGTCTCGGCGGCGGCGGCGCGCGAGGTCGAGATCCGGGTCGGCAACGTCGAGCGCGGCCAGACCCACGCGTTCCTGCTCGCGATCGTCGTGCCGCCGCACCTCGACCCCGCGCTCGCGATCGCGCGCGCCACGCTGACGTTCGACGTGCCCGCGCTCGGCCTGCGCGCGCAGCACCAGGAGCTCGCGCTGCACGTCGCGCGCGGCAGCGACGCGCGCGCCGGGAATACCGAGATCAGCGGGGCCTACCGCAGCGCGCAGATCGCGCGGCTGGTCGACGAGCTCGCCGACGCGCAGCGCCGCAACGCCAAGGACGAGTGCCTGGACCGGCTCGATCTGCTGACCCGGCTGTCCGACGAGCAGGGCGACGACCACGCGCTGGCGCTGTACGAGCAGCTCCGCGACGGCATCGCCGGCGATCGCGCGATCGCGCAGAAGGCGCTCAACGAGCTCGTGATCGCGAGCACCGAGCACAGGCCGGCGGCAGCCAACGCGCCGGGCGCGAGCAAGCAGCTCTACGACGTCGTGCTGGCCGCGCCCGGTGACGCGCCGATCCTGCTGCTCCGCGCGCTGCGCGACGCCACCGGCAAGTCGCTGCGCGAGCTCAACGAGCTGATCGCGACGACTCCGATCGCGATCCAGGAGGCGCTGTCGCGCCGCGCCGCCGAGGCGCTCGTCACCCAGATCGAGGACGCCGGGACCGGCGCGGTGCTGAGGGTCCGGAAGCGATAGCGCGGTCAGTCCTCGACGCGCAGCACCAGGGAGCCCGAGTTACCGCGCGTCTGCGTCTGGTACATCAGCTCGGCCTGCGCGGGCGGGATCGCGAGATCGCCCGCCATCTCGAGGTGGAGCACGGTGCGCACGGTCGCGGTCGCCGGCGCGTCCTCGAAGTGAAACGCCAGCTTGGCCTCGCGATCCTCGCGGAGCACGTACGGCGAGGCCCGGAGCGCCGGCGCCGCGAACCGCCGATCGCTCTCCGGCAGCGCCTCGGCGCCGGCGGGTTTCGGATCCTCGATCAGAAGGAAGTGCATCGGCTCGACGTTCGCGTGGGTCACCGTCACGACGCTCTCGACGTACGCGCCGCGCGGCACGCGTTCGCCGGTCCGGAGCTCGCGGACGCGCTCGCCCCGGGGACCGAGCAGGCGGAGGGTACGCACGACCTGGAGCCCGTTCTCGGCCGGCTTCAGATCGCGGCCCGTCTTGCGATAGCGCAGCACCGCGCGCGCCATCACCCCCGGCGATGCGACGGGGAACGCGATCACGCTGCGGCGCGGCAGGCTGCCGTCCACCACGAGCTTGTTGGCCAGGCCATCCGCGAACGTGATCCGCGCGCTGCGGCCACCGTTGACGGCGTACTCGACGAACGCCGCGCTGGTCGGCGACACGCCCTTCTTGCCGAGGTACTCGGCGATCGCGAACAGGATCATCGCGGTGTCCTTCGTCGAGTTCCAGCGGTCTCCGCGCTTGTGCGCGACGAAGTAGGCGATCGCCTCCGGGATCAGCGGATCGTCGGCATCGTGGACGACGAGCGCCTTGAGCACCGCCGCGGTGATCTCGAACGGATCGTCCGCCCACCGCGAGAACCCGCCGGTCTGCCAGTGCGCCCAGCCACCGCTGCGTTGTGCGCGCTGCCGCAGCTCGGCGACCGCGTAGTCGGCGGTCGCGCGATCGCCGCGACTGCTCGCCATCTCGAGCGTCAGCGCGAGCGCGTGGTCGGTCATCGCCGAGCGCTGCTTGACCAGCGCGGCCCACGCGGCGTCGCTCGGCCGCACGCGCTGCGCGTACGCGTACATCACGAACGCGTGGTCGGTGACCATGTCCGGGCGCGACGCGAGCTGGTCGAGGAACGCGGCCAGCTTCGCGAGCCCGCGCGGGATCGTGTGCTCGTCGGGCAGCTTGTAACCGGCGGCCTCGGCCTGGAGCAGCCCCCACATCACGTACGGCGTGATCATCTCGTGCGTCGCGCTGCTGCCCTGCCAGCCCCAGCCACCGTCGGGCTGCTGCAGCTCCATCAGCCGCTTGACCCCGACCTCGACGACCTTCGGTAGCTTCGCCGCCAGCGCACCGTCGCGGATCCGGAGCTGACCCAGGATCCCGGCGACGCGGATCGCAGGCGCGAACCGGCTCATCGTCTGCTCCGCGCAGCCGTACGGATACTCGACGAGGTAGTCGAGCGTCGCCGCCAGGTCGGCGGCGAGCGACGGTGCGAACGCGACCTCGAGCGTCGCGTCGCGCGGATCGACGCCGGCGGGCAGCTCGATCGCGAGCGGCTTGTCGGCGAAGCCCGATACCGAGACCTCCTGCTCCGCCGACGACGCGACGATCGGGATCCGCTTGAGGCTCGCGTCCGACGGGCCACCACCCGCGGCCGTCGCGCGCATCACCAGCGAAGCCAGGCCACGCTCGCGCGCGCGCACCGACCACGTCACGGTCGCGCTGCGGCCGCGCGGCACGCGCACGACCTGGGTGATCGGCGACAGCACCTCCAGGTGCTCGGTCTCGATCGAGACCACGAGCTCGCGATCGGCGGCGGTGAGGTTGTGAACGCTCGCGAACACCGACACCGTGTCTCCCTCGGTGAACAGCCGCGGGATCATCGGCCACACCATGACGTCGCGGACCGTGCGCAGCTGCGCCACGTGCCGGCCGACGCGCATGTCGCGACTGATCGCCGTCACGACGACCTGCCAGCTGGTGAGCGAGTCAGGCAGCTTGAACCGAACGTGCGCCTTGCCATCGGCCCCGGTGCGCAGGCGACCGTCGAACAGCGCCGAATCGGAGAAGTCGCGGCGCACGACATCGGTGCGACCATCGATCACGTCGAGCGCGGCAGGAGCAAACGCGACCGGTGCGCTGTAGCCCGCGTTGCCGCTGATCCCGTACGCGCTGCTGCGGAGCGCGGCCGCGCGGTCGCCCGGCTGGGACGGATCGAGGATCACCGTGACATCGGCGACCCGCACGAACGCCAGCGCGCGGGCGTCGGTCTCGAGCAGGTCGACGAGGCGCCGGCGGGCCAGGCCCTTGCGCTGGGCGGCATCGAGCTCGAGGTGCCAGCGGTTCGCACCGGGTTTGACCGCATGGACGCCGGCCTGGCGCAGCAGCGCGACCAGCGTCCAGGCGTCGAGCCGGCCGCCGTCGAGCGCCGAGATGATCCGCCCCGCCAGGCTCCGCGCCGTCGAGTCCTCCGCAGCTTCGCGGACCGGCTGCGCGACGAGCTGCCTGGCCTGCCGGACCAGGTCGCCGAGCGTGACGTCGCCGAGCTCGGCGCGCAGCGCGGCGAGGCCGGCGCGGCCACGCGCGCGATCGTCGGCGTAGTAGAAGCTCGTCGGATCGACCGCGCGATCCTGCGAGACCCCGAGCAGCGACTGATCGAACACCGACACCACGAGGTCGACGACCTCCGCGCGACCGACGTCGACATCGAGCTCCGCGATCTCCCCCGGGCCGTAGGTCTCGTTCACGTGCGTGCGGATCGCGAGCTCGCGGCTCGACTGCGCGACCTCGACGAGGCGCTGCGCCGCGTGCACGGTGCCGCCCGCACCGAGCAGGTACGCCTCGACCGCCGCGCCGTGGCCGAGCGTGTCGCCGACCGGCAGATCGATCCGCGCGCGCCCGTCGACGAGCTCGACCTGCGTGCGGCTCGCGATGCCGCCCGCGTCGCGCACGATGACCAGCGCGCGGGCGTCGCGATGACGGGCGTGCAGCGTACCGGTCAACCGCGCCCCCTGGCGGACCTCGGTGCGATCGAGCTCGAGCACGAGATCGGGGAGCTCGGCGAGCTCGCGCACCGCGACGCCGCTCTCGGCCCACGCCGAGGACCCATCCGCGAGCTTCGCGACCGCGACGAGGCGATAGGCGCCCGGATCGTCGAGCCGGAGGCTCGCGATGCCGTTGACGACGACCGCCGCTGCCGCGAGCGGCTCGCTGCCGCCGGACGCCGGCGCGGTGAAGCGGTGCGGGCGCCGCGACAAGCACCCCATCCCGGTGTAGATGCAGTGATCCCACCGGCCGTTCATCGAGTTGCTGAAGTCGTTGTAGTTGCCAAGCACGTTCCAGCCACCGAGCTCGTAATCCGGCGTGGGCTGCACGCGCACGGCGATGACGCTGGTGGTCGCGGCGAGGGGCTGCCCCGTCGCATCGAGCACGCGCACCGCGACGTCGAGCGGCCCCGCGCTCGCGAGCTCGTGGGGCGAGCTGACCTCGAGCTGGACGTCGCGGCGGGCGAGCGGGATCGCGCGCGTGGTGCGCTGCTCGCGTCCGTTCGCGTCGACGATCACCGCGTCGATCAGCAAGCGGTGGTCGCCCCGCAACCAGTCCCCGCGGAGCGGGATCGCCCGGCTCGCCGTGCCGTTCGCCGCGACCTCGAGCCGGGCCTTGTCCTCGAACACGACCTCGCGCGAGCCGCCGTCCGGCCGCGTCGCGAGCTCGGGATCCGCGGCGTACGCGACGGTCTCGGCGGCGCGGAGCTCGACCGCCGGATTGCCGAAGACGAACGCATCGCGCGACAGCTGGTCGCCATGCGCCGCGGGTTCCTGTCGCACGATCTGCGCCGTGTACTCGACGGCACCGCCGCCGACCGGCTTGTCGAGGAAGTCGATCGCGCGGAACTGCAGCCCGGCATCGCGCGCACCGATCGCCACCTCGACCTCGAGCTTGACCTTGGGCTTGCGGAGCTCGGCGAGCGTGACCCGCGCGGTGCCGCGATAGCCGGTGATCGACAGCGTGTAGTCGTCGAGGGGATCCGCGGGCGAGAACGTGTAATCGCCGGCGATCCGGCCGGTCGCGTCGGCGACCAGCGCGAGCTTGCCGGCCGTGGTCTTCCTGGTGTCCGACGCGATGCGGACCTCGACCGGCTGATCCGGCATCGCCTGGTAGCCATGGCGCGTGGCGCGGCGAAGAAATCCCGCGAACGATAGCTTCTGCCCCGGCCGATACGCGCCGCGATCGACGACGAACAACACGGTGGGCTCGAGCGGCGCGCGCGGCTCGAGGGTCACCCGCTGAGCCATGCCCGCGGCGGTGATCACCGCCTCGGTGGTGGTCGCGACGTCGTAGGCGAGGGCGAACGTGTTGTCGCGATCGATGTCGACGAGGTGGTCCTCCCCACCATGGCGGACCGACGCGCGTTCCCCCGCGTGCGATCGCGAGCCCGCGATCCAGCCGATGACCCGATCCGGATCGACGAACACGCGCAGCGCAGCGCCGCTCGGTGCGGGCTGCGTCTCGATGAACACCGGCGTCACCGGTCCTGCGGGCATCACCACCGCTGCGGGTGCGCCCGCGGCCTTCGGCTTGGGTTGATCACCGAGCGCGCATGCCACGGGCAGAAGCCCGATCAGACCCAGCTTGAAGCTCGTCATGCAGTTCTCCATTCCTCGCGTGCTTCGAACGGCGAGCATGGCGCTGCGTTGTCCCGGCCGCGGTAAGGCCTCTGTAAGCCGTGACGCGCCTCAATCCCGGCCCGCGGTCGCGGGACCGAGGCGAAGTGGTTCGTCGCCGGCACGCAGGGTATACGCGACGACGAAGCGCAGCTCGTGATCCGCGCTCGGGTTCCGGAACACGCGATGTGTGACGCCGGCCTGATCGACGAAGCCATGCCCGGCTTGCACCTCGGTGACGGGCTCGTCGCCGAACGCGGACTCGAAGCGACCCTCGAGCACGAAGCCGATGCCGACGGCCGGATGCACGTGAAGCGGCGCGGCTTGCCCCGGCGGATACTCGATGAGGTAGAGCCGGGTCTCCCAGCCCGGAAGGTCCGTGGCCGGCCGGCGATCGACCAGGGTGCGGCGGATCCCGCTGGACCCGCTGCCCGGAGCGGCGGGCGCGCCGGGCGATCCCGGCGGGGCCATGTTGCCGCGGCTGGACGAGCAGCCGACGACCAGCGCGAAGACGAGGGCGAACGAAGAACGCATGGTGAGCTCCTGGCTTGGTTACTACAGTCGTAGTAATTACTACGGATGTAGTAACGGCGCAACCACGTGCCGAGCGAGCCACCACCGCGGCCGGCGCACCGATCCGTTCATCTCATTCGATCCGCGAACGCCAGATCCTATGCCGTTCTTACCATTGCTAGATCTCCGTCTTGCGGACCGCGATCAGGCGGAGCAAGCGATTGATCGCGAGGTGGAGCAAGAAGTAGGCGCCGATGGCGATGACCATCGGCAACGGCAACGTGTGGCCATCACCGATCTGGGGACTCGCGACGATGCTCTTGAACGGCGCGTAGAGCGGCGCCGTGAGGCTCACGATGAGCTGGACGAACCCCGAGTTGCTGCGCGCAGCGATCAACGCGAGCACGAACCGGATCGCGAGCAACGCGTAGATCAAGAAGAACGCGTAATCGATGAACTGGGAAACCCGGGCCACGCCGCGAGACCGCCGAACTGCGTGTTCGGAATCGATCACTTCGTCGACCGCGTGCTCGCGGAACGTGCCGACGACTTGTTCGATCTTCCGAGCCGCGCCGGGTGGGCGTGGCTGACTTGCCTGCGCCGAGATCTCGGCGTTGACGTCACCTTCGACGTTGGCCTTCACGGCATCGTGTCGCAGCATGCGTCGCGCCTCATCGGTCGCCAGCGGATCACCGGTTCTGGAGAGCTCGCTCATTGCTGTGGCAACAGTTCACATCCTGGGCCGGACGCGGATGCTGCGTGTGACGTGGTGAAGGCGCGCGCGGCGCGCAAACGCGCCAGCGCCTGGGCAGACGGGCACATCGAGGCGCCAGCGCACGGTAGGTGGACAGGAGCCTGATGACAGCTAGCCCGGCTGCTTCAGACCGAGCCCGACTCGGCCCTCGCCGTCTCGCTACGGCCCGGACGAGCGTGATATGGACGATCGATGATCGAGATTGACCGCGGCGGAGGCAAGGACTGGCAATGAGCTCTCTCGAGATCCAGCACATCGATGGGATCGCGACGGTCTGCATGTCGCGCGGCAAGGTCAATGCGCTCGACGGCGAGATGGTGAGCGAGCTGCGGTCCGCGCTCCGCGAGCTCGCCCGGCGGGACGACACCGCAGGCGTGGTCCTGACCGGCGCCGGCGCGTTCTTCTCGTTCGGGCTCGACGTGCCGGGCCTGTATGACCTGACGCCCGCGGCGTTCACCGAGTTCCTGCGCGACTTCACCGCGCTGTACACCGAGCTGTTCGGCTTTCCCCGGCCGCTGATCGCCGCGCTGAACGGCCACGCCGCGGCGGGCGGCTGCATGCTCGCGCTGGCGGCGGATCTGCGGCTCATGGCGGACGGTCCCGGGCGGATCGGGCTCAACGAGGCGAGCTTCGGCTCGTCGTTGTTCGCCGGCAGCGTCGAGATGCTGCGCTTCGCGGTCGGCGATCCGGCGGCGGCGCAGGTCGCCCACCGGGCCACGCTGTTCGACGTCGCCGCCGCGGCGAAGCTCGGGTTGATCGACGACGTCGTGGCCGCCGAGCAGCTCCTGGGCGAGGCCAGGTCGCGCGCGGCGGCGCTGAGCCATGGGCACCTCGCCGCCTTCCGCTCGATCAAGGCGCTGCTGCGCGGCCGGGTGATCGAGACGATGCGCGCGGCGGAGGCCGCGTCGATCGACGAATTCGTCGAGATCTGGTACTCCGCGCCGACGCGCGAGCAGCTCCGGCGGATCCAGATCCGCCGCTGAGTACGCAGCCACGGCGCGACGAGAATATTCTCGCCCCAGCGAACGTGCGACGTCGTCGAGCCCGCCGGCACCGGGCCGTATCGCACAGTGACGGCCGACCGACACACCGTGCGATAGTGCTCGCATGCATCGATCTTGCGATCGCGGCGATGGGCTCGGGCGGCGAACGAAGGTGAGCGGGCTGGCGCTGGCGGCTGGACTCCTCGCCAGCGGGACGGCGGCCGCCGACATCCTCGACGTGATCGAGCCGACGAGCTTCCGACTGTCCTTCGATCACGTCCCGTTCGACGTCCCGACCGCGAGCCAGCGCATCCGGATCCGGAACACCACGGCCGACCAGGCATCCGGGGATGCGCGATGGGGCGGGAGCTTCCTCGTGACCGCGACCGGCGGAAGCCTGGGGCCCGGGCAGGAGCAATTCTGGGACATCGCATGCCTGCCCGACGTGGCGCCGGGGTCGGACACGTTCTTCGATTTCGACTGGTGCGGCAGGAATTGCGACGACGCGTCGGGCTGGATCTCGATCCAGCTCCTCTGCACGGCGGGGCTGGTCGTGGCGCCGGCGCCGGAACTCGCGCTGCCCCGGGTCTTTGCCTTCGAGGCCTCGCAGATCACCGTGCCGTGGACCAACCCCACCAGCGCGCCCGTGACCATCACCGGCCTGTCGGTCTCGGACAGCGCGTTCACCGCCACATCGACCGTGGCCTTGCCGCAGACCGTGGCCCCCGGGGCCAGCCTGAGCACGACCATCGCGTTCGACACCACTCGCCCCGACGCGGCGGCGACCGTCGACGTCCTGGCCGGCGCGGCGGTCATCGGCCGCGTCCATGTGACCGCCGACATGCTCAAGCAGATCGACCCGATCAACTTCGGCTTCAATGACATGCCGCTGGGCGCCGTCTACACGGTGCCGATCACGGTTCGCAACTCGTCGCCGGTCACGCGCACGATCGCGTCGGTGACCTCCGACAACAGCGAGGCGGCGGTCGAGGGTCTGGTCGGCGTCACGCTCGCCCCCGGCGCGAAGGCCGGAGGCCTGCTCCGGTGGACCGCGACGACGCTCGGCAGTCACGGCGCGCACGTCACGGTCGCGTTCGACACCGGCCGCGGCGATGTCGCGAACTACTCCGCGAACGTCGTCGCGCCGACGTTCGAGGTCATCACCATGGATGCGGTCACCGGCGACGGGCGGCTCGACTTCGGCACCTGGCGCATCGACGCGCCGCCGATCGACCGTGTGTTCAAGATCATCAACCATACGGAAAACCAGCGCCTCGTCGGTTGCTCCCCGCCGGGCGACCCGGCGTCCCGGTTCGCGCTGGTCACCAGGTGCCCGAACAACATCTCGGCGAACGCCGGCGCCACCTTCACCATGCGCCTGACGCCGTCCGCCGCCGGGACCTTGCTGGACGCCATCGGCGTGGCGATCCTCGGCGGCGACTCGGCGCCGCGCACGTTCGCCGTCCTGCTCACCGCGCGCATCGTCGATCATCAGCTCGCGCTGTCGGCCTCGCAGCTCGCGTTCCCCGATCGCCTGCGCGGCGAGACCGTGCGGCAGACCGTGAAGATCACGAACGTCGCGAGCAACTCGATCACCGTGCCGGTCGCGGTCACCGGGGCCGGGTTTGCGCTCGTCGATCCGCTGCCGCTCACGCTCGCCGGCGGAGCCTCCGGCGATGTCACCGTCGAGTTCCAGCCCGCGGCGGCGGGCAGCTACACCGGGACGCTCGCGATCGGCGCCGTCGGCGACCTGGATCACGTCGAGGTACCGCTCGCCGGCACCTCCGGCCCGCCGATGGTGACGTCGGATCCCGGGCTCGCGTTCGGCGACGTCGCGATCGGCAGCACCGGCGAGATGACGCTCGCGATCCACAACCTCGACGCCGCGCGGAGCTTCCGGATCGATCAGCTCGCGATCGACGCTGCCGAGTTCACGGTCGCGCTGCCCGCCGATCCAGCGCTCGGCCCCGGCGCGACCGTCATGGTCCCCGTGCGGTTCACGCCGACCAGCGCCGGCGCGCACACGGCGCGGCTGTCGGTGATCCTCGAGGGCGACACCACGCCGATCGCGATCGTCGAGCTCACCGGCCAGGGCCAGAGCGTCGCGCACCGCGATGGCGGCGGCTGCCGCGCGAGCGGCTCGCCCGGCGCCGCGCTCGCCCTCGTCGTCCTCGCGCTGGTGCGCCGGCGCCGCCGCTCGCCGGCCCGGTGACGCGCTCGGATCAGAAGCGCGACAGCGAATCCCAGAAGTCGCAGGCCTCGGCGTCGAGGTGCGTGCCCGCCCTCGGCGGCAGGTCGAGGACGAGGTGCGCGTCGCCGCCGGCGGTGTAGCGCGGCCAGCCGCGGCCCGGATCGCCGGCGCGCAAGAAGTTGCCCCACAGATCCTGGACCAGGTCGACCAGCGGCCGCTCCGCCGCGCTCGGGCCGACGTCGAGGCTGGTCGTGCCCCACAGGAAGAACAGGTCGACGCCGTGGGTCGGGCCGAGCGCGCGGACCTTCGGCGGACCGTCGAGCGCGTGCGTCCACTCGTAGAGGTAGACCGGCACGCCGTGCCCGGCCGCGGCGCGCGCGACCCGGCGGGAGTTGCAGCGGAAGATGCCGTCGGTGACGATGTCGGTGAGCGCCGCCTTCGGCGTCGGCCGGGCGTAGCGGGCGACGATCGGCCCGACCGCCGCGTCGCCGAACACGCCGCGCACGAACCACGCGAGCTCGTCGGCCGATACCTCCTTGTACGAGAGCGTGTGCAGCATGCCCTCGTCGCGCGCGGTGCCGATGATCAGCGGCACGCGCGCGAAGTCGCCGGCGCGGATCGCGGCGAGCGGCATGCGCGGCAGCTCGACGCCGTCGACGATCGGCCCCCACCACACGCCCGGCAGCAGCAGCAGGCCGCGCCGGAACCGGAGCGCGGTGGCGAGCTCGTCGGCGGTCTTGCCGCGCAGGCACGCCGCCACGTCGCCGCCGGTGCAGCCGAGCTTCGCCGCGAGCTCGTCGCCCTGCGCGTTCGCCGCGTCGGGCGTGAAGTACAGCGCGTCCGAGCACGCGCCGCTCTGCACGATCGCCCGCGCGAACAACCCGCGGCTGCCCGGCATCGCGAGCTGCGCGCACTCGCTCCATGCGCCGGCGGATTCGCCGTCGATCGTGACGCTCGCCGGATCGCCTCCGAACGCCGCGATGTTGCGCTGCACCCACTGCAGCGCGGCGCGCTGGTCGAGCAGGCCGACCGCGGGCAGGACGTCGCGGCCCTGCTCCGCCGCGAGCGCGCGCTGCGAGAGGAAGCCGAGCGGCCCGAGCCGGTAGTTGATCGTGACGACGACCGCCCGCGCGCGCCGGGCGAGCCGGACCCCGTCGTAGAGGTCGTCGCTCCCGCTGCCCTGGTAGAACGCGCCACCGTGGATCCAGAGCAGCACCGGCAGCACGCCGGTCGCGCCCTCGGGGATCCACACGTCGAGGCTCAGGCAGTCCTCGGAGGTGTCGCGGTGATAGCCCTCCTGCGGCTGCGGGCACGCCGGGCCGCGGCGGGTCGCGTCGCGCGGCGCGGTCCATGCCGCGGCGGGCTGCGGCGGCCGCCAGCGCAGCGCACCGACCGGCGGTGCGGCGTACGGGATGCCGAGAAACTCGCGCACCCCGTCGTGCGCGTGGCCGACGACCACGCCGCGATCGGTCGCGACCTCCAGCGGCGACGTGCGCGGCGCGGCCGGCGGCGTGGCGGCAGGTGCCGCGCAGGCGGCGACGACGACGACGAGCGATGCGCGCATCGCGCGATGATATCGCTGTCCGGAGCTTGGGTTCACCGGACGACCTCGAACGCGGAACGGCATGGAGTCTCGGGACACAGCTCCCGTCGGCCGGTTGCGCGCCCGGCGGCGACGGCGCGAGTCAGCCAACGGCGCAGATCGCGCCCGGTGATTCGATGGCACGTGATCTGCTTCAGGATGGAAGTGTGCGGAGTTACCGGCTCGGCCTCGTCGCCTGCTGCGCAGCGGCGGGTTGCTATCACCTGCCGATCTGGAGCGGCGAGGTCAATGTCACGGCGATGGAGCGCACGTCGATCGCCAGGTGTGGCACCGGCGCGCTCACGAGCACGGGTGCGACCTCGGTATCGCGTCAGCCGTATCTCCAGAGCACGACGACGACCTCCACCACGGTGGTCTGGGGCTCGACGCAAGGCCAGGGTGAGGTCGTGCTTCGCAAGCCCGGCGCCGAGGTCGTCGGGACCGCCTCGGGCGTGTACGTCGGCGATCCGGACCGTCGCGCGGCGCGGCTGGCGGCGCAGCACCGCGAAGGCAAGGAGCTCGCGCCTGATGACATCTATGTGATGAAGGCCGAGTTCACCCGGCTCGAGCCAGGACACCTCTACTGCTACCAGCTGATGGCCGGAGACGTCGCCTTGACCGAGCCCGCACCGCTGACCACCGCGGCGGCCCCCGGCTCCGACGAGCCGCTGCGCTTCATCGCGCTCGGGGACTCCGGCACCGGCGGAGCGGCCCAGGTCGCGATCGCCAGGCGGATCTCCGCCGTCACCTTCGATCTGATGCTGTTTCTCGGCGATATCGCCTACGAGGACGGGAGTCCCGAGCAGCTGCAGAACAACTTCTTCGCGATCTATCGCGATTTCCTGCGCTACGTCCCGGTGTACCCGACGATCGGGAATCACGAGCGGCAGACCCGGCTCGGGCGTCCGTACTTCGAGGCGTTCGTGCTCCCGGAGCCCGAGCGCTACTACGCGTTCGACTGGGGCGACGTCCACTTCGTCGCGATCGACACGACCCAGCGCGATGCCAAGCAGCTGGTCTGGCTCGAGGCCGATCTCACGAACAACAAGCTGCCGTGGGTGATCGTCTATGGCCACCATCCGATGTACACGAACTCGCTGCGTGGGGCCCAGACCTGGATTCGCCGGTCATTCGCCAACATCTTCACGCGCCACCACGTCGACCTCGTGCTGACCGGGCACGAGCACCAGTACGAGCGATTTCGCGTCGCCGAGGTCAACTACATCGTCAGCGGCGGTGGCGGCGGCCAGCTGACCCGGTTCTTCGGGGGCTCGCGCGCGCTCAAGCAAGCGACCGTTCATCACTTCCTGTCGTTCGAGGTCACCGCGAAGACGCTGGACATGAAGGCGATCGACATCTCGGGCCGCGAGATCGAGACCCTGCGCCTGACCAAGACCGGCGCCGACGTGAAGGTCAAGGTCAACGACAAGCCCGAGAACCGGTCGAACACGGTACCGCCCGAGAAGGTGATCATCCCCGACGAGAAGATCCACAACGAGCCCGACGACGATACCCATCGCGAGAAGGTCGATCCCGAGAAGCCGGCGCCGGCACCGTCGCGTGTGCCATGACCGCCAGCGCAGCTCCATCACACGGCGGGCTGCGCCGCCTCGCACGCCTGGCAGGTCGTGGCGCCGCAGCTGAGGCAGATCAGGCTCGAGCAGGTCGAGCAGCGAACTTCACAGTCCGCGCATAGCGCGTGGCCCGCGCCGCACGGTGCCAGCGCGATCTCGCGTGCACCACAGTTCGAGCACGCCGGAATCGCAAGCTCGGCGCTGGGCACCGGAGCCGCAGTGAGAACGACGAAGAACTCCTCGGGATCGATCGGCAGGCGGTCGCGGTTCTCGTCGACCCACTGCGCGGCCCGGCCGTTGAGCGGGCTCTTGGTGTTGTAGCTCTGGTACGCAAGGATCTCGCCGACGCGCTGGATCAGGTGATCGAGCGGCTCGCCGGCGGTCCAGTCGTCGCCGATGCACACCGCGTGCGGCGCGATGTTGGGATGGAACACCGGCGTGAGCATGCGGAACAGCGGCGCATCTCGCGGATAGCCGTGCGGCATCGTGACCTCGAGCCGGTGCTCGCTCGCAGTCTCGATCTCCTCGCCGTGCTCGCGCAGCGATTTGACCTTGAGGACCAGCCTGTAGCGCTCGGGCGGATTGCCGAACACGCCCTCGATCTCGATCTTGGGGTGGAGCTGGGCGAGGCGACGCATCGCTTCGTGATCGGCCTTGAGTCGACGAAGACGTACGTTGGTCATGACTCACTCCTTCGGCGGTGTCAACACTGCATCATCGAGGTTGTCGAGTTTGCCGTTGCGGATCGCCTCGACCAGAGCGCGCATGGTCTCGGACGGGAGGCTGATACCCTGCGCGGTCCCCGCGTCCAGCCGCGTCCAGGTGTTGAGGCCGACCAGCTTGCCCTGCGCGTCGTACAGACCGCTGCCGCTGTCACCGAAGATCACCGGAAGGTCGGTGTACAGCATGTCATAGGATCCGGCCGAGGTGCGATGGGTCTCTCGCCGGACCAGCTCGCCGCGCTTCACCTGCCAGCCCGCGCGATAGGGGTTGGGGACAAACGTCACCGCGCTCGACACCCGCAGCTCCGACGTATCGGGGGCGATGGCCACCGGCTCGGGCGCATCGGAGATCGCGAGCTCGATGAGCGCGACATCCAGCGGCGGCGGCGCAGCCCACCTTACGGTGGCCTGGCTCTCACGGCCATCGGACAGCTGCACCCACACCGGCTGCGCATCGCGGGCGTGGCGCCATGTGCCCACCGCGCTGTACGGCATCGCGACATGGCTACACGTCACGATCCACGCTCGCGTGTTGTCGCGCGCGACCACCGCGCCGGTCCCCATCGCGAGGTGGCGCGCGTCGCCATCGCCGTCAGGCGCGAGCACCACGGCGGTCGCATCGACGATCCGTTCGACATGCGTGGCCACGCCGAGCGGTACGCGCGACGGCATCGACAGGTAGCGTCCGGCGAACCCGCTGTCGAACGGCAGCCAGTGCAGGGACGCGATGACCAGTGCCGAGCAGCCAGCCGCGATCGCGAGCAGGTGGCACACGAGCGGCAGGATCCGGCGGAAGTGCCGCCGGCGCCGGGAGCGAACGAGCGCGATCACGCCCAGGATCATCGTGACGGCGCCGATCAGCATGGTCCATCGCAGCGTGGCCAGCATTGCGGCAACCAGCTCGCGAAGCGGACCGAGCGCGCGCGGCGCCAGTACCTGCCGCAGGAACCACAGCGCAAGCACCGCCATCCCGAGCGTCACGGTCGGGGCCGCAACAACCAGCAGTCGGCGCCACATCGGCTCACCGGCAGCATCGCCCTGCCGGCGCCGCACGGCCGCTGCGATGGCGTCGCGGTCGATCACCAGGCGGCCACCCTCGCCGAATTGCGACCAGGCGACCTGGGCTTCGCAGGCGGGGCATATCTGATCTGGAAGCAACCGCGCCGGGCCCGCGGTCCTGCACGACGGGCAGACCCGCGTCGTTGTGGCTGGCGCAGCCGAACGACGCCAGCCCCACCCGCGCAAGCGCGAGCGAGGTCGATCGCTGGCGTTCGGCTCCGTCATGTCAGTGTCCGAGTGCGGTGACGACGATCAGGAGCGCGTAGACCGAGCCGATCGCAGCGCTGCCGTAGCCCATCGCCAGGTACGTGCCGCCGGTGCCGGCCAGCAGCGACCGCTTCGACCACGCGTAGATGCCCGCGATCGCGCCGGCGATCGGCGAGGTCACGCCGATGAGCGACAGCAGGAACAGGACGATCAGGAGCGATCGCGCACGCGCGATCGCTCCCTGCTGAGCGAGCCAGCCGCGGTGGTCCTCCACCGTCATCGGGTCGGCCCAGGGGAACCGAGCACCGCACGAGCAGACCAGCAGGCTCGAGCTGATCTGCAGGCCGCAGCTCGGACACGGCTTGCTGTCGCCCCAGCCCGCGCCGACCAGCACCGGGACCGGCGGCTTCTGCGCGACGGCTGCTTGCTTGCAACCGTACGAGCCGCATCCGCCGATCTCATCCCAGCACTGCTTGTGATAGTCCTGCTGGCACTCCGGGCAAGCGATGACCGCCTCGCCTTGGGCCAGGACCGTGTAGCAGATCGAACAACGCGCCATCGCTAGCTCCTCATCATCTTGAAGACACCGAGCACCAGACACACCACCGCAACCGTTTCGAACGCGAGCAGGAAGCGGCGCCGCTCGACCAGCGGCCGGCCGCGCCGGAGTGACACCATCATGATCGCCACGAACCCGGCCAGCATCGCAGCGAACAGCAGCGGGCCGGCGGGGTGAAACCGAAACGCCGACGCGAGGTCGCCGTGCGCCAGCGCGACGAAGCTCCGCGTCATGCCGCAGAACGGACAGTCGAGGTCGAACACAGCGCGAAACCAGCACAGCCCGCCAAGGCTCTCGCCACCGCGCAGCGCCACGCGATCTCCGACGGGAACCAGCCAGGCGCTCGCGCCCAGCTGAGCGGCGGCCAGCGCCGCGAGCCCGAGATCGAAGAGGCGAGCGCGCGAGGTCATCGGTTCATCCGCATCATGATGATGATCAGGAACAGCGCGAGATCGACGATACCCAGCACCATCCCGGCCGTTGCCAGACCGTCACCGCCCAGCGAGGGATCCCCCGCCATCGCCTTCTTGGCAGCGCTCGCCTTGGCGATCGCGAGCGGCCCCAGGACGATCTGGCAGAACACCAGACCGATGATCCCGAACACCAGCGCCTGGACCGCGCCCGGAGCGTTGGTCTTGGGCCCATGGTAGATGCCGTCCGGGCTCGTGATCATCTTGCACGCCGGACAGATCAGCGATCCCACCATGACCTCGGCCCGGCAGCGCGGACACGCCATGTATCCCGTTCCCAGGCCCTGCGAGAGTGGGATGCTGGCTGCCACCGGAAACGGGGAACCGGCCTCGGCCAGCGCCGGACTGTCGAGCCGGCGCAGCGGAGCGCTCGCACAGCCCGCGGTCGAGCAACCTGCGTTGCTCTCCCAGCACCGGGCGTGATGCTCCTTGCTGCACGCGTTGCACAGCGCTGCGTCGTCGCCGAGCTGCAACGCGCTCTGACACCAGCCGCAGGGCTTGTCCTGGATCTTCAAGTTTGCTTTGAGCTTGCGCACGTCTTCCATGTGAGCCTCCGGCGATCAATTCCGCGGGGTGCGTTTCTGTCGCTCCTCGAAATCGAGCAGCGTACTTCCGATCACGATCTGGTCGCCGGAGACGAGCCGGCGACGGCGAACCTTGTTACCGCCGACGGAGGTCCCCATGCGGGTCCCCATGTCCTCGACCTCGTACACGGTGCCGACCCGATGGATCGACGCGTGCGATGGATCGATCTCGGCGTCCTTGTAGAGGTAGACGTCCGATTGCGGCGAGCTACCGACGATGGTCGGCGTCTTGTACAGAATGAACGACTTGCCGGCGAGCGGGCCGGTCCGCACGCGGAGCCAGGCATCGCGGGCCAATCGCTCGACCAGCGCGACGAAGATCCCGATCGAGAGTCCCACCGCGAGCAGGCCGACCAGGCGCGAGGTCGCGCTATCGGTGAACATCGATGCGCCGAAGAAGCGATCGATCGGGTCGAAGAACAGCCCGCCCAACGCGCCGCCGAGCGCGCCGCCGATCACCGAGTTGCGGAGCTGGGTCCGCGTGGACCGCACCAGGTTCATGCCGACGCCCGTGGCGGCGCCGATACACGCCCACGCGGCGCTGCGACACGCGGCGTAGATCAGGAAGTGCGTGACGCTGAGCTCCTTGACCGTCACGATCAACAGGTTCTCGCCGTCCTGTGCCTCGAGGACGGACTGCGAGATCTTGAAGATGATCCCGGCGGGGAGAAACGCGAGCAACGCAAACAGCGCCGCGAGGAAGCCGCCGAGCAACGAGCGCTCGGTCATCCGGAGCCAGTTCCGGGTCGTGATGCCCTCCGAGAACAGCAGGCCGAACGCGATCAGCGCCGCAGTGAGGGGAAACAGCAAGGCCAGCGGCCATAGCGATCGTTCGACCTTGCCGCGCGGTTCTGCGCGGTCGGTCGGACGGATCGCGGCGGCCAGCACGCGCCCCCCTTCGCCAAGTCCGGCGGCCTCGATGGTGTCACCGATCTTGAGGCTGTCCACGCTCGCGAACGCGGGCTGCCCTTCCGCGCCTCGCTCGAGCTTGGTCGCGGTGGTGTGGACCAAGACCTCGTTCGGCCCCACCGTCAACGAGATGAATCCCGGCGCGACGCCGAGCGGCTCGGCGTTCACCAGGATGATCTCACCGCTGACGATCGGGAGATCGACGATCTTCGGCTCCAGCAGGATCCAGCTGACCAGCGCGGCGAGCACGGCGGCGAGCGGCAGATAGACGAGGCTGTTGAGCATCAGCCGCCGGATCGGTGATACCGGCGCGGCATCCGCGACGATGCGTTCGCGGCCGGCGTGCTCGCGCGCGAGCGCCTCGTCGATGGCAGGAGCGAACAGCTCGTCGCGCTCGATCCGGATCTCGTCTTCGCTCATCGGGTGGGTCCTTCACCGGTGGATCCGGCGCTATCGGCGTTGTCGGGCGGCAGCGTCGTCGACGGGTCGAACGACCGGAGCTGCTTCTCGTAGCGGGCGCGATTGCGCGGATCGAAGTGCGCGGCAGCCGCGACGAGGCGCCGCGCGCGGGGAAGATCGTGCGCCTTGACCGCATCGTTCGCGAGCTCCGAATACAGCGCACCGAGCCCCGCGCGCTGCTCCGTGACCTCGCGACCGAGATCCGCGCGCAGGACGTTGCCGCTGCGCGCCATGCTCTCGAGCGCAGTGAGCTCCGCCAGCGCGGTGCTGCGGCCCTGGCTGATCCGCAACAAGTTGTCGCGCGTGGCCCTGAGCTGGCCGGCCAGCTGACGCAACTGCGCATCGCTGTCTGCGCCAGCCGTACTGCCCGCATCCGGCTTCGCGCCACCCGCCGCAGGTGCCGCGCTGCCCGCGCCGGGTGCCGCCGCACTGCCTGCGCCCGGTGCCGCTACGCTCGCGCTCGGTGCCGCACCGTCCACCGGAAGCGCGGTGAGCGCGCGGTCGAGCTCGGTGATCGCCTGCATGACCGGCCTGTGCAGCGCCTCGTCGCCGAGCGTGTCGCGCAAGACGCCGACCAGCTCGCTCTGCAGCGCCGCGATCGTGAGTTGCGCACCTTCG
>Ga0307515_10009410_pt1 | contig 18896 bp, 3 predicted proteins | sample 17_EM_MG_FD_194513 | JGI IMG/M metagenome (GOLD analysis project Ga0307515, IMG submission 194513) | Populus trichocarpa ectomycorrhiza microbial communities from riparian zone in the Pacific Northwest, United States - 17_EM | ecosystem: Host-associated > Plants > Roots > Unclassified | place...
TACATAGCATTAAATTACTATTCTTTTTTAGTATAAACAGTACTAGATAACCCGCTAATAATTATAATAGTCTAATATATCCCTTTTATAGATTCTTTTAGATAAACTCCTTTAATGCTCTACCTTCTTCTTTAGTAAGTTTATAGATTAGAAAGAACCTTAAACTTATTCCTAGTTCTAATTCTATTTTATAGTCCTATACTATATACTTTAACAGCTTCTTACTTTTTAGTAACTATAGTTTCTTACTATACTTATGGTATTTCTTTAGTATATAGCTTAGTCCTTTTTCCGTTTCTTTATAGGTCGCTTCTACTTAATACTATACTAACTTAGCTTATTATTACATTTTACGCTATTAAGTATCTTTAATATTAACCTAACCTATAACCTAATCGATCTTTAGATTATATTTCTATAACTAAGGCATTCCTAATACTGCCTTATTATTCCCTAATAGTAATATATTAAAAGACATCTTAATTTATCTTCCTTTAATAGTTAGCTAAATAGGTCCTGTCTTAAAATTAATAATACCTCCTCTATAGGCTATCGGATCTCCTAAAATTATTACTAATAGGTAAAAGTACTCCTTCTTCTTATATGGTAACCCTATTCTTTTAACCGCTACTAATAAGATATAGTTCCTTATTGCTCTACTATCTATTAGTACTTCGAACTGTTAATCTTACTACTTAACTTATAGGTTTAGGTATTGTCCTTAAATTCCTTTAAGGGTCTAAGGCTCTATTACTAGTTCCCTTTAGTTTTATAGGCCTCTACTTTCTCTAACTATTAGCTACTTAATCCTGTTTATACTTAGTCTACCTTTAGCTAATACTTAGTTCGCTTTTTATTCTTAATATACTATAGATATATATTCTCTAGGTATTCTTCCGTAAGGAATCTTCCTAGCTAAAGTATTAAGTCTCTTTAGCTTTGCACTTCTACTAGGTGCTAACTATATATATACTTAACGTTTTTATATTTTGTCTTATTTAGTGCCTAATATATCCTTACTAGGTACTTCCAATGCTTATCTTTTAGTACTCTATATATATTATACGCATTATCCATATATGCAATCTATACTAATATATGGTGTACTTAGTGTCTTAGGTTAACTCTTAGCTTATTTTTATCCTTAAGTTTAAACTTTTTTATATTAATCTAAGCGTTATAACTTTATTCGTAGGTACTAAGATTTGCCTCTTACTTCTCTAGTCCTCTAATTACTCTTCTAAATCCTTTAACGTTATAATTAAGGCTCCTTTAATATAACTTATAGCCTTCTCTATAATTAGGTGGTCTTAGATAACTTTTTCATCTAACTATATATAGAAATCTTCCTACTTATCGTTATGTTATTATCTATACTACTTTTAGTATAACCCCTTAAGTATATACGGCTTGTCCATAAGGAAGTATCTTCTTATTACTATATTATAATAGCCCTTTATATATTATTTCTTAAACCTAGTTAGAATTTCTAGATCCTCTTCTTATTCCAGTTTAGTAAGCTACTTAGCTCTTAGTATGCCTGTCCTAGGCCTATTAGTAATTCTTTATATAGGTACTCTATCCCTTATATAGCCTGGTGTGTTAAATCTTTTATCTAGTTTCTAATCTTACTATAAGGCGATTCTTGCTCTAAATTCCTCTATGGTTTCTTTCTTTTCGCGTCTTATAAGTAGATCCTTAAAGTCTTCCTACTTCTTAATCTTGTTAGTAGTCTTTATTTATATCTTAAAGTCTTGGTTCTATAGGATTCTTAATCCTAAGCTTGCTTCTGTCTTAAGCTTTACTCCTACCTTAGTTTAATTAGGCTTAAGTATTCTTTTCTTGTCTTAAGAGCCTTAAATCTTACTTATTTTATCTTAAGAGTCTTATACCTATAGGAAATTCTATCCTAAGCTTATTTATATGTCTTTAAACTAAGCTATTACTCTACTCTATTGGTTTCTGTTTATAGTGGGTCCTTAAGCTTATCTTATCTTATCTTAAGAATCTTAGTCGTCTCTTATTTTATCTTAAGAATCTTAAGCCTTTAGCCTTTTGCCTTTATTAAGCGATAAATTAGCACTAGCAGTTATCTGCTTGCTTAATCTCTATAAGATACTCTTCCTTTTATCTTATAAAGCGATGGATGCCGTATTTAATGGTATTATAATACCCGTTACTAATCCTTACTTTATAGCGGTCTTAGTCTTTACTTCTAATGTAACTTCTCTAAGGTTTATACGCTTCTAGTAAGCTGCCCTTATTACCTTATTGTCCGTAAATATTTCGCCTATGTTAAACTTGTCGTTTTTAATATCCGGCCTATATAATAGTGCGTTAGTTCCTCTATATTCTATAGGTTTTAGCTCCTATAGCTAATAGCTTACGCCGTACTTAGCGTCTTTATAAATTTAGTATGCATTATTATAACAGAACGCAAAACTTCTAATTAAATATTCTTTTATTCCTTATAGTATACTATTATCCCTCTATATATGTGTATCTTTTACTATTAGTTTGGTTCCCTTTATTATATAGTAACTCTAACTATCTTTATAATCCCTTACAAAGTAACCTTATTTTCCGTAATTTATATAAGCTTTATCTTTAAACCACTAACTTTGCTATAGAGTCCGCCTAAACGTTTTCTACTACTAAGATCCCTAGTTTAGCCTTTACTCCTTAGACCTGTGATTACTAGATCCTTAACCTCTAGGTTTTTATAGTTTTTTACTCCCTCTTTTATAGGCTTCTTTGGTACTACTTAGGTCTATTAGCTCTATACTATACTATAGTTTCTAACTTAGCTTTAGTTATTGCGTGCTTTACGTCTTATATAACTATAGGACTCTATCTTAGCCTCTTTTAGCCTATTCCCTTTAGTAGATCTAATTGTTAATCTTAATTACTTAATTTATTAGTTCCTATAGGGTGTCCGCATCTTTTATTAGAATAATTACGTCCTAGACTTTAGCCTTAAGTCCTTATTTATACTATACTATAAGCGCCCTATTATTCTACTTAACTTATATCGCTAGCGTCTAAAACTGCGTTATATACTTAATAGCTAAGGTTTATTATATAATGTCTTAAAGTTTTCTTTCCGCTATAGTTACCGCCTCTAGGTCTCTAAATATTTATATAAGTCGCTCTATAAACCCTTCCTAACTTAAGAACATAAATTATACCTCCTAATTAGTGGTTGTTATTCTATTTACCTATATTTCCGTAAGGTAAGGCTTAAACTACTTAAGTGCCCTTCCTAATAGGAATAATCCCGCATATGCTATTCGATCTATAGGTATTAGTAGCTTTACCCCTTTTTACGTAACTTTAAAGTGCGTTTATGTAAGAAATCCTTTAAGCTTAGATCTTTCTCCTAAGTATCTTTTAATTGATAGTAACTTAATCTTTGCCGCTCCTATCCTATTAACCCTTTCTTCTAGCGCTGCATTGTTTGTTGTTAACTGGTTGACTATCTCTTATAGTTGTCCAACCGTTATAGGTTGCTGCAAGTCAGTATCTGCTATACTGGTGTCGCCTCCTGACCTCGAAGTAGTTGCCGCCGTCAATAGCGTTGTAGTGGCTGCTTTTGGTGGCATGTTGTTCGACTTTTTGTATTTAATACCGTAACTAGGTAGTGATTGTGTAACGAGCCTATTATAGTACTTACTATAAGGTTCCGTTACAATACTTCTTAAATTTAAAGACTTCTCTTATAATAAGACCGTTAATCTTCTGCTTATTAGATGCTTAGAAAGGAGCTCTAGAAGTTATAATACAACTTTCCTTTTAGAGTTATTTTGCGAGCTTAAAGTTAGCCTTCTCTTTAGCTGTTATAAAGGCCATTAATAACTTAACTCTGCTCTTAATAGCGGCAATAAATTATTCTTTAAAGTTAATAAGATATTAGCGATTTTATAATCCCTTCGGGCGACCTCTACCGCGTTATAGTTATAGCGTATCTACTATAATTATCTTAGAATTATAGTCACCTTCTAGAGTACGTTAATTATGGTTTTTCTCTAGGGTATCTTCTGGGGCATCCTATAAAGACTTAGATTTATTATCTTTATAGTAAGGCTTAATAATATTTAAATGGAATTAAGTGGGTCTATAAGGCATCTAAATAGTATAAGTTTAACTATTAATTAAAATAAGTTAATATAGGCCTAACTATCCTCTTTTTTTACGCTATACGCGTACCTTAAACTAGAGTGGCAGATTAAGCGTAGTTAAGGTATTTAGGCCATTTCTTATTCCTAGTGCGTTATTAACCTAGCGTATAGCGTAGAGATATTATACCTCCTTTATTGCCTTATAGATAGCCTTAGCTTATTATATAATAGAGGGAGATAGTAGAGAATTATTAGTTATTTAAGGGTAGGCGCTAAAGACTAGTAATATGGGTATAAGTCTATCCGGGCTAGCGGAATTATTAACAGCTTTAATAGCTATCTATAAGGTAAGTTCTTTACTAGCGTTCTCTAGTTTTAAAGAGATAATCTTATATACGCGGCGTAATAGTATATAATATTGCTTTACTTTTCTAATGCTATTATATGCCTTAATAGGAACTTCCTTAACCTTAATTACTATTGCCTTTATCTATTATTAAAACTCTATAGATAGGAAGTTCTTTCCTATATTATAGACGATTTAGTTAAAGGGTTCTAGGTAAATATTAATTTAGCATAATTATAGGGTATTCTATACATTCCTAGCTAATATATCCTTTAAGAATTATGCGGCTTAAAAGAAGGTTAAGAAGTTAATAACTTAGAGTACTAGCTTGCCGCTAAGATATATAACGTTAACAATAATATAGAAGTTAAAGTTATAGTTATTTTTAAGGGTAAACTTAAATTGGCTAGGGGACTTCTGGTTTATTTAGTAGTAATAATAATACTTTATAAGATGCTTAATTACCTTAATTTTAACTTTATGGCCTGCTTATTAGAGAACCCTAAGTAATTAATAAATAGATAGGTAGCTAAAATAATGGTATAGTTGATATAACTCTAACTTAGTTAAGTAGTTTTAAGTAATACTCTTTTTTAGTTAATAAAGGAGTAACTAGGGGTGGTCCTACTTACGTATAACGGGTACTTAATTATTTCCCTAAATAAGTATATCCTTAAGGTTATTAAGCTTAACGCCTAATTTATTTATATCTTTAATGTAAAATAGAAACAGAGTATTTATAGGAATAATGTGGAAAGTGATATATCCTAAGGGGGTTTAGACCCTAATTATGCTAAGGGAGATTATAGTACCTTTGCTAAAACGAATTGTATATTAGCCTGCCGTTAATTAGTTAATCTAAATAGAGCTATTAAGCTACTAAAGAGCTTAAACTTAGGGTTCTCTTGCTATAGATACTCCTGCGGCTTCTATATTTAGTATAATGCTATAAAAGACGTTTACCGAGTATCTATTATTAAAGGAAAATACGGAACTCTCTTTTAGCTTATTAAAGATATCTAACTTTATAATAGAATGGAGCGTAGATTAGTTATTAAGAATAGCAATAGTTTATATGCTATCTACCTTATTATACTTAGTAAAGTATTAGTTAAGAGAGTAGTTTTTAATTTCTATATCTATAAGGAGCTATTTAACCTTATTAACCTTACCCTTAAGATCTTCTACGCCTTTATATTAAACTAGGAAGCTTTAGAAGTAGGCTATAGTAACCTTATAATTTTTAATATTTCTTATATTTTAACGGAACTTATTATATACCTCCTTTTACTTATTAAGGGAGTATCTAGTTAATTAGTAATTTGGCTTCTTATAAATATAGTTTTTTTTTAGCAATTACTTTAAAATAAACCTCTATAAGGACCTCTATAATTACCTTATAGTTAATATTAATTATACCCTTTTCTATATTCCCTACTACGGCCACTATATATTTAATTAGTCTAGTTATAATTATGTTGGTTAGGAATACTTAGTTAGGTAGGGTTTTTAGTATAGAATTATTAAGATTTTTATGTTTATATTATAGTACCTATAGTAGAGCGTAGCTTAGTATATACTTTTTTTAACGTATCTATAGGTTTATATAGCGCTAAGTTGCACTTAAAAATGCTATAGCATGCTAAGATAACTTAATCCCTTAAGCTGTTCTTATTTTAGTAAGTTTTAGTAAGGCTATATTAAAAAAATTTTAGAGTTTATTAAAGAGTAGTTAAAGGCACTCTAAATAAGTCTTTATTAAGTTAAAAGTAATAACTCTTTAGAATATAGTCTTCCGCTATTTAGATATATAAAGTTAACGATTTTTATTAGTCTTAAAGTGGGCTCTAGTAAGCTAAAGTATTATATTAAAGCTATAGTTTCTACCTATAATATAGTTATAATAAAATATTGCTGCTCGTCCCTTTAATATAATAGAGAAAGCGTAATAGTATTAGTGGTATTAAATTTTAATCTTATTGCAATAGTTATAGAAGACCTATAGTTTTGCTCTAAGTATATTATATAATTCTCTCCTAAACTTCTTCTCTTTATCTAAATATACCTTTATTAGATTTATAACTTCTTATAGTAAAGGCTTACCGGTTAGCTGGGGTAGAGGAGCTAAAGGTAGTAAAGGTAGAGGAAGAATACCTTTAGGTAAGAGAGTACCTTTAGGTAGGAGAGCACCTCTAGGTAGAAGGGTAGTGTTCTAGGGTTTTTATTCCGAATTAAAGTTGCCTTTTAAAGAGTATAGGTTAGTTTTAGGTTTCTATAGTTAACGTATAATCTTAGCTTCCGTCTATACTAGTTCTTCTATACTAATAATAATGGCCTAAATATTGCTAGTAATTGGGTTACCGTTTTTAGTAATATATACTTTATTTCTACAGAGGAAGTCTTAAAATTTCTAAATAATATTAATATTGCTAAGTGCCTAGGTGTTAGCGGTTTATCTTATAAAATCCTCCCTAAAATATTTCCATAGCTGTAAATTGGTATAATATCTACTTTAGTAGAATATAATACGGTATAAGAGAAAGTTATTAACTTATTTTGCGGTATAAGTTATTATATTAAAGGTAAATTTGTCCTAATTTTTATTAATAAGTTTCGCGTATAAAGCTACCCTTAGTGGTAAGGAGTCTTCCTAGTTATTTAAGGTAGGCGTAGCCATATTTTTGGAGAAAGGGAAGTATTATTAGTATAGGGATTATTGTTTAGTACGCGTTTGTGACGTGTATTTATAATTATAAGGCTTAGGACTAGTTCTAGCCTTAAATTATAAAGACTTATAAAGCGTATTGTTTTATATAATAGACGCAAGAATCTATAATCTTAGAAAGGCTTAGGACTAGTTTTAGCCTTTAGATTCTTAGATTTGTAGAAGAGTTTTATTTAAGGTTTAGGACTAGTTCTAACCTTAAAAGATAGCTTCCTTTAGCATAAGTAGCACTAGTATAGTAGCTTATCTCTTTTTAGTGGAATACTTAGCTATTCTGTGGTATAATAGTGAAGTTAATTACTAATTAGTGTTGGTTATATAAGGTGATATTACATAGCTACGGTTTATAGATAGTATAATAATAATTATTCTTCTTAAATAAGGGAGGGCGAGGAGCTTAAGGCTCCTTGCTACGCTACTGCCGCGGTAATACGTGACGGCAACTTGCCGTACGTAACGGCAACTTGCTATATATAATGGCAATTTGCCTTATATAGTAACCACTTACCTTTATTCCTAATAGTAAACTAATAGCTTTATATCTTTATATACTAGCTCTAGTATCGTAATATACTATATAGGATAGATTTTTATCTTTATTAGTAAGTTAAGTCTATATATAACTTCTAAAATCTTTACTATAATTTTAGATAGTCCTAGCCTAACGTAGTCTAACTTTTTACTTAGTTATTAACTTATAAATTTTTTATATAATACCTATACTTTATCCCTATCCTTTAAATATAGTCCCTTAGATCTCTTAGCGTTATAGTACTTTTTTTTAATCTATTTTTATACTATTTTTATTATAAAATAGAGGTCTTTATAATGATTAATTAGAGTTTTTATTCTCTATTTTGCTATTCTACTTATTTTCTTTACTTATTATAGTAATAACAATATTCTAGGCTTATACCTATAATTTACCTAAAATAGTAATATTTCTATACCTTCCTGCGGTGTTATATTATATATAAACTATATAACTAGTAATAATAATACCTAATTATTATATATGTAATTAATATAATATCTTAAATACTACTTTAGGGTTTAATTTAATCTTTTTATTTATTTATCTGTCTGCAGATAATATACTATAAATATTACTACGCGAACCCCTTATTCCGCTAAAAATACCTCCTAAAATACTGCTATAAATCTTAAATCTCTATCTAATATAATTTTACTTAATACTTTGTGTCTTATAAACACTTCTTTAATATAGGTTCTAGGAATATCTTCTACTAAGATTTCTTCTATATATGCTATAAAGTAGCCCTACTTAGTTAACTTATCTACTATTATAAGGATTATATTATAATCCTATTTAGTACTAGGGGTTTTTTTAACTTTAGTAACTTTATAGTAAAGTCCTATAATATTGTTTCTGTTTGTACTAATTTAATAGTACGAGTAAGTTATATCCCGGGGCACGAAATACGTATAGTATCGTATGCTCTTTAGGATGGTGGTAACTGTCTCTTATATTAAAGCAGACTACGTGGTCTATATACTAATGCGACCTCCCCCTAATTAGTTAGTGCTTTAGGAGTGCACTAGACGCGTAAGTGGGTGGTTAGTGCACTAAACGCGTAAACGCGTAGTTAGTGTACCAAACGCGTAAGCACGCGGTTGGTACAACAGGTGCTATAATTATACACTAGCGGTACTTAAAAAATAAAACCACCTATATACAGCCTCCGTAATTGTTTTAATAGAACTGTAAAACACAAAGGAAATATATAGGAAATCCCTCCTAAGGTGCCTTCTAGGCTGCCTTTTAGACGGTGCTTTAAGCTAGCCGTAAGTCCTACTTACGGTCCGTAAAGTAAACTATACGGCCTTTTAACGGGCCGTAAATGAACCGTAAATGCTCCGTTAGTCTCGCTCTACCCATTCTATAACCTTTAGGTTAAGCTTATTTATATTAATTAGGGTTTTAAGAGCTTGGTACGGCTTTGCCTTAGTTATAGCGTCCGTTAGGTTGTCTCTGCTGCTAATCCATTTAACCTCTGTAATCTCACGTCGTTCATAGGCCTGATGTAAGCACATTAGGTCGACTATAAGCCTCTTCTCTTATGTTGTACCTAGTTTGACTAGGCAGTCGTAGAGGGACTTTAAATTGGTGTATAAAACTAGGGGTAATTACTCCAGTTATAGAATCTTCTAGATCGTTAATTTGATTACGGCTGCTATATTAAAGCTATAGGCTAGTGTATATAGTTTGGAGGCTAGTACACTGCGGGTTACTTGCTTGCATTTAATTAAAGACCAATATAGTATATTTACGTCTTAATTATAGTCCGTAAGTACAATTATAAAGCCGATTTGCGATAATAGGTCCCTATTATTAGTAAAGGAGGCGTCTATAAATACTATTACGCTAATAGAGTTTAGGTCTAGTGGTATAAAAGTAAGTCCTCTTATTATATTGTTAATCTGCCATTAAATACGTTTATTAAGCTGCTTAATATTTTCTTCTTACGGATTTACTGCCTGGGCCGTAAAGGATAAGTTATAGGCAGATTTGGGTTAGCAGACTGTGGCAATATAGGCGCCTCTTACACGCTATATAGCGTATTAGTCCTTTATTTTTATGGCCTTACAGGTCTCTTTGCGGAAACTAGTAAGGTCTATAGGCTTTACTATAATAAGCTTTAGGTTTTAAGCTTGGCGTTCCTAGGTTAGCTAAATTAAGTTACCCTTTTATATAATTAAGCCTCTATTAAACTTAATTGGAGTTTACTTAGTTAACTGCTCTTGCGGCTTTGCTAGGAACTTAGCTTCTTATAGTTTAGTCTCTTTAGCGTCCGTAAATATCTGGTCTACTAAGAAGAGGGTATTATCTATTTGGAGTCTAATAATACTAAGGCCGTTTAATAGGGTGTATAGGAGGTAAGGGTTATAGGTTAACTGCTCTATCTTAAGTTTACGGACGTAGTGCTAGTGGTATATCTTAAACCAATAGTTTTTAGCTTCTGGCACTCCATAGAGTGGTTTTATAACCTATAAAATTATTCCTAGTTATAAATTAAGCTTAAGTGGTGGTTGTATAAAGATGTCCCTACTTAGGTAGGTATTAGACTATATATAGGCTTATAAGATATCCCGTAAGTAGAGGGCTACGGATTTAGTTTACTATAGTTCTAGCGTAAGTATAAGTATAATCCGTTAGCTAACCCGTTAAATTATAGGCGATTATATAAGGACTAAGTCTTTTCCTTGGTCGTTATAAGCTTATATAATAAGCCTTAACTTTTTAAAGGCTTTGTTAGTACTAAGGTGCTTAATTTTGTTAATAAAGCGCGAGTTAAATATACGGACGCCTTACGGAACGTCTCTCTCCATTATAACCGCAAAAACGCCCTTTTTAAGTAGTCCGTTAATCTCTTTGCGTTATAAGTCTATAAAAGGGGTTTCCTATATTAGAACTAATATATTTATAGGCGGAAATTGCCTTGCGGATATACCTGCGAAGGTTAGATAATTCTCTATTATGGGGTTCTTATAGGGGCGTCCTCGGCTACGCTTTATGGTAGGTTTAGTAGGTTTAGTGGGTTTTTAGGGGACCTCTAGGGTAGGCGAGGGTGCTTCTAGTTTATTTAATTCAGCGGGTGTTTCTAATTTACCTAATTTAGCGGGTGCTTCTAGTTCGTCTGGCTTAATGTTATAGGTGTTTTTAGACCGAAAATAGGGTTTTACGGACGTGCTTCTAAAGCTTATTAGTCCGCTAGGGAGCTGTATACAGTAGGTCTCATCTTCTACGGCTAGTAGACGGTAAGGTCCAGTCTAATTACCGCTTTTACGCCATATAAGGACTTTAGAATTAAGCGGGAGGTTATATACTAAGGTTGTATTAGGTCCGTTACGGTAGTATAGGGCGTTATTAATAGTTTGTTTAGCCCGTAATTTAACTATTTTAGCCATTACCTTTTGTATTATAGCTGCTCGATCTATAACGGACGGGGTAGGAGGATCTAGTTTACTTATCCTTAGGTAGGCTCCGTAGACTAAGAGGGTAGGTATTAGTCCGTTAGGGCTAGCGGTGTTATTAATGGCTTTTACAGCCATCTGTAAAGCTAGTTCTTTTTAAATATTCTTACACTCGTCCGTAATAATCTGGTAAGCTCTCTATAGAGCTAAGTAAGCTCGCTTAATAAGCCTAACGGACTAGTGCGCCTTAACTGGAACGGCTTTTGTTGAAATAGCTATAGCCGTAGTATACTATTGGAATTCCTTACTAATGAAGTTTCTACTAGCGTTGTGGGTAATATACTTAAGAGGTCTAAGGTATATATTAATTTAGTAGGTCCATAAAATATCCTAAGTATATTTTATGGATATATTTTGCAACTAACAGGCGGCTTAATAGCGGGTTACCTTATTGATTATATATAATACTAGACTGCCGTTAATGTATATAATATCTACGTATACTAAGTGGTTAAAGTTAAGGTCTTTATAAAGGGTGAACTTAAATTGGCTTAGGGAACGTCCGTATTTCTAGTAAAAGGAGCAGTATTTAGTTAGGTAGTTGATTGCCTTCCTATTAACGTTATCGTGTTTAGATTGTTTAAGGACTCTATATAGCTTTTCGGCTAATAGGTAGCCGAAACAGTAGTGTAGGTAGTAGATTTTAGTACTGGTAAGGTAGCACGGGTTATAGTTAAAAGATTCCTAAATGTAGGTCTATAATGTCTCTCCCTATATAAGGAACGGGTGTCTAAATCGTCGTATAATTAGTAAGGTAATATACTTGCTTCTTAGGGCAGTTGCGGGGCTAATTACAGTGTCCGTAACATTATTATAGTAAACCTATAACCTATCCATGTCCGCAAGACAGAGTAGAAAAGGGGTGTCTGCTTTTATTACGTGGAAGTTAATTAGGCTAATTAGGGTCTTAACTGCCACCGATCTAATTAATATGGTTAAGCCGATGCCGAATTAGACATTTACGGCCCTAGTTTGCATAGTATTAATGTCCGTATTATTATTTACGGTGGTCTTATATATAAGGTACTGTCCATAACCTATAGTAGACTTCTTAGAGACACCTATATCGATTATAACGCTATAAAATTCTTTAGGGGTATAGCGTTCTATAGTAATATATACAAATAGGTCCTATTTGCGGTCTATAACATTTATAACAGGTCTAACGGGTATACTTATGGGCTAGTTTTTGGGTGCAATTAAGTGTGTAAAGGAGCGGTCGGCTAATACGGTTGTAATATTAAAGGCTTAGGTGTCTGTAAAATAACTAAAAGTGGTTAGGAACGTCTCTAAGGTCTCCTATTTCTAAGTATCTGAGTTAAAGTTAATTATAAGGGCTTCTATTGACTTATTAAGAGACTCCTCCGCCTCCTCTCCTTTATAGTTTAAGATAAACTAGTTAATCTGATTGTCAAATCTCTTCTTAGACTTATTACACTCTTCCTAGGTATGCCTTATAGACTAATATTCTTCCTTACTATATATAAAGCACTTCTGGCTAGTTTGTCTATAGGGGTATACTTTTATATAGGAGTTACTACGGGGGTTATAGGTAGGACTTGGTTGGTACGGGTACTGCTAGCGGTAGCGGTGGTCCGTAAAGTAGGCGTCTAAGTTAGTTTATAGGTTTTACAGGTCTATAATAAAGGCTTAAGTACTACCTGGCGGGTTTAAGACTTTATACGTTATAATAGAGGACCGTAAATAGTTAATGAGGCCAGTTAAGGTGTTTATAAGCTTATAATAGGTATATTTATAGGGCTCTACTTCCTAGTAAGCCGTAATAAGTTTGTTATGTAAAAAGTTATCTATTTAAAGCTTAATATTAAGGCCGTGCTGTAGGTGCCGAAGGTCTTTAATAAGGATTTACAGGCACTCTATAGTTAATTTTTCGGTATTCTTATTAATTACGGTCCGTAACTTAGTCGCATTCTATTGGGTAAGGATATCACACCTATATTCCGGTCCTTTAAAGTAGTTATATATAGCTTTATATAGCTTTATATAGCTTATTAAAGGAAACACTAAGGGGGTTACTCTTAAGGTTAATGTAGTAGTGGTTAAGGGCTAGGCCGCGTAGTATAGTGGAATAGGCTTGGCTAAATTTCTATTTAGGAATATTAGCCTTCTAATAGAGGTCCGTAAAGATAGTGAGTTTAAAGTTAAAGTTATCGTTTTTACTACTATACTTGGATTTGTTGGTATAGAGCTTAGTTAAGTTAGCTAGCTCCTTACCGTAGGTCTTTACTTAAGTAGATTGCGGATTTGTAACTTAGGTAGGCTGCGGATCTATAGCTTGGGTAATAGGAGAGTTTTAGTCCATATTTTGGTTTATAGGGGTATTACGGTCCGTAACTTAAGTACTAGGTATACTTTAGCCCGTAAGATTAATTTTAAAATTGCTTAGGTTTATAGGGCGAATTTGGTTAAGTAGGTTAGGTATAAGGCTAGCGATGCCATTAAGTTTAGAAGAAGTAAAGAGTTTATTAATGACTTTAACCTAGTCTAGGATTTCCTCTTTAGTCCATTCTATTTGGTTCTCCTCCTATATTATGTTATATAAGGACCATATAATAGTAACTCGTTTATCCTTTTTAACCTATATACCTTAGTGACGTAAAAGGGTTCGTAGGTTACGGATGGTAGTAGGGTTATAAGCTTTAAGAATATCTTCCGTAAAGTCTATAAAGTCTTCCTTATATTGCTCCCATAGGTCGTTATTTATAAGCTTAAAATATCTGTATTTAAGGATTTTATACTTAATATAGTTGTTGACGTCAGTTATAGACGTAAGGTTAACTCCTTATCTCTATTTCTCTTAACCTTTATTAATCTGCTTGCTTATGTCTGCTATACTATATAGTATAGTACGTAGTAGGTGGTAGTAGCTTATAATGGGTGGGGGAGGTCTTATAACGGTCCGTAATAGTTTAAGAGGTCTTATAATAGTCCGTAAAGGCGATTAATAGGTCTATAATAGTTTGTAAGAGGGTAGGAGGTTTCCGTAAAAGGTCCGAAGGGGTTTAAGGTTTAAGGGGGTTAAGGATAGGGGGTTCTGTAAGGGTCTGTATTCGCGTTTATAAACTTCTAGTAAACCGTACTAAGACTTAAATAAGTATATAGAGTTAGTAATAGTTCCGTAATCCCCGGCTTTTAACCTTCTAGTAGGTTGTACTAGGAGTCTAAACAGGTAGTCGCTATCGTGTATTGCTTAGGGGAGGTGTTAAGTAATTGCTAATCTGTGCGCGCTTACTGATTAGTATTCGTACTAATTTAATAGCACGAGTGAGTTATATCCCGGGGCACGAAATATATATAGTATTGTATGCTCTTTGGGATAGTGGTAACTGTCTCTTATATTAAAGCAGACTACGTAGTCTATATACTGATGCGACCTCCCCCTAATTAGTTAGTGCTTTAGGAGTGTGCTAGACGCGTAAGCGGGTGGTTAGTGCACCAAACGCGTAAACGCGTAGTTGGTATACCGAACGCGTAAGCACGCGGTTGGTATAACAGGTGCTATAATTATACAGTTTCCTATAGATGTTTTAGTATTTTAATAGATTATAGCCCTCCATATAGCTTATACCTTATTAGTTTATTTCTTTAGCAATCTAAATATTTCTTTATAACCTTTCTTGCTGGTCCCTATATTTTATTAACAATATACTTCTCCTAGAGTCTTAATACTAAGCCCATTGCTCTATTATGTCCCTATATTATTTATCTATAGAAATCTTTAACAAATTCTTTTGCAATACCCTTTAATACGTATATTACTTCTTAATTCTTATACTACTCTAAGTCTAGGTCTTTAAGTTACGCTTTTTAAATCCTTTTAGTCTAATCGCTTTCTTGTAATTTATATTCTTAGGTCGCTATAATTTTAGGGTAATTATATCTAATTAATCCGTTACTATTTTTGCGTAGTATTGCCCTTAATAGCTTCTTATTATTTTATAGTTTAGCTTTTCTACTAAGTATATCTACCCTTATATTCTTAGTGCCTTTAGTATACTAAATTTTAAAATAGTATTCTATAAGTATCTTTACCTATCTAACTTATTTTTAATTAAGTTTTTTTATTATTAGGAACCCTATTAAGTTCTTATAATCTATCTTAACTATAAATAGTTTCTTTATACTTTATAAGAACGCTCTCTATTCCTTTAATACTATAACTATACCTAATAACTCTTTATTATAGATATTATAGTTTAGTTCTAGTAGTATTATTTTCTAACTATAATACGCCACTATGTGCTATATATTCTTATACTTTTAGTAAATATAGTCCTAGTATAAAGTTTAATACATCCGTTTCTATAATTGTTTTTAACCCTAATTAGTAGATTTTAAGGATTAGCTCCTAGGTAAACTTTATTTTAAATTTTTAAAATAGCTCCTTTTACTTATTTCCCTATACCTATAGTTCCTCCTTTTTTTATTAATCTTATAAATAGCTTAATGCTTATTAACCACTATATTATAAATCTCCTATAGTAGTTACAAACCCCTAAAAATAACCTTAACTGCATTATATTCTCTAGTTCTTACTAACTTACTATAGCTTTAGTTTTCTTTAGGTCTATATTAATATAACCTAGTTTAATAATAAATTTAATAAAATTGGTCTTCCTAGTAAAGAACTTATTTTTTTTTAATTATTACTAGCATTTATTCTTCCTATAGTTTTCCTAAGACCTATTTAACGTATTCTCCGTATTCTTCCTTACTTACTAAGTAGATAATAATAATATTAGGATATACTATAATAAACTCATTAAGGTGTTCTTCTAAAACGTTACTAGTACGTTTATAAGTCTAAATTATATAACTAATAGTTTATATAGTCCTTCCTTTAACCTAAAGGCTGCCTTCTATTTATTGCCCTTTTTAATTCTAATCTAATAGTACGCCTATCTTAAATCTATCTTTATAAAGATTTATACGTTACCTATTTAATTCTAGATTTTATTAATTAAGGGTAAAGGGTACCTATTCTTTCTAGTAATACCGTTTAACCGCCTATAGTTAATATATAGTCTAAGTTTTCCGTTTTTTTTTGTACGAATAGTACTAGATATCCTACTAATAACTATAATAGTTTAATATATCCTTTTCGTAGGTTTTCTTAAATAAACTCCTTAAGTACTTATAACTCCTCTTTAGTTAACTTATAGATTAGAAAGAACTTTAGACTTATTTTTAGTTCTAATTTTATCTTATAGTCCTATACTATATACTCTAATAGCTTTTTACTTTTAGGGCTTTATACCTTTTTACTATACTTATAGTATCTCTTTAGTATATAGAACAACCCTTTCTCGGTTTCTTTATACGTCGCTCTAACTTAATACTATACTATTTTAGTTTATTATTATATTTTACGGCATTAAGTATCTTTAATATTAACCTAACTTATAACCTAATTAATTTTTAGATTATACTTCTATAAATAAGGTATACTTAATACTGCCTTATCCCGTCCTAATAGTAGGATATTAAAAGATATCTTAATTAGTTTTCCTTTAATAGTTATCTAAATAGGTCCGGTTTTAAGATTAATAATACCTCCTCTATAGACTATTAGATCTCCTAAAATTATAACTAATAGATAAGGGTGCTCCTTCTATCTATAAGGTAGCCTTATTCTCTTTACTATTACTAATAAAATATAGTTTCTAGTTACTCTACTATCTATTAGTGCTTTAAACTATTAATTTTACTAATTTACTTATAAATTTAGGTGTTGTCCTTAAATTTCTTTAAGGATTTAAGGCTCTACTACTAGATCCCTCTAGTTCTATAGGCCTCTACTTTTCCTAACTATTAGCTACTTAATCCTATTATACTTAGCTTACTTTTTAGCTAATGCCTAATTTGCTTTTTATTCTTAATATACTATAAATATATATTCTTTAGGTATTCCTATTACTATTATTTATTTAAGTATTCTTCTATAAAGAATCTTTTTAGTTAAAGTATTAAGTTTTCTAACTTCTAAACTTCTATTAAATACTATTTATATATATACTTAGCATTTTTATACTATTACTCTTCTAGCGCCTAATATATTCTTATAAAGTACTTCTGATTTTTTTAAAAATTTTATATATATTATATATATTACCTATATATACAATCTATACCAATATATAATACGCTAGGTGCTCTAGGTTAACTCTAAGCTTATCCTTATCCTTAAGTTTAAACCTCTATTGTCAGGAAAAAATTTACTAGCATTTTTGCAGCATTTGGCGGCTAAATGCGCATTTCGCCCATTATAACGTGTAGCGTATAGTATTGACTTAGGTGCGGCATACTACCGCATTTAATAATGTAGTACAGCTAATTACGCATTTATAGCCACCTAGGCAAATAGTGCTTAATGCGTAATTAATATATAATGCCCTCCTCGCGCATTCTATACATTTTATTCACTTTAAGCAATAAATAAGCGTTGCTCTTCCTATGCATTTAATAGTATTTGCTTAGTTTACGCAGTTAGTACAAAATAAATTATATTATTTTAGATAATTTAAATATAGTGACGGTTCTTTTTTATCTGCCTACCTACTAACCTATTTACCTACCCGCCTGCCTACCTACCTACCTACCTACCTACTTACCTACCCGCCTGCCTACCCGCCTACCTACTTACCTACCTACTTACCTACCTACCTGCCTGCCTACCTGCCTGCCTGCCTACCTACCTACCTACCTATCTACCTACCTATTTATCTACCTACCTGCCTACCTACCTACCTGCCTACCTATTTACCTACCTGCCTGCCTACCTATCTACCTATATCTACCTATCTATGCCTATATATCTATACCTACCTATTTATATCTACGTGTCTATACCTATATATCTATATTTATACTACCTTAATTTAATCGATTAATCGAATTGTTTATAGTATTTGTTGGCTAGTTGTCCGAACGGTTATTGTTTAGCTCTAGCAGCGGTCGTCTAGTAACGGCGACGGTCGTCTAGATCTGGCGACGGTCGTCTACTAGCTGCCGTTCTGGTGCCTCCCTAGGTAGGGAGGATATAAAGAAGGAAGGAAAGGTAAAAAATAAGGTGGCTATATAGGGGTATACTTAGTAGAGGTATATATAAAGGCTATTGGGAATATAGCGGGGACCTAACGCAAAGCCTCCGTATGCAGAGTTTCGCGTAAAGCCTCGTATAGAGGCTCTATACGTAGAGCTTTATATAGAGCTTTATGCAGAGCTTTATATAGAGCTTTATACAGAGCTTTATATAGAGCTTATAAAATATAAAATATATACTTTTATATATGCTTAGTAATCTTATAGTTAGCACTTAGTAGCTAAATGCTAATACTTAATTATAAATGCCGCATTTAGTAGCTAAATGCTAGTACTCAGTTATAAATGCTGCATTTAGCAGCTAAATGCTAGGAAATGCTGGAAATGCTAGGAAATGCTGGAATGGCTGAAAAGTAAAATTAAATGCTGGTGAATTTTTTCCTGACGATTACGTTAATCTAAATATTACTATTTTATTTATAGGTATTAAGATTTATTATTTACTTCTCTAGTCCTCTAATTATTCCTTTAGATCCTTTAACATTATAATTAAGGCTCCCTTAATATAACTTATCGCCTTTTCTATAACTAGGTAGTTTTAAATAACTTATTTATCTAACTATATAAAAATCTTCTTACTTATTATTAT
>Ga0307515_10009411_pt1 | contig 18895 bp, 16 predicted proteins | sample 17_EM_MG_FD_194513 | JGI IMG/M metagenome (GOLD analysis project Ga0307515, IMG submission 194513) | Populus trichocarpa ectomycorrhiza microbial communities from riparian zone in the Pacific Northwest, United States - 17_EM | ecosystem: Host-associated > Plants > Roots > Unclassified | place...
GTCGGAGTCCGGAGTTTTCCGGAAATAGGAAACGTCGGAGCTCCGGAGTTTCCGGAAATAGGAAACATCGGAAAGTCCGGAGTTTCCGGAAACCAGATAAACAAATAAATCAACATACCTCGGAAACTCACCGGAGTTCCGGGTTGTGTTAGAATCACGGGACGGATTCTAACACAATACGCCCATCCCCTGGCGAGGGTTGTGCGTGGGTTACCAATCTCGTGGGGACCAAATTTCGCAACCGTGAAGCATAGTGATTCCACTGGGGTTGTTGCGTGGTCGTCATGTAGCAGGTTCATCGCAGTTGGCCTGGTCGAAAGTACAGAAGTTCTGGATGCAGTCACTCTCGAGCAACTTCACACCTTCGCGCATCCCGCATCGGGGACCAGGGGGCTTAGTTTCTCCCCAGACAGCCGCTCATTGACATGGATCAATGATGAAGACCATGGATCCACTGTCACTTGGGACCTTCAGACAGGCGGTCAGATCAGTGCCACCCCCTCAACACTAAATACGTCCCCTCCATGGTATTTCTCATTCACGTATTCTACGGATGGCAAGATAGTTGCAGCTGGGTGCAGATATCCAGAAAACGGCAGTGCAGTCACTGTCATCTGCACCTACGACCTCATCTCGGGCACACACATATATTCCCATCGGCCCTCAGAAGGACACATCGTGGCCCAAATTTGGACTCATGGTGAATTTCTCCGATTCGCCACTGTGAAGCCAGGGTACATCACCATATGGCAAGTCTGGTTTACCTCGGAACACGCGTTGGCAGAGATCGAGTCTTTGCCTGCCCCAGACGACACTGGTCCAGGAGAACATCTGTTCCTTCCCACCCTCTCCCGGCTTGCCTTCATCCTCCGAGGGACAGTTCTGATATGGGACGCCCGAGATTCATCAGAAAACATGGCACACACTTTTTGTCTCGGTTTTCTCGGCTTATTCTGGCTTATTCAAAGTTTTTGTCGATTATTTGTCATTGTATAACGTAGGTCGAAAACCATCAATTTTGAGCGGTCCAAATGGCGGGGAGCCATCAAAAATAAGGTAGAATAAGTCGGGATAAGCGCAATAACTAAATAAGCTGGTGCCCCTTTTCCTGATGCTTCCAAGTTTCTCCTCAATTTCGTGGGCAGCGGTCAGCTTGGAGGGCTCTCCTTCTCCTCCGATGGCCATTTCTTCACTTGTGGAGTTACTGGCCAAGAGGTTCATCTCTGGAAGGAGTCTCCTGCTGGTTATGTCCTTCATCAAACACTCGTATCCGGGCCGACGGCCGATTGGATCACACCATTTCTCTCCCCAGACAGAGAATTGATCATCACGTCCAAATTTGAAGAAACCCAGCTGTGGCGTACAACAGATCCGATCAATCCCCCCTCCAGCGTTTCACCTCAACCTGCTGAGCAAACTAGATTCGTTCTGGCATTTTCTCCAGACAAATCATTCATGGCGACTGGACGGCTGGGAGAAAACATAGCCACAGTCCTCAACCTCAAATCTGGCGACCCGCGGTTAATCGTGGACACGGGCATGAAGATTTGTGGTCTGGGAGTGATTGGGAGCACCGTCATTGTTGTTGGCGAAGGGAAGATCACCACTTGGAACCTACCTGCAGTTCTCGATGCCAGGGCGGACATTCACGACAGTGTCCGAACCATAGTGTTCAATCACCCACTACCGCTTTTCGGAGAGCCACACTCCGCATCAATATCCCCCGATTTTAATCTCCTTGTTATCACGGGGGGAGGGGGAATGGGTCTGGACATTTACGGCACGTCTACCGGCAAGCATTTTGTGGGTACCACTACTGAGTTTGTGTCCGATGTGTGGTTCACTCGGGACGGACGCGAAGTCTGGTATTCAGGGCTCCCTTCTGGCGGGAAGAAAATCATCAGGGGTGGAGGGTCCGATGTCGTCGGGGATGTTGATGGTCCGTCGGGGGGATACCCTTGGGAATCTTCTCATGGCCACGATGTTACGGATGATGGCTGGATACTTGACTCAAGGAAGAAACGAGTCATGTGGTTGCCTCACCACTGGAGAGCTTCTGGGAATGATCAGATATGGGATGAACGATTTCTTGCCTTGTTCGATCCAGGACTACCAGAACCTGTAATTATAGAGCTGTACGAGTGATCTGCGGACAGTGCTTTACCTTTCCTCTCTCAATATATGTCTACTTTCTGTTCACTAGTTGTACTCAGTCTCGTTCAAGTTCAGGTAGCAGCCGTGCGTTCATTTGCGATCTATATTTGTAGTTATATCTAGGTTCTATGCCGGCAAGTCTGTATACATATCCATGTGCATTATGAGAGGCTCTTTTTATTGTATGGGTGCCCAAGTGAACCACATGAAGAGCAAGCGCTGTACACTCTGAACGTTGGCAATTGATTCCCCGAAGGTGGCGACCGAAGACATCCACCAAAAGCGGGGGCACGCGATCCAACCGCCCTGGTGCTGCAAATATTCTCCAACCCTTTAATACGACGCCCCCGCTTGTAGCCTGGGGATGTCCGCGCTTACGTATATGCAACGTCCTTCGTCGCCACTCCCAGGGCACACAGGCGAATTTGCACGCGCGGAACGGTTGACCAAAGTTTAGTCACAGACCCAGGTGGTCCAATCATCACCAACCCGGTTGATCATGACCCACGACCGAGGGGACGACCGCCCACCTCGTCGCCGAGGCTCTCTCTACGACGCCCCAAAAGCCCAAAGGTGTCTCATGGATGCATCCCCCTGGCCCAACTGGCACGCGTTGGAGGTGCTTTGAGGCCGTGGCATGAGAGGGTGAAAGAAGGCGACGCTTGTGCCTCTATAGTCCCAAATCACCACTCGGCGACCCCCACGTCATCGAGGACTCGACTTCACCAACTGGCCTTGTCCCAGAGGGCGATGAGGACATTGGATATGAGAGCAAGGTCGTTGCTTCTCCCGGCGGTCACGATGGGTTTCGGTCCGCTCTATAGGTGTCTGTAGTGATCAGGGAAGTGGCGGAGAGACTTGGTGCTCGGTCGTGACTTATCTGGAAAGGAGCGTCGGCCCAAACCGATTGTTCGTGACTTTTGGCAGGTCCGCAGTCAAGGAATGTGTCCAGACCTGATTCTGCGGAACACTCTCGGTGCGGACACAACCCAGGAGGGATGAGTCTTCGCCTCCCTTCGTTCCTCGCTATCCTCGCCACAGCTATCGCCGTCGCTCAGGCCGCTCCTGTCCCCGCGGCCGATATGTCCTATGACGAGGAGCTGGTAGGAGGTTCAGCCCGACCAGCTGCCCATTTTTCGTTGTTGTAGGCCACGATCTCACGATCAATACGCAGGAGCCATTGGTTGCGAAATTTCCGTAGGGTAGCGGGATAAAATGTAGGAGATCATCTACAAGCGATAGAGGCTACAAAAATGGCAGTTTCAAGTTGAGGCTGTGGCATCTGGTCAGTATGATGCGACGAGAAGCGAACCGGGATTGCACACCTTCTATTTCCATTTGTATTTGCCAAACGCTGGCGGTTTGGATTCCATCCTTGGCTTAGATTCTGACTCCCCATCTTCGGCAACCTCTTCCCCTTTTCTGTCTTCATCGGCTTCCTTCGGAGGCGGTTGGTTTGTGTCTTTGCCTTCGGGGTGTCCCCCGTCTGCCACTGTCATCAAACCCATCAAACTCCAGCTTCGTCGAGGGTTCCCAGGATTCCTTCACGGCAGGCAATCCCGTTCTCAGTGACATCAATTTCAAGGTGAAGTGAGGTCCTACTTCTTGCGACGCCGCCTTTTCCGTCGATCTCAAGGCATACCTGGATGTCCGCAAATCAGCGTATTGTTGCAAAGTCACAGGGCGAGGACGAAACAGACCTGTGACGCCTGAAGAATAATAAATCTCGCCGAATATGCAGCGTAACCACCTGTCGGCCTTGGAACTGAGGTACGGGGGGAAAATTGTTTGGAACGTCCTCCCGACGGTGTGCCCCAATCTCCTCACGAAGCAGTCGCTAACATCACTAAACTGCAGGGTCGCGCCAGGCCGACAACTCACTTTCCTGAACTTGTTTTGAACAATTGCCTCAGACGAACGGCATCTCGAACGGACTCAGGGGGATGCGTTTGAGAGTTCGACCGATGCCAGCTTCAAGTACGCAGTCAGTCCGTTTGAGAAACAATCGCGTCTGAATACCCAGAGTGAGATGAGCACTCTACAGACGAAAAACCGCTCACTAGACTTCTTAACATCTTCATTCACGACCGACATTTGATATCCACTGTCTGCGGCCTACCCGCAATCCTGCCCATCTCAAATCCTCACTCCTTCTCCCTCCTGACAAATTCAGCCCTGGGGAAACGCCCACCAGCTCCTCGAAAACTTGCGCGTCACTTTTGTCGCCTTGGGTGGAGCCGTGATCAGAAATTTCTACGGGGAATTTGGATCCCAATCCGAGAAGTACGACGCGAACGTGTCCGAGTCCATGTCAACGAAGTTTTCTGAGGCCATGGATGCACCATCCGTGGGTATTGTGTTTGGCCCACTCGAACCCTCGATAGGTTGAGAGATGGAGAGCTCCAAACATTATCCCGTGTCTACCGTGGATCGGCGGTCAATACGGAAGGGTCAAACTCCCATTAGCTGTCGAGGATCTTGGGGACGTTCTAGGCCAACCTTTTGTAAAGTAGAAACAAACGTTGTCTGACCAATTGCCCCGGTAACGAGATAAAGGGGAGACACACTTTCTTCGCTGCAGGATCCGCCAGCTCGGCCTCGGTTATTGCCAGCCCAGACTGTAACTTGCTTTGACTCTGTTCTCGCTTGAGTTTCCTAGCTATTTAGCCGTGTTCTTTATGGGGGAGGGCTCAAGGCACACTGAAGGTATTAGTGGAGAAGGGATTGAAAACGATCGACTGGACTCCTATTTGGCCGCTGAGTCGCGCGCTTGCCGCGTCTGCCAGAGTATACAGGACCAACAGATATCCGAGAAAAGCATAGAATTACAACGGTCAAGACTACAAGATCGTTTCCACTCCACTCCAGCATACCAGGTCACGTCTATTGGCAGTGGCTTCCAAGAAGGATTTTCATGAACAAGTCGAGATACCAGCCCGTTAACCTCCGAGTTTCTAATCGTCCACCGAATCGTCGTCGGTGTCGATTGCAACGCCGCCTTCTCCGTAGACTTGAAGGCATACCCGAACGCCCACGAGTCAGTCTGTCGTTATAGGGCTGTAGGGTCAGGATAAAACGAATTTGTGACGCCTGAAGAATAGACAATCTCGTTTCTTCTGCAGCGTGACCGCCTGTCTGCCTTGGAACTGGGGTACAGAGAGGGACATTATTTAGAACATCCTCCCAACGGTGTGCCCCAATCGCGTCACGAGGTTTTTCAAAAAAAGCCCAGGAAAGTGAGCTGTCGACCAGGCGTGACCCTGGAATTTATTGATGTTAGCGATTGTCTTCGACGAACGGCGTCTTGAACCGACTCACAGGGGTGCGTTTCGAGAGTTCGATCGTTGTCAGCTTGAAGTACGCGGTTGGGCCGTCTGGGAGATGAATCAACGCAATCCCACCTGTGACCTAAACACAGGATGAGATTAGTACTCCACAAACAGTAAATTACTCACTAGGCTTCTTCAGTCTTCATTCACAATCAGCATCTTCTGATGTCATCTGTCTGCGGCCCACCCCGCAATCTTATCCATCTCAAATCCTCGTCCCTTCTTCCTCCTGACAAATTCCGCCCCGGGGAAAACGTCCACCAGCTCCTCGCAACAGTCGCACGTCGCATTTGTCGCCCTTGGTGAAGTCGTGATCAGGACTTTCGGCGGGGCACTTGGATTCCAATGAGCCACTCAAGCCCTCGATAGGTCGAGAGGTGGAGAGCTCAAACATTATCCCGTGTCTGCCGTGGATCGGCGGACAATACGAAGGGGTCAAACTTCCTTCGGCTGTCGAGGCTCTTGAGGCGTTCCGGGCGAACCTTTTCTGAAGTAGAAACAAATGTTGTCTAACAAATTACCTGACTCGGTGACGAGATGAAGGAAGACGCACTTTATTCACTGTAGGATCCGCCAGCTCGGCCCCGGCTATTGTCAGCCTAGACTGTAGCTTTCTCTGGCCCTTTTCTTACTTAAACTTCCCAGCTGCCTCCTGCCTCTGAGTCTTGTTCTTTATGGAGGAAAGTTCAAAGCGCGTTGAAGGCATTGATATTGGAGAAGGATTGAAAACGATCGGCCAGAGTTCACACGCTTGCCGCGCCTGTGAGGACCAACGATATCCAAGAAAAGCGTAGGATTGTAACGGTCAAAACTACAAGATTGCTCCCACCCGACTACACTGTACCAACCCATGTCTGTTGATTGTGACCTCCTCTCACCCGCCCTTGGAGTCCGCACCTGCATTGGACCATCAATTCCGGGAGCCACGAGGTCTATAACGTAGCACGCTCAGTACGGGGTGGATCCACAGAACTGGTGCTTTCGGAGATAACGGGGGTCTGTGAAACGATTGAGAGGGAGATGGAAGGCGGCGGTGACCTCGACTTAGGATAGTATCGGGGATGACAAGGGAGGCGAAGGTAGTGTGGATGCATTGTCTACGTCTGGAGCTGACCCGTACGATTTTTCTTGCAAAAACGCCTTCACCGAGGCCACTTGACGAAATGGTCGAACGCAACACCGGAACCCGCCACGTAGGGCCAAACTCTAAAACCGTTCAGCGACTGAGTTGGCGGACCGAGCCTTCCTATCTCGACCTTGTCCGCATCTATCCCCACCCCCTGTTTCGCTTCCCGCAGTGCAGAGTGTAGCGTGGATTCCTCGGTCGGATCGAATTTTCCGCCCGGAGAACTTGACCAACATGAGTGAAAATCGACAAGAGAAAAACAAGTAAACGCCCACCTGACTTCTCCGGACTGTACCCTCAGCTTCTTCCTTCCTGTTCTTCCCCCCCGCGCCCTCCTCATCTGTTCCTGAACCCTCTCTCACGTACTCGACTGTAGTCCTCGAAAGCGAGCAAGATATCCAAGGTGGGGAGCTTCTGGATCTCCGGATAGGTCTTCCAGGCTTCCGATTCGAGTACCGTCGAGCGCGCGGTCTGCCGTTTCGTCAGTACGTCGACTTGTAGTTTCTTGAAAAGATTGACAAGTTTCCCGATGTTCCTGGAGCGTGCTGCTCGGCTCTGTTGCTACGAAACGAGGAGCGAAAGAAGAAATGAGTTGCGTCGTGGCTTGGTGATCCCGAAGAAGATACAAACCGTTTCCCGTTTTTTCAACTCGGAGACGTGTTCCTCGAATATCAACCTCCTTTGAGACTCGGTTTTGGCCTGCTGACAGATAGGATGCTTGAACGAAGAGCTTATCGGCGGTGGGGAATGTCGTGTAGCGATGGACTTTCGGGTTCCCTTCAAGTAGATTCCGGATAGCGGGTCGGAGTTTCGCCGGCCTGGCCTCTCTTTCCTCCTGCTCTTTAGCCTTCAGACCATCGGTGTACTATGAGGAACGGGGCCAACGTTAGTGAACACGAAACCAGAAAGGTGGGTGATTCGAGGTAATCACCTTCCGCCGCGCGGCCTTCTTCTCCCTTACGGAGCGGGTCTATAATGATTGCGCGCATGGTCTGGTCCCACGTCCGATTCGCGTCGACATTCTCCTTCCCAAGCAAGTGAAAGAACGTCCTCTCACCCTCCATGGTCGGGAATCCATTATAGAGCATGACGAGATTGTCGGAGAGGTCTGGTCTGGCTGAGAGAGAAGGGATCAACAACGACCCTGAGACGGTTGGGGTTGTAGGAGTCGACTCTGTTGGTGTGGACCGTCGAGGAATTATTATCGGTAGAGCGTTTTGAGGTTGACTGGCTGCACCTGAGCCCTCTGCGATGGCCGGTGGTTGACCAAGTTGCCTGATGATATGCAAGAGAATGAGGGACACCGGAACACAAGCGGTGGTTTGGGATAGACGCACGGAATCAAAGCACCCGCACCCTTTTTGTCGACTTGTCTAACAGCAACAGAAGCTCTTCTGGCACCTCCCATTTCGACACTTTCATCTCAATCTAGGGAAGGGGTTGGACGTGACACAACAGGGTGAGGGGGGTCGCACACGCACATTATGGAAGTACTTTCAGCCCTCGAGATTCCTGTGTTCCGTCTGTTCAAAGAAACCACGAGCCCGACGCTGTGCGGTAGGGATGAGAGGTGTAGGTACCCAGCTCATGATCGAGACCAGCGTCGTTGGTGGCTGGGAAAAAGGGAGGTACCCCGAACGTTTCTCACATTCAATGATCTCGCAACTACGTCGCGCAGGAAAAACCGGTAGGATATGAAAGTTTTGTTTCCTGGCGGTGGCGGAGACTTATCCAGATGTCGGAAAATCTGACCGCAGACCCCGGACATTGCGAATGAAAGTGACAACACCGGAGTACAAATAATGTACATAGCACGCGTACGGTCGCGTATGTGTGTCGACAAGATCAATCCCTCGGAAAGGGAACAATTCACGCAAAGCCTTTCCTGTGTTAATCCTGAGGTACGAATCTTTCGCCCTTATGCAATGTCCGAGATATGATCGAAATCAGTTGGACCCCGCCTTCCCATTGAAAGTCCAAGTTGCCGTCAACCTATCTCGTCGTCCAAGCTGTCCACTCTTGAATCGTCTAGCCATGAATGTTCTCGCTGTCGTGCTTTAGAGAAAAACTACGCTGGACCTTGTTAATTACCTGCGGAACTTTTGCCGTTGGGATACCGTCAAGGGCAGGCGGCCCCACTGCTCAGTATTCGCTCGACTTGATCGGGAGGATTTTTAACGAACCGTCTGAGATACTTTCCCCCTGTGTTTATACAATGACGTTAAACCCTGCTGTGCCACCTTGCGCTACACGTTCTCAAATGAGGTGTGGCACACGGCACTCTGGCGTCGAAAAGTTTACAAAAATATGAATGGGGTTGGGTGTGTGCGAATTCTATGCGGAATCGAAATTTGGCCGGGGGTTGCGAGACCCTCCTCTCCTCTGAAATTGAGGCCAACCCAACGCCCACGTTTCCTTGAATAATCTACGGGTCGTAGTGCAGAATTGTTGTATCTTGTCTCGCGTAGCCACCGGAAATAGTGGTCCGGACACGTCTGGCAGGGCCGCAGGATCTTCGAAAGCCTGATAAGCACCCCGCGAGCGCCAAAATCCAGATCGACCGCACGTCGGGCGCATCTCTGAGTTTCTCCTCCCGCGAAGTATCGAGAGCACCTTGGAAACGGTTATTCAGCATTATGAAACGCTTTTCGAAGTCTAGGCAAAGCGACTTTGCTCGGCCGACCTTCCCCCCATCCCCGACACAAACGAGTTACATGTCCGAAAAAAGGTCCAAGAAATCGCCCAAACCTTCTCAAGAACATATACATCTGGGGATTCTTACCAACATCGCCGTTGGTCCACTCGGCTTCCGAGCAGAGTTGGACAGTGACCCGAAAGGTAACCGAGATCGTTCTTATCGCGACTCGGAACTTTAGATCGACCTAACTCGATTGTGGCGATAGATGACGGCGGCCCCACGCTCTTTCGGATCGTGCCCTACGACAGGAAGAGCAAAGACCAAGGATATTCCGCACAGGTGCAGGAACCCTCGACCTCTGGTGTTGTGCTCGGCGGTACTGAGCCTGGCGGTGATTGTACGGGTGGGTGTTTCGGATCCCTCTATTGCGACCGACGTTCATCCGGTTCTCTGTGCTTCTCTGTGTCAGCAGGGAACACTGACGGCACCAAGGAGGAAGGAGGAAAATTAACAGAGCCAACAACGAGTACGCGTCTATACGATCGTTCCATCTCCTCTCCATTAACTTCTACCAGTTCCGGAGAGAGGCCGGAAGGACACCCCGCCCGGGGCTGCTCCCATTCCTGTCTATGTCCCAGAGGAAACCACAAATAAATTTGGTCCTCTCCAAGCCGTCCTAAGAGTTTTCTCCGCCGTTTACGCTACACACCAAGTTCGCTTACCATCCCCCGCTCAAGATTAGTTCTTGACGAATTCATCTACAGAAAACACTCATCGTGAGAAACAAAATCGAAGATCTCATCTCACGTGTGGCTGCATTGGGGGCAGACCTTTCAACACTTCCAGGCGATGTGAATGAACAGAGGCGCAGACGTCAGTTGATACAGTATGTCGTTCTTCCCCTCTGACTTGGGGCTCGACACCAACTTCCTTCCAGCAAGCTCGAGGACATCGAGGGGAAATTGCGCTCTTTGCACGAGAGGCCGGAGCTGCAGCGTTTCGCTGACCACGTTCAAGACGATGAAAATGTGTTCGGGCTTCTCGAAGATCTGCGGGAGGCTATCTCCGATTACCAGGTTCGTCCACCACCCCGGCACCGTTCCCAACGTTGACAGGGAGAACAGATGGTGTGGCGAGTGGCGGCATATGAGCAAGGATGCAAAGCGATAGTGAGTTCCCCTTCTTTGCGTCTAAGCGAGTGAAATGACCTCTCTGCAGGACCCAGGTCAGAACATCTCCCGTTTCTGATCACGGACATCTGACGCGAATCTCCGACAGCTGAGGTGGCCGTCCTCAATCAGTTCCGTTCTGCGAAGGAGGCCGAGTATCGACATGGCGGCCGTAGAGGTTGCCTCAAGGGAACCCGCGGAGCCATCCTAGACGAGATCGAACACTGGTCAAGAGACTTCGGCAGGCCCCCCATCTACTGGTTGAACGGATTGGACGGGACAGGAAAGAGCACGATCGCTCAGACGATTGCAGAGAGATTGTTCGCAGATGATCAGCTCGGTGCCTCGTTCTTCTGCTCCCGAGACTTCGAGGACCGGAGCAACCTCCGCTTCATATTCCCTACCCTGGCCGTCCAACTCGCACGGAGGTACATCGAATTCCGATCGATATTTGTCCCGCTGGCACGGTCCGATCCAGGGATCGCCTACGAGTCACTGTACAACCAGATGGAAAAGTTGATCGTCCGGCCACTCATCGAATCTGCCATCTCGACCGTGATCGTGATCGACGCGTTGGACGAGTGCAAGGACGAGGAGCCCGCCTCGGCAATCCTGTCTGTCCTTGGCCAGTTTGTATCGAAGATTTCAAAGGCGAAAATCTTCGTCACCGGTCGGCCGGAGCCACGGATCCGAGAGGGGTTTCGCCTGCCGCTGTTGGAACGGGTCACGGATGTGTTCATCCTCCACGACGTCGAATCGAATCAGGTCAACAGGGACATACGGCTATTCTTCAAAAACAGGTTCTCGGAACTTGCGGGTCGCCGGCGTGGGCTGGGTGGCTGGCCAACCGAGGAACAGCTGGACCTGCTTTGTGAACGTGCCGCGGGACTGTTCGTCTACGCCGCGGCAACGGTCAGGTTTATCGACCACAAGAACAACAGTCCCAAGAGACAGTTGGATCGGCTCCTGGATTCGCCGGAGAGCAGTGGATTCGAGGGAAAGACCAAGTTCATGGAAAATACAACGCTCGATTCGCTCTACACTTCGATTATTCAAGAGGCTTTTGGCAACGGCCACCCACACAATGATCCGAAGGTCCGCTCTGTTCTCGGTGCTGTTGTCCTGGCCGCGAATCCCCTTTCTCCATCCGCAATCGCTGCGCTCCTGGGCTTCGATGTCAAAGAGGTGTCCCCCATCCTTTTATCGGCGCACTCGCTCCTCACCCTCCACAAGGACGACGATCGCCCCGTCCGACCGTTCCACAAATCGTTTCCCGACTTCATCGTCGATCCAGCCCGGTGCACCAACCCGAGGTTTCGTGTCTGCCCTCTCGATCAACACAAAGTGCTTCTGATTGGATGCCTGGAGCTGATAAACCGGAGCCTGGAGCCGAATATGTGCAAACTCCCGGACGGTGTAATCAACTCTGAGGTCAACGACTTGAAGGAGAGGGCAAAGCAATACATTCATCAACCTTTGGAATATTCTTGCAGGTCCTGGCACAAGCACCTCGTTGACATGACACCGGCCCACAGACTCGAAATCACATCTTCCCTGCACCGTTTCCTGGAGGGAAAGTTTATATTCTGGTTGGAGGTACTCAGCATCTTTGGTGCAGCAAGAGAGGCGGTCAACGCATTGGAAGCGGCCACGAGGTGGCTGGAGGTGAGTTGAGTTCCGTCTTTGATCTTTCCACCACATTTACTCAGAATGTATCTAGGCACCGCCAACTCTCGGCCTCGTCAACGACTACATTTGTTTTGTGGTTGCATTCTTCGATGTCATCAGCACCTCCACTCGACATATCTATCACTCCGCGCTTCCCTTATCCCCCCAAACGTCGATGGTGTGGAAGCTATACAAATCATACGTCCATCCCCTGGCAAGGGTTGTGCGTGGGGTACCAATCTCGTGGAGGCCAAATTTGGCAACTGTGAAGCATAGTAATGATGTCATTGAGACGGTTGCATGGTCATCATGTAGTAGGTTCGTTGCAGTTGGCCTGTTCGAACGTACAGAAGTTCTGGATGCAGTAACCCTCGAGCAACTTCATACCTTCATGCATCCCATGTCAGGGACCAGGTGGCTCAGTTTCTCCCTGGGCGGCCGCTCATTGACACGGATCAATGATAATTCCAATGGATCCATTGCCACTTGGGACCTTCACATCAGTAAACATGGCATTCACTTTTTCTTGCAGTTATCCGGCATTATTCTCACATAAGCACGGATAATCTGGGTTCCATAATCCATGTCTCCATCTTCTATAATCAAACCTTCTTATTTCACAGCCGAGTTACGGGACAAAAATAAGATTGATATTAATGAGCAACTAATCTAAGAAATAATCCCAAGCGAACCCATCCGAGTCTCAATACATCACATCCAGCTTTTTAACAGCACCTCCTGATGCCAGGAGTCCACCAAGATTTACCGTAGATGATATCCCACCCTGCAGTCAAACCACTGAATCATGCCAGCAGTAATGATTGACAACGGATCCCAAGGATATAAGACATCATAAGCGAGGCATTGCACAAGCTTGAGATGACGTGGAGACGATGCAGCAGACATAAGACAAGGATGATAGCGGATATGAGCAACAACGAAAGAGTGCGATATGGACACAGTGAGAGGGGTGGGAAGCCATAGAGCAAGGCAAGCGTGCGTGGCAGCGATCAGTATCAGTGAGCTTGACAGAAGAATCCGCGGAGCTAGAAGAGTCGCTCTCGGAGTTCTGTGAAGCTGAGAAGGCGGGGGAAGAGAAAGAGTTGTGGGGGACAGGAGGTGGAAGGGGAGATCGTCAGGATTGTAATATGAGTCAACGATACCACGGGAGGCATTGAGGGTGAGGAGGATTGCGTGGAGAAGGGCTGCGGATTTTTTGCTCGGATTGGGCTGGAGACCCGAGTGGGCGTCTCAGATGACAAAGATGGAACTGAAAGCAGAGAACAGACCCGCCTACAAGAACGGGTTAGGTTATTCATGGGACAAACGATAAAGACGACTTACGAAAATCAGGGTGGCGTTGGTGTTTGATGACTACATTTCTGACCTGCTTCTTCCAGTCACTGCTCCTCAGTCCTGGAACCAGTAAGGCGAGTAGTTAAATTGAGCTGCAAGGTTTTTGCGGGTCCACTCCGAATGACAAAGATCCCTCATGGACTAGATGTCCTAGTTGGACATCTGGGGGTAGTGCATTTTCGGGATCAGGGGAGGGCGAGAGACAGGTGGCAATGAAGGGTCGGTAAGGGAAGTGGCGGTGTCCTGTGGTTGAACGGGCAGACGGAGTAACTGGAAGGTGAAGGAGCGGTGGTGAATGACCGTTCCAGTGAAGGGATGGTTGGGGGAGGGCGGCGAATAAAGGTGAGACTGTCCTCGAGTTCGACCTTTGGAACGTCCGCGAGAGGGTCTGGGACCTTAGGAGGAGGTCTAGTGGCCGGGAGACAGTGGAATAGCATCAACAGAGACTCTTAGCCAACGCGCTGGACATGTGCATGATCGACTGATCGTCCATCTTGAAGTAAAACAAACGCGCCGCCCACTGCACGCCTCCCTTGACGCCACGTTCGACGGTCCAAAGTCTCGGCCACTTTCTGGTTTTTTCCTCCTCGCTGTCCTGGTCCCAATGGTTAATCCTCAGGCCTTTCCTGGACCCAGTCCCATCCATCCTGGCTCTCTACACTTCCCTCGGGTTCTCCATCCTTGCCTTCCGAGTCACCATTCTCTATCTCGTCCCTGCGCTCGGCCTTAGTAGGTTTGTCCAGACTAACCTCGAGGCAAGAGGGCCTTTGAACGAGAACCTCTCATTCAATACCCTCAGATGATGTGCAGAGTCCAGAGAGCGGATGGTTGGCCGCAGGCCTCTGGTCTTCCATTCAACGTCCAAGTTCCACCGCTAGCCTCCTCCCACTCTCTTCCCACATCTACCTCACCTGCCGGCTCTCTTCCCACCATCGTACTTTCGCCTCCAACCGCCTATCCCCTCTCACCAACTACTTCTACCTCATCACTCCCGAGTTCAAATATCTTTGAGGAGTTCGAATCCACTCACCACTTAGCACGGGTGGCAACCGTCGACTCAGGTGGTCCCCAACTCACCCCGACGTCCCTGCAGCGGGTGGACTCGTGATGAACTATCATGTCACCAGGCTCAACGTCACTCCTTCGTCCCTCGTGACGCCGCAGGTGACTCAATCTCGGAATCAATTGGCGGCAGCGCTATGGAGGACTCGGAGCTCCTTCAGGGGGTCATTGCCCCCTCACCTTCGTCGCCAACTATGTCCGTCCCCTTCGGAGTTTTCTCCCCGGATCTTCAAGTTACTACTGACATCCTGTCGAAATCCCTCTTCTCGGCGCCGGTGCGCGTATTATTGGCTTGCTGCGCGGGCGAGTGTTCCGGGGGGCTGCTGGGTTCGGTACCGATCTGGATTGGCTCTTAGAGACACCCAGGTGGCCGCGCTCGCTGCTGGTCCAAAGGTATCTCTGCCTCCACCCGGTGAGCAAGTCCGAGCCCATTTTTTTCTCGACTTTCGTAGCGTGCCACGTCCCGGTCGTGTGTTGCCGCTAGGGCCTGTGTGTTCTGAATCCTCTCGCAGAGTGTCTGCCCGTTTCCTGACCTGCTTGGTAGCTGTTTCTGAGGTTTCCTCGGTCCTCGGGTCCCGCATTTTGGCCTCCTCCCTGGGTGGAAATGTCAAGGAGATGGGACGTGTTTTGAGTTAGCCGCTCCATTTCATTAACAGCATACAGCCATCTCAACCCGATTTTCAGCACGGTGCCCGAAGAGCTTGGGCCCCTGGTTCTAGGTGTTATTATATCAGATTACCCCCGTCTTATATTTCACTTGATGTATTCTTATTTTGCGACACTAAGTACAAATAATGAGTCTGACAGCTGTCAGAAAACAATCTACCATAAGGGTCAATAAGCGCGATAAGCTAAAACAAACGAGCGACTACTTTACTGATGCAGACAGACGGTTGGATCAGTGCTATCCCTTCAATAGGAAACGCATCCTCTTCACCGCGTTTCTCATCCGCGTGTTATATGGATGACAAGATTGTTGCGGTTGCATGTGGGGATTCGGGTAACTTCACAGACACCATCATCTCCACCTACAGCCTCGTCTCAGGAACACACGTATATTCCCATCGTGTCTCGGAGGGACGGATTGTGGCCCAAATTTGGACTCATGGAGAATTTCTCCGGTTTGCCACTGTGAAGCCAGGGTCCATCACCATATGGGAGGTCACGTTTACCTCGGAACATACGTTGGCAGAGATCGAGTCCTTACCTGCCCCAGACGACACCGGAGAAGACCATCTGTTCCTTCCCACCCTCTCCCGGCTTGCCTTCATCCTCCGAGGGGCAGTTCTGATATGGGATGTCCGAGATTCCAAGTTTCTCCTGAATTTCGTGGGTGGCGATCTGCTCGGGGGGCTCTCCTTCTCCTCCGATGGTCGTTTCTTTGCTTGTGGATCTGTTGGTCAAGGGGTCCATCTCTGGAAGGAGTCTCCCACTGGCTATGTCCTTCATCAAAAACTCGTATCCGGGCCGGTGGTTGATTGGACCCTGCCATTTCTCTCCCCAGACGGAGAATCGATCATCACGTCCGAAGATCATGAAATCCAGCTGTGGCGTACAGCAGATCCAATCAATCCCCCCTCCGGCGTTCCGCCTCGACCTGCCGAGCAAACCAGTTTCATTCTGGCATTTTCTCCACATAGGTCATTCATAGCAACTGGACGGTTGGGAGAAAACATAGCCACAATCATTGACCTCGAATCTGGTGACCCGCGATTGATCGTCGACACGGGCATGAAGATTTGTGGTCTGGGGGTGACTGGGAGCACCGCCATTGTTGTCGGTGAGGGGAAGATCATCACCTGGAACCTACCTGCAGGGGGCTGTGTTCTTGATGCCAGGGCGAACATCCATGACAGCGTCCAGACCATAGTGTTCAATCATCCACCACCGCCTCCCGAACAGCTACACTCCGCATCAATATCCCCCGATCTTAATCACCTCGTCATCACGCCGGGGAGTCGGGGCGGGGGCCTAGACATTTACGACGTCTCTACCGGAAAGCATGCTGTGGGTACCACTACTGGGGTTTTTTCCCGCCTGTGGTTCACCCGGGACGGACGCGAAGTCTGGTCTTCAGGGATATTTTCCAAGGGGAGGAAAATTATCAGGGGTGGAGGATCCGATGCCACCAGGCTGGAGCCCGTCAGGAATGGTGATGGTCCGTCAGGGGGACACCATTGGGAATCCTCTTATGGCCACAAGGTTACGGATGATGGCTGGATACTTGACTCGAAGAAGAACCGAGTCATGTGGCTGCCTCATCACTGGAGAGTCGGGGTTGAGTATCGGATATGGGATGAGCGGTTTCTTGCGTTATTTGATCCTGGACTACCGGAGCCTGTCATTATAGACCTGTACGAGTGACCTGTGGGCAGCGCTTTTCCCTTTCCTTTCTCGATATACGTCTACTTTCTGTTCAACACTTGTATTCAGTCTCGTTCGGGTAGTTAGGTAGCCGGGAGCATCGAAGGGAAGGGACGGATGCGTATTAATTGGGGTAGACAGAAGCGGGTTGTGACGCATACATAAATGAACCACGACTTTACATACGAAGGTGGAGGGAAACGAAATATCCACTGAATAATTTCACAACAAATTCCTTAAGCGTTGAACGTTGAACCAGGGACTGCAAGGAGACGAGATAAGTTAGGCACTACGCTCGCGCCTGGGACCGTGCAACTTGCATTTTTAATTTTTCCGCCGTGGCCCGTCGTAGAAACAGCCCACTAAAGTCACAGGTCCGGCAGGTGGCCAAGGCAGAATCAGCCTGCCAGTTGAACGTTTATCAATCGGTCGCCGACCATCCCATGACCTGCGACCAAGAGAACGGCCCCCTCCCGCTCTACGGCGTTCAAAAAGCCCGAAGGAGCCTCGCGGATGCGTTCTCTTGGTCAGCTAGTACGCGTTTGAGGTCCAGAACGTTCAAGATCAGTACGTGTGGAACAATATCCATTACCAAATACAAACCGGGACAATGGGTAGCAGGCAACGAATCAACGAGACTAGAATCTGAAACTTAATCATATTTCCCCCTCCTCTGGCGTATCTCCTTTCCCTGATCCATTGTCCCTCAACGGGTCTCCATCAGGGACGTGCGTATGTCTATACCTCACCCTCTGCAAGTTGTAAGCGGCCGAGAACATTAAAAGGGACAAGGTTATTCTCACCTTCTCGCTCCTCTCATCCCGTTCCTCCTACTCCCACCCCCTTCCCTGCGATCGTCATCCCAATGCTTGCTGTACCGGTCCCTCGAGGATCCATGCCGTTCACGTTTGCGTTCACGATCACGGTCTCCTTTTGCCGTTTGACAAACTTCGAGAAGGCGGCCCTGCGGGACTCTTCGTCTTCAGGCGTCTCGTACTCGCTCAGATGTTCGAAGAGCGGTACTGCATTGACAACAGTCAGATGAGTTCAGGGACAATCAAAGGTAAATTCTCACCTCTTCGGATAGCAGGTTGACATCCGGAGGTTCCAGTAACTTTCCAAGGCATACATCAGATCATCCCGGGGATGCTTGAGCTTCCTTTCAGCCCTCCGCTGCGAGTAAGATATCCAAAGTATGGATCTTCTGGATCTCCGGATCAGTCTACCGAGCTTCAGATTCGAGTACCATCGAATGCGCGGTTCGCCATTTCATCAACAAGCCGACTTGCAATTCTTTGAACGGATTGACAAACTTTCCGATGCCCCTGGAGCATGCTGCTCGGCCCTTTTGCAGCGAAACAAAGAGCGAAAAAGGAAATGAGTCGCGTCATGGCTGGGCGATCCCGAAGGAGAAGATACACCATTTCGCACTGTTTCAGCTCGGAGACACGTTCCCCGAGTATCAACCTCCTGCAGGACTTGATTTTGGTCTGTGCTGGGCGAAGAGCTTATCGGCGGCAGGAAACGCTGTGTAGCGATGGACGTTCGACTCTCCTCTGAGTAAATTCCGAATGCAGGTCGGAGTTTCGCCCAACCTGGCCTCTCTTCCCCCTGTTATCTAGCCTTCAGGCCATTGGTGTACTATAAAGAACGGGGCCAACGTTAGTGAATACGAGACCAGAAAAGTGCATAATCACCTTCTGCCACGCAACCTTCTTCTCCACCAACGTACTCGATGCGGATCCGTGGTGATTGCGCGCATGAACTGATCTCACTGCCGGTTCGCGTCGACGTTCGCCTTCCCGGGGGGGTGGGGGAACGCCTTCTCACCCTCTTCCACGGTCACAAATCCATTATAGGGTATCACAGGGCAATCGGGGAGGTCTGGTGTTGCTTGGGGAGACGGGAGTCCTTATCAGAAGGGTATTACTCCTACGGTAAAACCCTTCAAAAGAGTAAAATAATAATCATGTAAAAGAGTAAAATAGTATTTGAACCCGGCTGGGGTCCGGAGTAATACTCCTCACCC
>Ga0307515_10009412_pt1 | contig 18894 bp, 22 predicted proteins | sample 17_EM_MG_FD_194513 | JGI IMG/M metagenome (GOLD analysis project Ga0307515, IMG submission 194513) | Populus trichocarpa ectomycorrhiza microbial communities from riparian zone in the Pacific Northwest, United States - 17_EM | ecosystem: Host-associated > Plants > Roots > Unclassified | place...
GTCCAGACCAAGCCCGTCCAGTCCAAGACTGCCAGTCTGGGGCCCGGTCCAGTCCGACCTTCCGGTGGGACCGGACCGGACTGAGCCCTACCCCAGACCGGGTCCGTCCGGACTGGTGGAATCATTGCTCCCAGGTGCTCCCAAAGTTCTCTCCGGCGCTCCGAGGTGTTCTCAAACTTATCACAATCACTCCCATGGTACTCCTGTACCAGTCATCAGAGATCCTGGTTACTCCGAAAGCCGGCCGGAATGCCCTCCTAGGGTCTGATACTCTCCTGAAATTGACGCATCTAAGTTTACACTCCACATCCTCTCAGACACTCCTGAAGGCTTCCAGTGACTAAAATACATTTTGCTGATGCATGAGTTAACACTGAGTGCAGCATACACCGAGTACAGCATACACCGAGTACAGCATACACCTAAGATTGTCTGTCATCCCTTCATTCTCACGATTTCTAGTTGACCCCTGAATGTAGCTTCAGCTTCCGGCGTACCTCCCTAGCGATCGACCGCCACCAGCCAGTTCTCCATAAGAGCTTCAACGGTAAAGTCACCTTGTCACATTCCCACGGTTGCGAGTTGACTAACTGATGAATTGAGTCCCGGCACGCCGTCCATCGACCGCCTCCAACTACTCGTCCAATCTCGCTCGATCACGGCCTCCAAGTGTATCAGCAAACTCGCTCGATCACGGCCTCCAAGTGTATCTCCAGACTCGCTCGATTACGGCCTGCAAGTTCGCTCGATCACGGCCTCCAAGTGTATCTCCAGACTCGCTCGATCACGGCCTCCAAGTTTATCTCCAAACTCGCTCGATTACGGCCTCCACAAATGCATCTCCAAACTCGCTCGATCACGGCCTCGGAGTATATCTCTGAGTTCACTCGATCGTCATTTTCAGGCGCACCTCGAATTGCTTTCAAGCACCGCCTGCAGCCAGTCCAGATATACCGTGTGTAGATGGGTAGCTATATAGATACATAGATACATAGATGAGAATACAAACTGAATACATGAGTTTTAAAAATCGTTGAACGATTGGTAGTAGCTATGATTTCCAGGCGCACCAGCAGCGTTCCCAAAGAAGATGTTGTTTTTCCCAGACTGCTCTACTGTGATTTGAGGTGCTCCAAGGTTTGTCACCGGCGCTCCCAGGTGCTCCCAGGCTTGTCGTCGGCGCTCCCAGTTACTCTGAAGGCCGGCAGGAATGCCCTCCTAGGGTCTGATACTCTCCTGAAATTGACGCATCTAAGTTTGCACTCCACATCCTCTCAGACACTCCTGGAGGCTTCCAGTGACTAAAATACATTTTGTTGATGCTATGCAACGCGACCCGTTGCCTGGGCGACGGGAAGCGTGTAATTCTCCGTCAGAGGGTACGAGGTTCCGTCAGAGCCGTCAGAGCCGTCCGGAACACCCGGGTGTTCCTGACGGAAACTAGAGTTGTTGCTGATGGTTAAAGAACGGTGTACAGGGTAATCATAGGCATTGTTCTGCAAAGTCATCTCATCTAAGCAGGGGTCCCACAGGGCACACCTGTATCTACAATTCTCTTTGAAATATACACCGCTGGGCCGATAAATTGGGTTGAAGAGAGAGCCCAAGGAATCAAAGTCTTCTCTTGCATGGATGACATAGGGCGGATGACAACCAAGAGTGAAATAAACCACATGGACAGGAAACTCAAAGCCGCGCAACGGAGACCACCGCGTGAGGCAGCAGGCGAAATCTCCAGTTTCACACTGCAATGTCAGACCTAGCACTCTTCACATGCAAGAGATGCCACAGGAAGGACCTCCAGCTAAAACTCACAGCTAAAATCAAAGTAGAAAATCATTTCGTCTTATTCATCAAAGAAGGGACACAATAGTTGGCTGTCTGTACATATGCCCGACTGAAGTTCAAAGAGCATCACAACCAAGTCAATGACAATTATCTGGGCAGGAGAAGCCCGACTTCGCGAACTCACAAGGTTGCACTGCATTGTAGTACAGCGGAAAATAGCAGTCCAAATAGCCTGCATCCAAGCTGTGGTACTATGCTGAAGAGAGCTCTGGTGGGATTCGAAAGAGACAGGCAGACGAGTGGATCTTCAGCTGCTTTTGAATCGGCATGTCAGGTCAACTCTGGGCGCACTCCCCTTGCGGCCACTGGGTGCACTTATGCGAGACACACACCCTGCCAGGAGCACCATACTCCAGGCAACAACAATTTACTGCGAGGGTCGCAAATGCGTGTGAAGGCTCCATGCTAAATAACACGCACAACTACCCAATGTCGGCCGCACCGATATGCAGAGTTATCAGGACAGACCACGAACGAGGGCAGCAAGCAGAGACTATGTGCAGGCAGCAACCTGATGAAGAGCCGGCTATCAAGACGGGCAGACTGAGCGACGACACTGCTGTTATGACGGAGGCAATCCGATGGGTGAGCACGAGGGACTCCAAGGTACGCGCGGGGTCAGATTTTCGTTAAAGGGCAGATCTCGGTCCAACGATTGCAGAGTGGGTTGCTCTGCTGTAAGCAACCGCGAATATGGCTCGTAAGCCTTGCGCAGTCTCTTTGTCACTGGACCAGTGGAGGTCTACGATGCAAAGCTTGGGCGATCGGACTCACACACTGACGGCCAACGCAAAAGAGGGACAGCCTTCATTCACGTGCAGTGAAGAGTGTCGCTGTCTTCAGGGACTAGCCGGTGGCCTTCAGCTGAATGGAGCACCTGGATCCTGGGCCAGGACAGCCTCTAGCCAGGTGGATTAATCATAGCGCTAGGGCACTTCACAAAGTCGGTATAAAAACAATGATCCACTGGGACCCGGGACAAAGTGGCATCAACCAGATTGAGGAAGCAGATCGCTATGCGAATGTAGCGCGAGAAGGCCGCAGTGGAGGCACTGTAAATCAACGTATGTACACCCTGGCGGCAATCAGGACAAGATGAATCTCAGAAACAAAGGCGTCGGCCAACGCTCACTGGGAGGCTGACGAATGCAGCAAACATTATGGCTACAGACTGACAGGCAACGCTGGGAACAACTGACCCATCCCGATATGTAGGGTGAAGTCACGGGCAGCCAGATTCTACTGACTGAAGTACGGGCACGTACTTGATACGATTCGGACACCGAGGCGACAACAAGTGCTGGCGGTGCGACGGCGGAGGCAGAACGGCCCAGGTACGGGAACACCTCTTCTGCCACTGCAGCCGATGGAAAGACCAGCAAAGAACGCTCTGGAAGAGGTATGGAAGGCAATGGGGTAGAGAGTAGGCAAATGCCAACACGTGCAGATCTCTGAGCTGTTCTCCATAGAAAAGTGCGATAAGGCGGTGATGGACTTCCTGGTGACCACCGAGGTGGGAAAGTTCCCCGCCCAGGAGTGTGGACGAGTAAGAGCCAACGTTGTCTCGTTTCCTTTGTATCGTATCTCATCGACTCCCTCTTTAGATGTGTCTTTCTTTTGTCAGAGAGGGGACGATGGATAGTAGGAGTGGTGCACCCCCATCTAGCCGGCCAGCCCGGGGGCGGAGGTGTTTGGGGGTCTGTCATACTCTAAGTAGAGTGAATACAGTATGATTAAAACAAACAATCGACGAGGGACAGACTCAGTGACAACACCGCGGCTAAGAGAGAGGTGATACGCTGGGCGCGAGAGAAGGAGGCCAAAGTAGGCACAGGGGTCTGGATACGGCGCTCTAAGGGATCTCCATCTGACAGCCGCAGGGTGGGAGACCCGGCAGTATTCGAACACGGAGACGGCAGGTCGGCCATCCGCAGTCCCCCCGGAACAGGACGAGTGGAGGTCTACGATGCAGAGCTGTGGGCAATCGGAATCGCACTCCGGAAGTCAGTTAACATGAGAGACATACTTCAGACACATGGAGTGACTAATGTGGCTATCTTGAGCGACTGGCAGGCGGGTATCCGGAAAACAGAGCACCTGGAGCCAGGGTCAGAGTAGCCGCCAGCCAGGTGGATTAACCAAAACGCGAGGACCATTGGCAAAGCCGGTATTAAAACAGAGATCCATTGGGTGCTGGGACACACTGGCATGCCTGGCAATGAGCAGGCAGATCACGAAGACAATCTAGCGCGAGACGACCGTAGAGCAGGTACGGTACGAGCCCGAATGTACACCTCCGCAGCAAATAGCACCAGAACAATCTCAGAAGCGAAGATGCTGGCGAAGGCACAGTGGGAGGCTGACAAATGCAGTGAACTTTACCGCTACAGACTGAAAGGCTATGCTTGGAGCAAGAGACCGATCACAAAGCGTAGCGTGAAGTCACTGGTAGCCTGATTCTACAGACTGAAATCCGGGCATGCGCCAGTAGGTATGTACTTGAAACGGTTTGGACAGCAAGGAGATGATAAGTGCTGGTGCTGCGGCGGTGGAGGCAGAATAGCCTAGACACGGGAACTCCTCTTCCGCCACTGCAGCCGATGGGAAGAACAGAAAAAAATCCCCTTGAAAGAAATGGGGATAGCAACGGGATGAAGAGCGGGCAGATGCTGACATGCGCAGAACTCTGAGCTGTTCCCCATGGAGAAGTGCAAAAAGCGGTGATGGACTTCCTGGTGGGCACTGAAGTCGTAAAGCTCCCGCCAAAGTGAGTGGAGGAGTAAGAGCCGGTGGTCTCTCGTTCGTGGGATGTTATTTCCTACAGTATGATCAAAACAAACAAAACAAACAAAAATCATAGGGGTCATGATGATAGCGTACAGAGCAATTCTTATTTTTGGTTGAGTGTAATTAGCACTTTGTATATATGCTCCGCGAATGAACCAGTCTACTCGCGGTGGGTGGGACACTATGAATGGACCGGTCGTTCTGCGGAGTGACAGCCTCCGGGAATGGACTAGAACAGCAGATATCTTCAGATAACTCCCGACTCTACGGATTTTCCACGAGACAACTGCCGGTACGTGCCAAGTGTAGTCTCACAAATCATGATCTTATCTGACCAATCTGTGAATCTACAGATGACTGGTCGGTCAATCTGATCGTTTGAGAACACTGTCTTGATTATTAACTACATACGTCTATTTACATCTACTCAAGCTTTGCTATGTTAAAGAGGAATGTTAAGTTTAACATTAATTTATTATAACCACCACAACACTTTATAGCATAATTACCCCTTCAGCTACCTACACACAACCACTCAGCTACATCACCTACTTACTAGCTGTGCTAGCTCTTCGTATTCCTTCACAAACCATGAGCTATTCGCCTCTTGTCACGTGCTCGTCACGCTTGTACTGTCTTATCTGAATCGTCTATCATCCCCCGGTTAATGAGATGCATCAGTAGATCGAAATAGATCCGAACGAACTGGTCTCTATCTTCAACCACTTTGAGGTCGAAGATACGTGAAACCTGCAACTGTAGATGCATGTCTGGTGGCAGGTCCCCGCTATCAACTGCATCCAAGTACTCCCTGGTGATAACCGCAGTAACAATAGCAACAGTGTGTCCGGGGCGAATAGTGATGATGTATGGTTGGCATCTTTGACAGCGCAGGGTTTCTGGCGCGCGCTGGATATCCATTTGAGCCAGTGCTATGATGCAGCCAGCTTCCTTGGAAAAATCAGCGGCCCCCGGTGGCTTGGAAATTTTATTTTTTTTGTCATAGGGGCGGATTATAGTGAGGATGAGGCGCCCAGGATATGCAGATTCCGGGTCGGAGTTCCAGCAATCCCACTGATTAAATTGTATCGTCAGTCCATTGATCTACGCGTGCGGGCCTTCGCTTGGAATGCAGGAATACTTTACGTACACGGCAGAGCATGATGATTGCGGATGCGACAAAAGTGGAACTCGTGGTGCCGAAGCGGATGCCGAGGCTAGGATTATCGATGAAATCTGTGCGATATCGTGTCCCGACACCGGTGACACCGCTATGGATCAGGCAGTAGGTAAGATCGGTGAGGAATTCCTCTGTCGGATCGCCGAGGTCGCGGTACTGAGGTTCCTCTTGGGGAGGCGTACGATTGACGTGTGTCCTACAAATATACTTTACCGACAGATGTAGCATGCGAATAGACCCTCCGATGTGTTCAGGGTAAAGATGGCTGCCAATCCGAAGATAATCGTGACTGCCATCGGCGTCTTCGTTAACGCTCTGATTGTGACCACATATCGTAGTTGAGAGGTGCTCGATCAGGGCATGTCGCTTGTCAGAAAGGACTTGGCTCGCTTCCTCGCATGCTGCAGGGATCCTAGCGGGAGGACAGTCGAACGCGAATGTGGGATCTGACGATAGATCAAGGTTATTAAACACGGTGACGTGCAGCGCGTCAAGGTAGCGCGCGTTCCAGCGATAGACATCCAGGAGGCGGCATCGCATGCGCGAGTCGAGATGAGCGGTATAGGTCGAGAGAGAGAGTTGGGAAGGGGGGGCAGAGCTCGACATAACAATCGGCAGTCAACAGAAGTGTCCGTTGTAGAGATATGGCGTGGCACTTAACGCGATGCGACATCATAACCACGTGACATCTTGTTGGACCGAATCCGTTGTCCGTAGGTGGCGTACCCAAAGACTAAAGTGCTAGCGGCTCCACCGCTCAACCTTAACCCAATACCACGTGATAACCGCACTCAAGATCCGTCCAAGTCATCTGACCTGAGCTAATCTAATCTATTATGGTCAACCATCACCACACCCCCGCCCTGAAACCACAAATTTGAGAAACTGCATTCGTCGCCAATCCAATGGATACTCCAACATATCGCCGCAAGGTGGCGGAGAAGTTCCTTAACGACCGGGAACTGCCAATGACGGACCGCAAACTTGCCGTCTCGACCTCAAGCTGGACGTCCCGACACCTCGACGAATTTCGCATCGACTATATAGTTCGTGCGAGTGGCAGCTCGGACAAGATTATCGAGAGGATGTTTTCACGGCCAGTCCAACTTGTCACCAATCAACAGCAGTACTGCAGGCGGGTAGCCAACTCGCTTTCCGTTCGCTACGAGGATATAGCATGCCTAAGACACGCAGAGATCCAAGCACTCTTAACCACGAAATACAAGTCTGCAGACTTCGGGCCGTTCTACTGTGCACTTGCGACAGTTCTGGAGTCGCCTTCACAGAAGGAACCAACCGCCGATGGCCTACAGATACGAGCCTCACGAACCCGACTTCCAGCGGGTAGTTATGATATCGAAGCTCAGTTCAGCCAACTAGGCATTTCTGAAAGTTCTGAGACCCAGAATGTTGGCTTTCGTCGTGACACAATCTCATCCGATGGTAGTGGATCAGATTACTCGGACGGCTCTGCTAGGATGACAGGGACCTCCCTTTATCAGGGCAGGGAGAAAGACGAAGCAGCGACTGACCATCTCCTTGTTATATTTCTACAAACCCTCGCCAATGGACTTCCCTTGCCTGATACTCGGGTATGGGCGGCCGAATTCGAAACTATGCAGCTGAACCTATCAAGTATCTGCATCGGCGGCATTCTGAGGTCGATTAATGACGGGTCTTTAGTAGCAAAGACCCACTGGGCTGATGGTACCTGGGGTCACACAGATCCGCTATTGCCACTATGCGCCTTGGAGGTGAGGACAAGCCAATTACTACTTAATACCGCACCGTTCAAAGAAAAGTTGGAGCTAACCACTAAAAAAGTCAAAACGTCGAGTTCGCCGCAAACATGATGAAACTGTCAGCCCGAAAGATTCTGTGGCACGGGACAAGAAGATACGCGGCTTAAGGGTGCAACAAGCTGGCGAAATGCTTGCCATCTTCTTTATCGCCAGAAGATAATTGCCAAAGACCCGACCGACATGACACAAACGCAACGAACGGTGTTTCTAATAGCCGCCGAGCAATCCAAAATCTACTTTTTGTGGGCCGAGTTTTCAGTGTCCTACATCCAAGAGATTCTGGCATTGGAAGATTTGGCCTGAACAATGCTTACGGAGAACGAGCGCTCTGCCAACGACCATGAGGACTGCGATCAGGAAAAGCAGGTACCAGATCACGAAAGCAATGATTGTAACGATGATCAAGATCTTAATCAGGAGGAGGAAAAACCGGGTCCGCGGTTGGAGATCTATGAAACGATGCCACTCAACCTGGAAAGATGCGAAGAGAGAAAACGTGCAGCAGGGGTGGTGTTGAAGATGCTTATCAACATCGAAGCAGAGTGGGACATGGGGGATAATCTAGCAACATTCCTCAGATGAAGAAATGTGCCTGTACTGTGATACAAATGAGGCGAATTGTATTATAGCCAGATTTTCAGACCTTGGGTTGAGGTTAAGGCTACACTTCCGACCGGATGCTGGAACTACTGAAATGAGAACTACATCCTCCAACCAGAAGTTGGGAGTCTATCCAAGTCCAAATATCATCTGCCTGCTAGGAATTCAAACTTTCCGAAGAAGAATAGCATTCTCTGATCGGAAGTTGAGAATATCTCCCAGCCAGATAGTGTTTAATCTTCCGGCCAGAAGGTGAAAGTGTTTACCCGCTTTGAAATCAACCTTATAACAAGTAGGTTCTGAGCTTCTACAAGGTAAAGCTCTACTACATGCGTGAGAACGGAAAACGTAAGATCTCCACTCGGTCGAGTAACCCCCATTCCAAACTCAGAAGTACCTTTCCTGCAGCGGTATAAAATCTATGAAGCGAATGACCACCTAGACAATGAAAACAATGCTGATATGGATCATGAACTGAGTGAAGGGCTGAGCAAGAATCTAAGCGAAACTGATCCCGGGCCAACGACAGAATCAGAAATTGATGAAAAGCGAATGATAATGGAAGAACAGCGCGCAATGGTAAACAATGCCATCCAACCATACACCCAACTCTGGGTGCAAAATGCCAAACGGAGGATAGCAAACCGGGAATGCTGCAGAGTTTCTGTTTCACCTGAAGCAATGGCAACAAAAATGTTCAATACAACCTATCTAGATCCGTACTGCGGCATAGCAACAGTGCTTGATCGCTGCATAAACTGTGTACATTCTAACTTCAAATCCCGTGCGCGCTTATTCCTGGACGGTGATCCCGACACAATTCAATATGTAGTCAGCTTTCTCAGCACATGGAACTATCATCCAGATCCAGCGCAAAGATAGACACATATGATCCATTCGGTGGAATTGCATTGAGATCTACGAAGAGACTCACATCTCAGTTTGGTCGATGTTTTGGTCTACGCAATATAAATTCAGACCATGCACAGTGATATGGACCGGAAACTCAGTCCGGCTTTGAATGATGAGACTGTCTTCCTTCTTGGAGCGAATGAACCAGTGAGAGTGTACACCTATTGAATCAAAGCAAATTGGAGAGCAGCGGCATGACTCCCGCGGGACAACAAGAAACTTTAAGAAATTTCTTGGAGTGCACTACAAACAGGACTGAAGTCCAAGATCGAGCTGTTAACCCCAATGAATAGAAAATTTGACAATGTCAAGGAGCTTTTCGATTGAGCCACAAATTCAGAGTTCAATCCGGACGGCAAGAAGACACTGCACCAGCAGTCACAACAACACCATAAACAACTGTCAACAACGCGGCAAGAAACACAACTTCCGACTGATCATATCTTGGCCGGCCGAAGTACCCAAGCCTTACAGTGCAAAGTCCGACAAGGATAATACATGATCTCCCTTTCCTTGGGTCTTCCCTGAGCTCTGTAAATATTGGAATTCAGAAGGAGTATGTATACGCTGCCAGGCATCCCAATAGTCCGTCCCGTCCGTCCAAAACCTTGCCCGAGACCGGACTAAAGTTTTCCGGGCTCAAGATTTCAGGACTGGACGGACCAGGGCGCTCCATAACAAGACTACAGGACTGTGGGACCGTACAGTCCATTGATTGGCCCCCACTCTGAAATTGATACCCGATTTAATGAAGCTTAGAATCCCCGATTCGGTACAAGTTCACCTCGGCTGAAGATTTGTTCCGAGATACGGTGTCCCGGAACTCTCATTCCCGAGCAGGATGTAGTATGTTCTAGTCAATTCACGGAGTATGTCACTCCGTGGAGTGACCGGTCAACCCGTGTAATAACTGGGCTCCATGTACTGACCGGTCAGCTTGCAGAGCGTACACACTCCATCAGCTGACCAGTCACTTCATTGAGCGATACAGCCAATTGTAGGGAAAGTTGGGAAAAAAAAAGGTTGTCTTTTCTCTGTTCAGCTGCACTGACAAAAATGACAAAAAGTCAGTCCAATTAAGTCTGTAAGTATTGGTCCAATCACAAAGTGATGTATACATGAAATATGCATAATTCATCGCTCTTTCACCTCCCTGTCTTCGATTTATGATATCTTTAAAATTGATTGAGCCGCTTAAAAACTAACAGCCAAAATCGCTGAAAATCGGTGTTTTTTCACAACCATTCTATCAATATTAACGATATGGTAAATTGGAGACCAGGATGTGAAACAGCGATAAATTATGCATATTTCATGTATACATCACTTTGCAATCAGAGTAATTGTTACTTTTGTTTGAGCACAATTAGCACCAGACAGTTCATGGAGCACCGACCCGACTGGTTCATTCATGGAAGGTGGGGCTCTGTGAACTAACCGGTTACTCCACGGACTGACATTCTCTGCGAACTGACTAGAACATAGTATATCTGACCCTGGTTGAGACTACAGTCATCTGTACCGGGCCCTGGTCCTGGAGATTTCTGCCCGGGACGGACTAGTCCTTCCGTACTCATGCCCTAGACGGGACGACGATGTCGGGCCCCGAAAGACTGTAGTCCGGACGGACGGTTGGGAACCCTATACGCTGTGGGACAACGAAATATCAATGATGCCTGCGCCTGAGATTTACATGCACCAACATACCCAATACCCTCGCTCCCCAAGGACTCTGCATCAAATCAAGTGCTAGCGCTCCTTCGACAGTCAACAACTATAGATCTAGCTTACCTCTTGCAGTATCTGTCTTGGCAAGAGAGGATGGAAGAATAGGAGTTTGGATTGCGGTCATTGGGTATAAAGGCATCAATGGCAACATAAGAGGACATTCAACAGCTTTGGATTTCAATAACTCCAAGGGTTATCTTAGAGAGCCCGAGAGATCTCATGTTAAGCCTATATTCGTTTATAACAGCAACAGAGGATTCTTCACATGTGGTCCAGGATGTTAAGATCAGAGATCAACATACAGAGTTCCAACGAGTACGAACACTCATCGATCGCGGCGCAGCAAGCATTTACATGGCTCTACAACATCTTAATAGACTCGGACTACCACACGAAGCAGCGCTGATCAAAACTCGCAGCACCGAAGATCAGGGGAACACGCAGGTGAGGAAGAGACGCGAGAGGCCGATGAAATCCAATTCATTGATCACTTAGACCTGGTCAACGAACGGGAGGTGCTGGTCACTCCGATGAGGGCACACTGTCAAGTACTCGGATTACCATGGCTCAATACCCGTACGCCGGAGATTGACTGTGCTTCCAGTCGATTAACTTCCCTAAGAATTCCAAGTGGTCAAGGTGACGCACGCAGATCACGTATGATAGTGCAGTGGTAGGTCGGTTTTGTCAGATCTATAATTCACCACAACGAGATTGGCTTGGAGTTAGGCTGAGTATCAATTATCGGGAACTGGTCAACCCTCGAGTCTGATTGGGACCTACAGGTACTTCTGCGATTCACAAACATCTACCTGCGTGAAACAGCACTGCCGCACGTGACGTGTCCAGGGCCAGGTAACCCCCACTTATATAGTCGGCTCACCACGAGCCTTATATCTTTAGTGATAATCGTACCTTTATACTAGTCTACAATATTGACATCCACGTTTGCAACCGTATCTACTGATATACTTCCGCATGAGGCTATACATGGGCGTATGGCTTTACACTGTTATCTGTCGTTCAATTTCAGATACGTTTCACAAATTGGATGTCACAAATTTCTCTGTTCCGATGCTTCACGACACGCAATCTATGCGCAAGCTATCATACAAATTTGAGATCACTGATTACAGATGCCTAATGTCTTGACAAGTGAATCAATTTGAGGTTAACAGCAGCGCAAACGATCTCGTCCTGATTCCCGAGGTCAATCGGCCCGAGACGCGTCGAGACACCTAATAATGAGAAATCGTCCGGAACTGACAGCCAGAGATTACAGAAGCAACGAGGCTTCATGAGCACATCCAATTGGTGTTAACAGTAGCAGAGCTGATTTCAAGATAGTCGAGCAGCGAACGCAGATTGTGCAACAGCGCTGGATGGGAAGTATAATAACTTGAATACTCGAAAAGTGGTTAGCAGATACAATTCGCGATTACCATTGTCAATCATCACCTTAGGCACCTGATTGGACGACTGAATCCGATGGTTATGTGGGGAGAGGAAGCCATCTGCTCCAGCTCTATTCAATTGCATCAGACATACGCTAACGAGTGAAAACAGGATGTGCCTCTATGATGGCCTAGGAAGAGGCTTTTTAGGAATCCAATGCACATGATTGTATTCGTAGCCGGGATACTGAGCATCAATGGGGCTACCGGAGGATGGAACATCAGGGCAATCTCAGCAGACCAGCGGATCAAACATGGATTTATGACACGCTGAGGTTGAATTGATGTGTCGTATCCCCACATGGGAATGGAAAGATATTTGGTAGTCAGACAGTCCCAATTGGGGGGGGCAAGGATATTATTTGGTTATCAGGCAGTACTGATTGAGCGAGGCAAGTACGTTATTCGCTGAGTGCTTATTTGTACACCTTGCGGCAATTGCACTGGACGCACTGTGTGAGCTGGAGGCTGATAGGGATTGCCTTGGTACCAGTTCAGGAAACCTAGCGCTGACTTGAAAAGTATTCGACTTTATGCTCTGCAACCCCAGGGTGAGTGGAAGAGGTGGCAGTGGACCGGGCAAGCAATCAGGTATGCCCCGGGAATGTACCTGGATCACGGCTAGCGTGGAGGTGCGTTCTAAAGGTGACTGTACTTCATTTATTCAAATAGTTGGAGTTACTGCTATCGGGGATCGATTGGCCATTGACGAGGACGGTGTTGGGACATTCTTCCTAAGTGATGGAGTTCATACATGGCTGCTGGGAGTGACCATGGAAAGCATCTCGGTTGGTGAGATAGGCACCAGCCACCAGATGGGCGAGCAGAAAGCTGTGGCGGAAGTTGCATCAGAAAAGCGTCCACATGGGAACCTTGAATGACTGCTACCAGCATGCCGAGACACGAAGGGAGGACTGTATGGCGGGACTTGGTTATTTCATGGGCAAACTGTTTCAAGTCCGGACTGCTGGATATTCCTCTGCCACTCTAGTTTTCCTCTGCCACTCTAGTTTTCCTCTGCCACTCTAGTTCAATTGCGAATTGAGAACTACCGTTTGCAGATGGAGCCAGCACTACGACAAAGATGGTGCCTACAGAAGATGGAGGACATATCCAAGCCATATACGGAGATCCCGTGGAGGTTTTCAGCAAAGAGGTTCAGATACTCGTCAAGCATAGGTCAATTGACCATGCAATCAACTTAGCGCCTGGCTACAATTTGGCATATGGGTGGATTTAGAATTTATCAGAGTTGAGTGGGGCGGTATTCCTGCAACTGCATGGATTAAGATCACGTGCTCACCAGGCCAGATCATGGATATGCACCTAAAGGCCCCCGTCCATATGGACGGATCCATGAGGGGGTATTTATGGAGAAGGAGCGGAAAGCAGTCTCGGGGGGTTGCCGCCGAGCACACCCAGCAATTGGAAATGATAAGTGTACCAAGCAAATTCCGGATGTCAAGTGTACCTACAAGTGCACTGACTTGGAGGATGATCAGTGGGACTGCAAGAGCATCGGAGTGATGATGAGAAGATCAAGCCAGTTTAATGTATCCCGAACGATTGCATTTATGTCTGCCAAAGCACTTCCGAACCAGAACGCCGATGATATCCGAAAGTACCGCATAGTCTACCGTACGGCATTGCAAGAGTAAGTCACCGTATAGCATCATGTGAGACAGTTGAGACAACTACCAAGAGATGATCACGTAGGTTTCACAGCGACCAAGATCACGGTCGAAGCACTCAATATTGGGATTGAATAAGAGGATTATCGGGAGCCCTACCGACCGAATGCAACGACTGAGATGTTAACCCAACGGCATACCTAATTGAATGCCAAACGACCATACCGGAGGGCTAAAACCTGCTTGGCCGAAACTGAAGTATTATGAAATAACCCCTGATGTGCACCGTGTGAAGCCACCAGCTGCAAGAGATGATATCTGATAACGACACTAGCCCAAAGAGCTATGCATAATGATCTGGAGCGCGCAAGCACGATCGAATATTTTTGGTATGAATGACCATTTTATTGGATATCCGCTCAACCCCGCGCCCGAGTCCGCCCGATGGCGGAGCGGCAAATGTGGCCTTGTCATTCTGTATATAGAGAGACCGCTAGAGTAGAGAGAACGATATCGCTTTTAGACATTCTCACAGCGCCCGCTACCATTTCCAACACATTTCACGAGAAGCTTACAAGATAGATACGAGGTCATATATGATTGACCATCACCGATGGTTATGATAGCAAGCGCTGAAGCTACAATCCATGCCGAGAAGTCAATCCCGCATCATCCATGCAAACTGAGCGCGAATATGAATAGTAAAGCAACTTCCAAAGAAGCAGCAATAATCACTGATGAGATGAGCCTGCGCAGTTCATGTGGAATTGGGAGGGCTCGAGTACTACCGCATTTGAAAGTATGGTGAGTATGACTGGTTGCTGGAATGCTTACAAGTTAGTTATACCGGTGTAATGGCGATGATGATAAGCAGCAATCGGAAGCCACCATTGATGCCGCTGAGTCAAGACGAGGCTCATACTATGATTCCGAATTTCACTGATACTACTGTTGAGTGGACTTTGAGTGCCGTCATCACGTGGCATTGGGTTAGGGTAGAGCGGCGGAGCCGCGTTCACTTTACTTCTTATGTACGCGTCAGTTAGATGAATAGACAAGTCAATATACGCATCACCAATTTGGCAGCTGCACCATAAGTCGACGTACGCTTCCCTCTGCGCCAGGATTGGTCCAACAACTATTGTCTATTTCCGACAATGAAGATCACTTGGTGCGAGTTTCGTGAGCGAGATTGAATGGTCAGATGCCGGACATTCGGGAAGTTGAGACATGGAGGACGGTGTTACTTTGGATGTTCCATCTTTCTCTTCTCCTCTCTTCTCTTTAGTTCTTAACTTCTTTGGATCCAGGCCCAGTAAAAATGGCGGCGGCACGGGTTATTATCACCTACAGAGAAAGCTCAAGTGTATTGCTGGATGCCCTAAGGTTGACGGTCGTGACTCTCTCTTTAGACTTCACACTATGACTGTCCTTTTTAAGACTTCACACAATGCTCGCCCTCATGCTCTTCATACTTAAGACGCACCTTTGTCCGTCTCTCTTGTACCTACAATCAACTCACTCAGTCACATCAACAGGTTATGAGCCCGGCGGTCGCTACTGACTAAAATCGCCAAATTTTTTTTTTCTCTCATTCGTTCCACGACCTTCCAAGAATCTCGTCGATCACAAAGACCTCCGAAACCTCGAAAACACTGTCCTCCCACTCCTAACAAGACCTCTGAAACCTCGAAAACACCGTCCTCCCACTCTTACAAAGACCTCCGAAGCCTCGAAAACACCACCCCCCCCCACAATGCCTACCGAGACCTTCAAGACCTATTACGGCAGCATTCCTAAGTTGACCGAGAACAACAACCCCATGTGGAGAGAGAAAGTGCGGCGAGTAATCATGGGAGCAGATGCTTACGAGATCATGACTAGAGATGAGCCTGAGCCAGAAGGCAATACCCGGGAGGGCCGTACCGAACTGCGAAACTGGCAAAACCGTTGAAACGACGCCCAAGCCATCATCTACATTGGATGGTCTGACGAGATCCTCCCACATATAAAAAACACCATCGATCCTACAGAGATATGGTATATCCACCATGATCAATTCAATAGCACGCTCTCCAAACTCAGTCGAAGACAGATCCTATGCAAATTCCATGCCTGCCACCAAGCGAAAGGCAACAAGATGAATACCTACTTCACACGTCTAATCGACTACCGCAAACAGCTGAGCGGCTCTTCCGAAGAGATCTCCGGAGAGAGCTTTGTCACTCATCTCTTTACATACCTACCGAAGGAATTTGCCACAACGATCAACATCTTCGAGGGACAAGCCCCGCCTCCCACTTCACAACACATCATGGATGCCATTCGATTGGACGAAGAGAAGGCGGCCCTCGTGACTGAGATTGGAGAGGCTTCGACCGGTGACGCCCTTTACTTCCAGCGAGTTTATCGTGGCCGGGGGCGTGGTGGAAGTGGGAGATTGGACCACAAAAGACGAACTGGTGCACCTACCGCAAAATGGACAATCACACCACCCAAGCATGCGGCAAGCGGAAGTGGGCTAAGAGCGGAAACGGCAATTCCAGTGGAAATGACAGCTCTGGAGGAGACAATGCTGTAGGAAGTGACATGAAAGCATGCTACCATCGCAGGATCCCAGGCCATATCAGACACAATTGCATTCACTACAAAGGAGCGAAGGAAACACGAAACACAGTTCGCTAAGGCACAGCGTCAATCGCCACCGCTGGAGATCGAGATCTCATCTGACTATCCGGTCATGTTCTCACCGCCACCTCTGTCCAGACCACTTTGGTTATCGATTCCGGGGCCTCTCACCATATTTGCAGCAATCCCAGCTCGTTCAGGTCATTCAAGCAACTGCGCCGACCTATGTACATTGAACTTGGCGATGATAACATGGTAAGAGTAACTCATCATGGACTTGTTGACGCTACTCAGGGCTACAAGATCGATGCTCTTTACACACCTACATTCCATCTTTCACACTTCTCCATCAATCAACTGGACTCCGCCGGATCTACAGCCACTTTTAGCGGCGGCATTTGCTCCATATCATCGCCACAATCACCAATCACAATCACCAGTCATCATGTCAATGATCTCTACTTCATATCTCACAATGTCGCAAGCGGACACACAGCACCAACCTTGCATGGACTTCCCAGCGTACCTCCGATCACAGTTCCATGCACGCCTTCGGGACTTATATCCAACTTCCCTATGGTTGTTGTAACAACCATCATTAAATTCAAGTCGAGAGCCAAAGTATCGGTTACCTGGGCTACCTTGATTTCCCGTAAGAGGTCATCGCATGACAAAAAAGTGAAAGCCGCTAGAGTTACCTGTAGCCATGAAGTTGTTATTGTTGTTTATTCATACTGTATTCACTCTTACTAGAGTATGACAGGACCTAACACCCCCTCCGCCTCCGGGCGAGCCGGCTAGATGGCGGAGCTCCCCCCCCGCTACCCTTCATCCCCGCTGACAAATGAAAGATAAAAGATAGACCAGAACAGAAAAGAAAAGAAAAGAAAAGAAAAGAAAAGATATAAGCCCACTGCCGCCGCCCCCCGCACCTGAGTCAGCCTCTGCGCCCGCTCCATACCTCCATTCATTTGGGCGGGAACTTCCCAACTTCAGTAGCCGCCAGGAAGTCCACCACCGCTTGATCGCACTCTTCCATGGAAAGCAGCTCAGAGACCTGCACGTGTCGGCATCTGCCCGCTTTCCAGCCCGTCACCTTTCCCACCACCTTCCAGAGTGCTTTCTGCTGGTCTCTCCACCGGCTGCAATGGCGGAAGAGGTGCTCCCGCGTCTGGGCCGCTGTCCCTTTACACCACCAGCACTTATCGTCCTCTCGGTGGCCGGACCGTTTTAGGTAGACTCCAGTGGGTGCATGCCCGCACTTTAGTCGGTAGAACCTGGTAGCCAGCGACTTCACGCTTGTCATCGGAACAGGTCTCTTGGTCCCCGTCTTGCCCTTGAGTCTGTAGCTGAAGTGCTTTCTGCACTTGTCGGCCTCCCACTTTGCCTTGGCTGCTGACCTTCCCTCGGAGATACGTCTAGCTCTATTCGAGGCCGAGGTGTATGGCCGCTCTATCACCGTGTTTCCGCTTGCGTCTCGGGCCAAGTTCGCCTGACGGTCTGCTTCTTCGTTTCCAGGGATGCCGGAGTGTCCCGGGACCCAGTGGTAGCCATGAAGTCGGTCGCATCACGAAAATGAGTTCGCACTCGAACTGAGATAGCCGTGCGCTCGAGCGAGGATTTACGTTCATCGTACGCTTAGACTTTGCTCAGACTTATTTTTATTGCTGAGACTAAGCCGTTTCGTTATACTGGCACTCAATTTGCTTCAATTTCATGATCACGATACATTTGTAGACAATAACTGATATGGCATGGGTTGTCTCACTATCTAATGTCTGTCTGTTGCACTGTAGGTCGGGAGTAATGCTCGGGTGTATTTGAAGGTGCACGAACCTCGAGCGTAATTGGAGACTGTGCTCGGGTGCACTTGAAGGTACACTTGGAGACGGTACTTAAGCGTACCTGGAGGTGGAAGCCGAGTAACGAGATTCTGAAGCAAAAGATGGGTGATGGTATGTCTCAAAAACAATGAATAAGAGACACTGAAAGAAGACATGTCATCAGTCGTAGTGATTTCAAGCAAGTAAAGTCTAATGTGTTTATTTTTGTTGATAACTACGCAGGTCGCTCCCACATACCATGATGAGCTTATATAGCGGGTAGATCCGCCCACCCGTGTCGCTGAGAGATACTATTTATTCCGCTCTCAGAACTCCAAGCACTGGCGCCATATGATGGTAAAAACCATGTAGGGTCGTGCTAGATCCAGTGTCCCCAACCGGCCGGGCTGACCTACAGTCACCTGCAGGTTTACCTACAGTCTAGGCCGGGCATCGGTTGACAGAAAGCCGGCCGGCCAGGCATGGAATACGAAATGACTG
>Ga0307515_10009413_pt1 | contig 18890 bp, 14 predicted proteins | sample 17_EM_MG_FD_194513 | JGI IMG/M metagenome (GOLD analysis project Ga0307515, IMG submission 194513) | Populus trichocarpa ectomycorrhiza microbial communities from riparian zone in the Pacific Northwest, United States - 17_EM | ecosystem: Host-associated > Plants > Roots > Unclassified | place...
AAACAATGATTTGGTCAAATTTTATTGACTACAAACATGACTCAAATCTAATTAGTTGAATCATAAGAATTTTTTTATAAAATAAAATAATATCATTTTAATAAAAAAATAATTGGTTGAAATTGACTTAATGACTTGTTCATCCATGTATTTTTCCGTATTAACCTTCATGTTTAACAACTATAATATAGTGTCAAATATCATACATTAATAATATTAATAAGATTAAAAAAATCATGTTTTATAATTAAGAATTCTATTATTTGTTTTTGTTTTAAAAAAATAAAATGATACGTAATAACCTCATAATTGATAATATTTGAAGGTCATTATATTTTAGTATATAATAAAGTGATGGGGATGATATTAGAGTAAAAAAATAATAAAGGGATTAAAATGAGACAAAATTGAGAATAGAGAGACTAAATGCACTATCAGCCTGTACTGCTTGGGTTTGCAAAGGGGATCGCCTTTTGGAAGATTCTCCAGAATGCCATTAGATTTTTTTTCCGCATCGAGATATGGATAGTGTTTGAACTTCTGCTATTCGTTGCTGTTAAAACTATTTTTTTTATAAATATAATAAAATAACATTATTTTTTAGATATTAACATATTTTATTTTAAAATAAAAAAAATAAAAAAAATTTCAAAGATATTTTTTAATAGTAAAAACAAATACACTCATCGACAATATTTTAACATATGATTATTTGTTTTTATATTTAAAATTATGTTTGGATAACTTTTAAAAATATATTTAGTTTTAAAATATAAAGTTAATATTTTTTAATAATTTAATGTATTGATATTAAAAATAAAAAGTACTATTATTTTAAAAATTATTTTAATATATTTTTAGAAAATACAATAAACACACCTGCCGCATAAGTGCATAGGGTAATTTTGATGCAGCCAAGATGGGATCTAATTGGGCTTGGGCTCAGCTTATAGCCCATTTATGCAAAAAGTTTTGAGTAAATGTGAAATAGATAAATCAATAATAGATTTGCTGTAAATCAATTCCAATGACAATATTGATATAAATTTAGTTTTGATACTAAAAAATTAATTATTCTAAAGAGTAATTTTTTTAGTATTGATATAAATAGCCCTGATTGATCAGAAACACATATTTAATCTCATTTAATATGCTGAGAGAGATTTTAATACACATTTATTTAAATTAAAAAAAAATAGTAACATAATAGATAATAAGTGTGTGTTTTTTAATATGTACCAGGTATGACTTGAAAACTTTGATGAGCTGTCATGTATGACATGGTATTAATAGATGATGTGGCAAATTTAAAAGAGAAACTTCCTTTTTTATTTTTATTAAATATAAAAAATTAACTAAAACCCAGGGATTTTTTTTTGAAAAAATTTCTACGTCTTAAAGAAAATGTAAAAATAATAAAGAGAGAAATTTCTCTCCAAAAGTGTTTTCCTTCGTCATCAATGCCACGTTACCACTCATCTGCCACGCCATCCCTCAATATTCATGCCATGCATGCCAACCTTATAACTAAAATAATACCTTATCATAAGTCGTATTTGTCACCACTCCAAATTTTACTTTATTGCTATAGTCTCAATGATTGATACAAATATTTGAAGAAAATAAATGTTTATACACTGAATTGTAAAAAATCCACAAATTACACATCTTATTTAACTCTAAAAAAAAGAATTGCTAAAAGCTTGAGCTTCGAAGATGGATCTATGAGGTGGCTCAAAGAAACCTTTCTCGAGATGACCTTGAACAATCCCAGCTGTACTTCTGCCTTCAAGCCATTGCTTATGGCAACAGTTACGTTGTCTAACATGGATAGTATCTTCCTAATCAATCAAGGTTCGGATCATAGAAGAGAGCATCAACTAGACTACAAATGTAAAAGGATAATCACAATAAACAATTTGATTTTGACTACAACTCTAGTTTTAATAATACTTGGGTAGTTTTCTTTATGGAAATCAAACAAAAAAAACCAGTGCTCCTCAAAAAAATGGCCACCAGAGGTCCAAGAATCCAAGCTCTATGGCATCTTCCATGGCTGGTTTTTCTTTTCTCTACAACACGTGTGTTTTGCGCTTCACCATCAAAAGTACCAAGACTTGGGGTGCATGGACCTTATGGTGCAAGAAATCACCTTGGAAAAGTTAAGGTTCAGTCTTTGGCCCCGTCGGATCAGGAGTTTAGAACTTTTTATTACAATCAGACACTTGATCACTTCAATTACAGGCCTGAAAGTTATAAGACTTTTCAGCATAGATATGTAGTGAGCTTCAAGCATTGGAGGGGTCCCGATACAATGGCTCCAATATTTGTCTATTTGGGCGAGGAATCTTCTTTGAATGACGATCTTGGTTATATTGGAATCCTCTCTGATAATGCAGCTCGATTTGGTGCTTTACAAGTGTACATAGAGGTGAGTAGAATTATTTCTTTTTCTGGAGAATTTGATCTTTTCTTTTTGCTAAAATGTTCCCTTTTCGGCTTTCGAGATTGACGTCCCTCCGGGACAGCTTCTAAACAAGTTGAAAATGTTTGACTCTAGCTAGAGTTTTGGATTTGCAACACAGTTGATAGAGCAACTAGTACTAATTATTGCATGACAAATTTAAGGTTGAATAACACTGCTTTGTGTTGAGTAACAATTTCCAATGCAGCATCGCTTCTACGGAGAATCAATCCCCTTTGTATCAAGAGAGGAAGCATTGAAAGATGCAAACCTCCGTGGATACTTCAGCTCTGCTCAAACTTTAGCAGATTATGCAGAAGTAATCCTACACATTAAGAAAAAACATTCGGCCGACTCTTCCCCGGTTATAGTTTTTGGAGGATCATACGGAGGAAGTAAGTAAATTATCATGAATCGCAAAATTCAGTTCTTTTCCTAATCAATATAGAAACATGGTTTGATCACTTTTCATTATTTTTATAGTGCTTGCTGCTTGGTTTCGCCTGAAATACCCTCACGTTGCACTAGGGGCACTGGCCTCGTCTGCCCCAGTTCTTTATTTTGATAATATCACCCCTTCAAACGGATACTATACAGTCGTGACAAAGGATTTCAAGGTAAGAAGATTAAGTTAATTGACCATATTTCTCTCTAGCTTTCCAACCTAAAGAAGGTCTTGAATTGTAACTGTTTCCGATTTTGTTTATCGCAGGAATCGAGTGAGAGCTGCTACAAAACCATAAAACAGTCATGGTTTGAAATTGATAAAGTTGCTGCTAAAGCAGATGGTCTTTCTATCCTTCAAAAGAAGTTCAATACTTGCAAGTAATTAACAGTCCAAGTCTCCCATTTCCCATGATTTTTTTAATTGCTAACTCGATTCCATGAGTTAGTTTCTGATTGATTAGTGTCTTAACTCCCTCCAACTTTGGCTAACAGACCATTGGAGGCTGCTACAGAGTTGAAAAACTTTTTGGACAGTTTGTTTTCAGTAGCAGCTCAATATGATAGACCTCCAAGATATCCAGTTGACCTTGTTTGCAAAGGAATTGATTCAGCACCAGAAGGAAGTGATGTACTTGACAGGATATTTTCTGGGATTGTTGCTTACTTCGGAAAAAAGCCTTGCTATAATCTAGATGCATTCTTTTCATCAGAAACACTGGAAGGCTGGACTTGGCAGGTAAGGTTCTTTAACTTCTGCCGTTAGTATATCCAGCATAATAACAAATTGCATGATTAATACCAATTAATTCTTTTCTGGGATTTAATAGACATGTAGCGAACTTGTGATACCGATCGGCCGTGGTAGCAACGATACTATGTTTCCAGCAGAGCCATTTGATCTGAAGGAGTACATTGAAGAATGCAAAAGCGCATTTGGAGTCCCCCCTAGGCCTCATTGGATAACAACTTATTATGGCGGTCATGTATGTCTGTTGTTCGAACTTCTGTGTGAAATTCCAGTGCATCCATGCATGTTCATAGTTGCAATTTAGAAGCAGATATGAGCTCCCTTCTTTTTTTCTCCCTTTTGAATGTGAAATTGCAGCATTTTAAAGAGGTTCTCAGGAGGTTCGGTAGCAACATTATCTTCTCCAATGGCCTCCGTGACCCTTATAGCAGTGGAGGGTGATAAATCTACCTTTGATGTTCTTACATAAAAAAAATGTTGTGAATCTTTCAAGCCTTTATTCTGGCATATTGGCAACGTAAGTTATATGTTTTTTCATCTGTAATCATGTAGGGTGCTGGAAAACATATCAGATAGCATATTGGCAGTGTATACAACTAAAGGTAATTTAATTCATGTTTCCCGTTCTAAATCCAGTTATATATTTCCAAGGATTCTAAAGGCCAGTTAGAATTTGGCACTTCGAGAAGGCTAGACACCTTTTGTTATCAGCAGGTTATTCTCAGATAATGATCTGTTGTTTTTATTGTGCAGGTGCACATTGCATGGACATACTGCCGGCCACAATTGGTGATCCTGATTGGGTAGTTTTGCAGAGAAACATAGAAATCGAGATCATTAACGGATGGATCCTGAAGTACTATCAAGATCTGCTTGAAAATTCTTCACAGATGATATTTCTTCATTGATGATATTTCTTCATTGTCAAAAATAAGAGCCTCCTTCAATCCCCCTCCTTCCAACTGTTTTCTCTGTTAAACGCTTTTCACTTTGAAATTGAAATGTGAAATTTTATTATTTCAACAAAATACTTGGATGTCCAAAAACAAGACTCAGTTTTCTTTTTCCAGTCAAGACTCAGTTTTCTTTTTCCTGTTGCAATTTCTGTGAGTTTACATTATTCAAGTAACAAGGGGAGAAGAAAAAAGAAACAAAAAGAAAACAGAGAAGCAACCTACTCTGCTACTTTTTCTTAAAAAATACTCAAACTGGATGTTACAATGGATCAAATGAAGAATCTTAAACACCTTGAGAATGGCAGTGCTTATTTTGCCTTCTGGTCATCGTGCTAAAAAAATTTCACATATCTAGAGGCCCAAATGCATCTTCAGAGTACTGTGGATCCAAAATTTCAAACTTCGGCCTTCCAGGCTGATCTCTTCCAAGTGGAAATTTCCAAAATGAATCAGAGTTTTGAAAGAAAATGTAAAATGCAACAGCAGACGCCAGGAATAGTCCTACGAGAACCAAATAAATCTGCCACTCTGCACGTGAAATGGAGGGAGAATCAGTCTCTTTACTTGAGGATACGTAAATCTAACACATGTAAATATGTGCAAGTGTAGAGGGAGAGAGCGACCTTTCCAATCTGCAGGAACATTCAACTTAGTTACCACTGCTCCCCATTCATTGGAAGTAGTAAGCACAACCCTGCACAGAAAACTCCAGAGGTGAATAACTCATCAAGTGCCGGTAGGAAAGAATGATAAAGATTGAAATTGGTTGCAGGTAGCATCAATCAACATTTTCGATCAATCAATCTGTGATAATTTTCAAATTAAGCATTTAGTTAATCACTGATCACATATACGAAATCGAATCATGAAATGGTGACTGGGAAATTTGTGCTTCAAAGATACTAAAGAAGAAAACTATATTTAAAGGAATAAGGATCAAGACAAGGTGAAATTAAAGTCTTGTGAACCAGAAGAAGCATTTAAAGGGTCCTTGTACTATTAAATTATTCATCTCTAATCACTGAGAAAAAAGAGTCGATGAGCCTTACCTTTGACTGGGACAGAACTCCAGAGATGTAATGCATGTACCCAGGTGCAGCCTCCTACTCAAGTGGGAAACCTCCATTGTCTTTACTTCTGCTACACAGACATCTCCATCTTTGCTTCCTCTATAATTGAAAAAACAGCATGTTAATACTTGGTTCTCACAGTTTTGCAAGCAAACTATGCTGCCAGGTTGCTGCAAATTTACTAGATAGCTTTCTCAAAGTCATTGCAGTCAGTAAGAGAGTGGGACTTCTAAGACATCTTTGCACTCCTATCCTAAACATATTTGAACATCAAGTTGAACAATCTATTTTACTACAAGAACGAGTTTTTGCACAGTAAAACCATTTTACAATGATGAGAGAAGGTATTTGGTGACTACTAGCAGATTTAAGACTCAGGAATTGAAAAAATATAAAATGAAATTGACTCGTGACCTCTAAATGATAAACGAGGATAATAGTAAATGAGTTCAATTACTGCAGAAGCCAAGATAACTGGTTGCAAATGTCCAATGGGTAAATGGCAAGTGCTTACAGAGCAAGATATTTCCCGTCCAGGCTGATAGACATAATGGCAGCAGGCTTTCTAAGTAGCCTCTTATACCCAATCTTTTTCCATGTACTTATATCATAAACTGAAGTGACAGCTTTGTCACCTGAATCAATGATATTCATAAAGTTTAGAATGAATGACTAAATATAATGATAAGCTATATTGTTACTCCTAACAACAAATGACTATACCTTTCTGCACAGCACAAAATAAAAATGGTTTCGTCCCATCCTTGGAGAATCGGCACAATTCAATCTTTTCATCCTGCAGGCAAATATAGAACCATTTTGGCAACAAGGTACAACCAAAATCTGAAGCACACCATCACAAATCCCTAGACTAAATAAAACATACTGAGTTGCGAGTCAAAGTAGCCACAGCTGAACCATCTTCTGCTTTCCATATTCTTGCTGACCCATCAGTAGATGTTGAAGCTAGGAACTCTGAATCCAGGCTAGAATATGATAGACAAACGAAGGCATACAATTCAGCAACTAGGATTGACAAAAAAAAACCCTTTATTGCCCCATCAGATTCTTCTATAAAACCTCCAAAAACAGGCTTAGTCTGTATTTATTTCTTCAAAAGCACATTTCATGACAGCAAAGTTGTTGTACTGACAAGCATTTGAATGCATTGTTTTCTCATATATCCAGATATGGATTCACACAACACAGAAAGTTATCACACAGGACATGAGTGGAAAAGAAACACTGACCTAAAATCCATATCCCTGACAGAATTGTGTGCTTTTGCTTCGTCCAAAATGATGCGCAAACTCGGCCACTTCAAAATTCTTACACGCCCATCCTGTAATTGAATAATATAAGACACCGTACTGCCTATCAGCTATATATACAGACATTTGGAACACAAGCAAAAGCAAGCCAGTGATAATCATAGTTCAAGTCACGAATTTATTGCTTACCACCCCACCAGTGGCAAATTTAGACCCATCAACACTAAAAGCCATGCAATTCTGTGGACCAACATCTTGGAGAGGAGGTAGTTCTTTGGCTAACAACTTTAAATTTGTTTCTTGACCAGACAACTCAAGTAATCTGTAAGCCACAACACAAACCAACCCCATGTTCCAAAACTTGTTCAGCAGCCAAAAACACATTCAATTCACACACTAGAATCTATTTGAACTCATTCAACTAAAAATAAACTATCTTTCCAATAAATCAGGGAATTCAAATGAGCATTCTTAGCTTTAAGTAAATCTTTTGAATGTCAGAAAAAAATAAAAAATAAAACAGCAGAACCATAATTTCTCTTAAAAATATTCTTCCATATTAATGTAGTGTTCATAAAGTTTGAAAATTTATTAACCAAGAAACTCACTTGCATCCACCTTTACTTGTAGAACACACAAAATCATCTCCATTTGGATGCACTGCAATTGTCACTGGTTCACCTTCTGTCTCTTCAAACACATAAGTTACCTAAGCAAAACCCATCAATCAAAGAGAAAAAAACATTAATCAAACCTCCCAAAAAACCCATTTTACAAAATCCTACCCCGATTAGTTTTTCATTGAAACGAGTCCATTAATGCCCAAAATTTGAAAAACCGAAAAGGGTCTCCATTTAGCATCTTTGACAGTATTAGAGGAACAAACCTGAGGAGAGTTTGAGAGAGAAGCTGTTTGGGGATCAAAAGAGAAGATCTCAAGCACAGACCGAGAAGCAGACTCTCTCTTCTTCGATGACTTGCCAAGCACAACAAGATTCAAGTTCTCAGGTCTCCGGATCCATGACCCGCATGTTACAGTTCCCTGCATGACCCCTGTATTGGGAGAACAAAGTCACAAACCTGAGGAAAACCCGGTCAAACTGGACAATATTTGGAGTTCTGCAAGGCACAAACAATTGAAGCGTGATGTACAAGAGTGTTGGTGCTGCTTTATATGGTTTTCTTTTCTTTCTTTCTTGTGGAACCTGCCCTGCACGTTCGTAATGGTAAGACAGTAGAAACGGGAAAATCCAGAATAACAACTGAAATGTCAACGCTTTGGTGTACTAGTGGATTTTTCTCTTGGTGGTGGTGGATATTCTGTTAAAATGCCGCAGCAAAGGCATTTTTTTCAGAGCCAATTTGGCATTCTTGATTGCATTTTATTTTTTATAGGCTACAATGTTCTAAAGTACAATAAAAAGTGTTCGATGTAACAAGGAAGTTTGTTTTTGGTGGGTGATGAGATAAGCCAATCATGATATTTCGGTGGTATTTATAAAAAATGTTTTTTTTGTCGAAGGACTCTTGTCATTAGTTATATTATTATTTTTTATTGATATTAGTAAAAGTATTTTTAAGAATTTTTTAAAATTAAATCTCTTAATTTATATAGTTAAATATCTTAATTTATATTTATTTTTTAATTTGTCATCTGAGTATTGTTAATGATTTTTATTTATTTATTTACATAGATAATTATAGATACATTTAATTAAATATTTGCATAAACCTTTTGATTTATACTTTAAATTTTTTTCATTTAAAACAACACACTGATATAACTTGTATACATAATATTTTTCTGAAAAAAGAATTACAACCCATGATGGAACACAAATTAAATAGCCAGTACACACACCTGTAAACACAATTAAAAAAAAACATATATATATATAAAACACTAACTTGGTATTGTGGTAGTTTTTGCAATCAAGATTTTCAAAAACAAATTATTTTTTTATAAATTATAATTTTTTTCTCAATTAAAATTTCAATCGACTTTAAGATGTATTAATTAACAAAGTATTTTTAAAATTATAATTAAAGTAAAACACAGATTCAATTCACCACATAGCAAACGGATTCCAACATGAAAATTCCACCTTATCTCTGATCAAGGGGAAAACACAATTTTTTCTTAAAAAAAAAACACTTTATCTTAAAAATAGGCTATGTTTCCATATTTTACAGTCTACTAACTACATAAAATTATAAATAATATAAAATAATTGAATAACGTGATAGAAACCTAGTTTATAAAATGCCCCACCTATTTTCTTCCTGGTAATTAATTGTTCCTCTTAATTCTCCAAGCTTCTTTAAAAATCGCAATAAAACAAGTTAGGGTTGAATTTTACACCAAATGCCTCACTGAATCGTGTGTACCTTCCCCTCCTCCCCAAAGGATCTCAAGTTGGAGTCCTATTAACGAATAAAAAAACGTCAAAGTCAATTTCTTTAAAAAATTAATCGATAAAAAAAACAAAAAACCATCTAAAGATAAAGAGGGCTGGGCTCCCTTTGGTACTGGGCAGGTAGGCAAATAAAAGGTTCAGGGAGCCCAAGAAAGAACAATACCAAGCCCAATAAAAGGCCCAAAATATTGAATAAAAGCCCAACTCTATTTTCTTTCATTTCCTACCAATTCCACAACCCGGCCAAACTGAAACTGCAAAACCCTAAAAACCTCCATAATAGCAGATCATGTTTCAACTCAGGCACAGACGGTTGCTACAATTTTCATCAACCTTGCGTCCAGCAAGAAAGTAATATTGAACTGCATGCATAAAGATATTGCCTTTTTCCTTGTTTTACCAAAAACCCTAAAAGCATCTCTCCTCCAAGTAGTCTGCTGCTTCTGAAAGTGCACTATAACATTCACAGGTATCAACACTAACCCTAGAAACAGTTTCTTCGTTAACTTGTCTGTGCACTGGCTTGTTTTATACCTGTTTACTCTAGCTTGGTTTTGTGTAATGGCGTGTTACAAGTTGCGCACATAAAGTTTATTTCCTGGGCTAGTATTGATATCTCTGTTTAACTTTTGATGTACCCTTTTGTTTGTTTTTTGAGAAAATTTGAAACGGTAATCCAATTAGTTGTGTTTAGCTCATCTGGGTTTTATTTTTCTAGCTTTTATTCTGTGGTTTTTCTTGCTTTCACGTTCCAAAGTTTGTAAATGTAACGTTTAATATGGATTTTTTGGCATTAATTAACTTGAAAGTTATGGGTTTGCGTATTCAATGTATGTTTGCTTGATGTTGAATTCATGCAATTCTCTGGATGATATTTTTTGGCTATTTATGCAGTATACGTATTCTGTGAATAATGAGTGGTTAATTGGTAGCTATCTTGATTCTGCAGGTTTGGAACATAAAATTTAAGTGGACAGATGGGTGCGAAACAAGAAAATGGTGACCCTGAGGATATTTTGCCTCCTCCTGAACAAGTAATTCGTTTCTTTGATTTACAGTAAAATAACCATGCTTCAATTGTTGAAATGGTTGGCTTTAATGCAATCGCTTAGCTTTTTTGTAACCTGTTGATTGTTATAGCTGTTATTTGCTTATATGTTTGTTTAAGACTATAGGAACTGATCGTGGTCAGTTTCTGTTTGCAGGAATTATCTCACGAGTTGGATATGAAAGTAAAGAAGTATCTTAGAGGAGAAGGAGCTGATTTGGAGGTCAGAAATTGGTGTTCAACATTTCCAGTCGAAGAACCTTTTCTTTTCCGAGGGTTTTTTTTTTATTGCATTTTGATTTTGATTCTCCCTATCTACAGGTTTTAAAAGACAAAAAGCTCAAGGGTCAACTTTATGATAGAGAAAATTTATATGGAAAATCTGCAAAAGCTGCAGCCAAGACTGAAAAGGTGGATAATTACTCTCCTTTTCTTCACTTCTCTAGTTCTAAAAAATTAATTGGTCAAATTTCTTTTATGAGTTACATGTTAATAGGGTATATCTTTGCTCCTTCAAATGCTTTATTTGTGGTTCGAGATACTAATTTCTTGTTGTTCCATGTCTACTGGATTTTGTATGCCATTCCTTACACTGTTCTCTGGCAGAAAATACACTGCATTTCTATTTTTATATTTGAGTACTTCATAATATGTGATCTTTTAATCAGTGGCTTTTGCCAAGTGAGGGAGGCTATCTCGAGGCTGAGGGTATAGAGAAGACATGGAGGATCAAACAGGACACAATCGGCCGTGAAGTTGATATCTCAAGCGCAAAGAATCAATATGATATAGTCTTGCCAGGTTCATGTCTGCTATGTGATTTCTTTCTAATGGTTGGTTTACAATCAAAAATTGTTTTAGCCAGGAATGTTTATGAAGGCAACTTCATTGCAACTTTCCCGGCTCACTTGGTGAATAACTTAGCAATGCATGTCATATGCATTTGAATCCATCATTTCACATGTCAATTTGGATTACATAAAAGAACAAGCAGAGAGAAGAAATGCTGGAAATCATAGTGCGACTTTTCTGAATATCTTTCGGGAAAACGTTGCATATTTTCTTATCCATGCTGTGCTAGGTCTTTCTTACGAACTCTAATTAATCCTGAAACTATCGTTATTCCAAGAGCACAAAATTCTGTTTGTAAAATTCTTGAGCCATATTTCCTCTTAATTAAGTTTGCTTTTTTTTTTCTTTAAGAAAAAAAAATCCAAACCTTTTTCTTTGACTGTCAGTTATGTAACATTCTTGCCTGGAATTAAACTGTGCAGATTTTAAAAAAAAAATCCAATCCTCTTAACATTCTTGACTGTCAGGTTAATGTCGTGAAAAAAAACTTCTGAAACTTCCTTTTATTTTCACTGAAATGTGCAGATTTTGGTCCATACACTCTGGATTTTACTTCAAGTGGTCGATACATGGCAGCTGCTGGTCGCAAGGGGCACTTGGCTGTTGTTGACATGAAGAATATGAGCTTAATTAAAGAGATGCAGGTGTGTCCTGGTGTTGCCAAGCTTAATGAGATGCAACTGGGTTCTAGATGAGACCTATTATATAAAGGATATTTAGGCCTTGAATGGATATTTATATGCCACCGTTATTTGATATGTTTTACTGGTATTTTTCTTTACCAGGCCATTTAGGCCTTGACCGGAAATTAGATGGTGTGCTAATTAATTTTATTATTTCAGGTTAGAGAAACAGTGCGTGATGTTGTGTTTTTGCACAATGAGCTGTTCTTTGCCGCTGCCCAGAAAAAGTATGGCTTTTTTCCCAGAAAAAAAACAAAAAAAAAACATGTATAATTTATAACTACTTGCCCAAACAAGACTGAACATTTTAATATACTTTATATGTAGCTAATAATTTCGAGTTATGATAGGTACCCATACATTTATAACAGAGATGGTGTCGAACTTCATTGTTTAAAGGTCAGTGGATTGTCTTTTGATGAATTTTATATATCTTTAAGCTGCAGAGGCTTTTTTATGTCAGCAACTTTGCCAGACCCAGTTAAATATTTAACCTGATATAACACAACTTTGCAGTATCATTTCTTGTGTCTAAATGAACTGGTATGATTTTTCTTTTCATTAAAAAGCAATTGGGCTTACTGTCTGTCAATCAGTCCTTGAACTCAATTTATTTTGCTTGCATTGACTGTCTTTGCACCATCACAAGATTGGTCACACCATCCTGCATGGCAGTACACTTCCTTTGAATATCAGGGTTCACCATACTGCACTGCTATGTACTTGATTTTTTATGCAAATTTCAAGTTTAATTCTTTGTTGCACTCCACAATTCCAATTGTTTATATAAATGCACAAGTATGCGATTAAGTTACATTATTTACAGGAACATGGTGCAGTGACAAGGCTTCAGTTTCTGAAAAACCACTTTCTCTTGGCGTCAATAAACAAATTTGGGCAGCTGCGATACCAAGATGTTACAATGGGTGAGATGATAAGCAATTTCCGGACAGGTTTAGGCCGTACTGATGTGATGCAGGCCAATCCTTTCAATGGGGTTGTTGCTTTGGGTCATTCAGGTGGTACAGTAAGCATGTGGAAGCCCACTAGTGCGGTTCCCCTTGTCAAGATGCTGTGTCATCCTGGGCCTATCACAGCAATGGCATTTCATCCTGATGGCCATCTCATGGCCACGTCTGGCAAGGAAAAGAAAATTAAGATTTGGGACGTGAGGAAATTTGAGGTTCTCCAAACTATAAGAGGCCATGCAAAAACCTTGGACTTCAGTCAAAAAGGTTTACTAGCTGCTGGAACTGGATCGTTTGTTCAGGTTTTTGGAGATTTCTCTGGATCACGGAATTACAGCAGACATATGGGTCATTCTATTGTGAAAGGTTATCAGATAGGGAAAGTTGCATTTCGACCATACGAAGATGTTCTAGGCATAGGGCACTCCACGGGATGGTCTTCAATTCTTATCCCAGGTTCAGGGGAACCCAACTTTGACACATGGTTAGCAAACCCATTTGAAACTACTAAACAACGAAGAGAGAAGGAAATTCACTCTCTTCTCGACAAGCTCCCCCCCGAGACAATTATGCTGGACCCTTCAAAGATTGGTACAGTGAAGTCAGCAAAGAAGAAAGAGAAACCAACAAAGAAGGAGATGGAGGCGGATATGGAAGCTGCTGTTGAAGCAGCCAAGGGAACTGCCATTAAGAACAAAACAAAGGGGAAGAATAAGCCAAGTAAAATAGCAGTAAAGAAAAAGGAGATTGTTGTAAGGGCCAAGAAACCTTTCTTGGACCAACAAATGAAAGAGGAAGAAAACGTGGCTAAAAAGAAGCAGAAAATCAGCGAGGAAATTTCGTTACCTACGGCTTTGCAAAGATTTGCCCGTAAGAAAGCAACGGCATAATTGTTCTGAGCCCCTTTCAAGCTACTGTGTTTTTTGCTGTCACTCCAATTTTGTCTTACCATTAACTAAAATGTATGTTGTTTAACTATAGCTACAAATGCATTCAAAAATCTTGATGGTTTCATTACTTTGTACGATCAAAACATGGGTCAGAATTAGACTTCAATTTTCATTATTCCTCTCTTGGAAATAACGTGTTAAGAGTCAAAGGTTTGAATAACAGCTTTTTTACAACAGTTTTGAAAAATGGTTGGTTTAAATTTATTTGAATATACATTTCATTTTTAATGAAAACATTGTTTTGAGAAAATCTATAATTTATACTTATTTTAAAACCGGCTTTCATAAATTTGTAACCGCAAAAACTTGAACATTTTTAGTGCTGTTCTTGTGTCAAGAAATGCATTTCAAGAAATACCCGCTTTCTTTTCTTCATCATTTGTTCGGGAGGTGACCAATGAAGTTGCTATGGATGATGATTCTTGTGTTTCGGCCACTGTCATGAAGGATATATATCGTTAATCATTGTTCGGTATCGGTTCCTTTTTCCTCTTACATGTATTTTTACGAGTAATCACAACATTATGTGCTGGAACTGCAAAGGTGCAGGGAAACAGGATTTCAAGACTATATATTATTGGTGAACTAGGGAGAAGATGCAAACCTCATTTTTCCTACTCGGGACTCATTTTTCGTTGGTCAGAGCAGAGGAGGTTTCCACTGCATTGGGTTTCGACACTGTTGTTAGAGTGGATGCCAGGGGGTTTGCTGGTATATAGGCTTTATGGAATTCTCAGATGATTCACGTTTTGTTCATGTTTAACTTTTGTCGGTGGTGGATCATGCTGGGCTGCAATGGTTGTGCTATGCGGTTTATGCTAGTCCTCTTTCTGCTCTCAATGATAAATTATGGACTCGTCTCCATGAATTATACTGCTGATGTTCGATTGGATACAGGGGTTTGTGTGATGAGAACTATCTTCCCTGAAGCATTTTCAGTGTTAATTTTAATGAGACTATTATCATTATCACATAATTGCCAAGTTCTTGAAGAAGACAGTACCTCCTGTGAATAAATACAAAGGAAAATTGTTACTTGCTTTTTTCGGTGATATTTTTTAAGGATTATTTTTTTTTATTTGAGGATACTACAAAGAACAGAAAAAATGTTTTTTTGAAGTAAAGAGAAGAGAGCTAAATATATCTTTTGTAATATAGAATAAAAATAAATAATTTTCTAGTCCAGTTGAAAAGGAAAAATAATCAAAATTATTAATTAAATTAAATTTTATAAATATTTTAAATATTTTAATTTAATTTAATTTTACATGTGATTTAATTTGACTTGATGAAATAATGCCATAAGACAGCCTAGAGGAGGGCAAGCAGTCGCCATTATAGGCATCAAACCAATACGAAAGATACCCCAGGCCGCCCATTGCCCAAACGAACATCTATGGCCCTCTCGTCTTGCACTCTTACCCTCTCTCACTCTTCTTTACGCCGCCACGTACACAAATACACCACCACTATCCACCTCGCCCCTCCTCCGTCTCCTCCTCCTCACTGGAACTTGCCCAATCCACCAGTACTTCCTTTCCGACGTCTCGTTTCCTTTCCTCCTTACATTCCTTGCTCCTCCCTCATTTCCGCCACCGCACCTCTACTTCAAGACGCCGGTGCCACGGCTACTGTACTTGCTGGTGCTTACAGTCTCGTTCGCACTTTTGATACTCTCACTCAGCGAAATCTCATTCAACAGAGTTTGAGCAGAAAACTAGTTCATATACTTTCGGGCTTGCTTTTTGCTGCTTGCTGGCCTATTTTCAGGTATCAATCCTTGGTGGGATTTCTTTGAAATTCAACCTCAAAAATTGAATCTTGGGATTATCTTGTGATTTGAGTTTTTCTTGCTTTAACTTATACCTCAGTTCTTCGTGATGTTTGATCCTAGAATAGCACCTCAACACAGGCTCGCTACTTAGCTTCTGTAGTACCTCTTGTGAATTGCTTGAGGCTTATTGTAAATGGCTTCTCTTTGGTTACTGATGAAGGGCTCATTAAATCTGTTACTCGAGAAGGAAATCCGCAGTAATTTTTCTCATTATCTCATTGATTATTTATGGGCTTTTCGTTCCTCTTCTGAACAAGCAAAGCTGATGATCTTTTGTTGTTTTTTCTTACAGGGAGTTGCTGAGAGGACCTTTGTATTATGTTTTGATATTGATTTTGTGTGCTCTTGTTTTTTGGCGTGAGTCTCCAACTGGGGTGATCTCTTTGGCCATGATGTGTGGTGGGGATGGTAAAGCCTAAAAACCTCATAAATTTGCGTTGTTCAAACTCCAGACTCTGTGCTTATCTCTTCCTGCTTAAAGCTATCGATTGATTTCTTTAGTGGTCTTTAGGTGTGGCTGATATAATCGGTAGAAGATTTGGGTCATTGAAGCTTCCTTACAATCAACACAAGAGCTGGGCTGGTAGCATATCTATGTTCATCTGTGGCTTCTTGATTTCTATTGGGTGTGTTTCAGATCACCTAAAATTCTAACCAGTCATGTCATATTGTAATAAACTACTGCGTACCATTAAATACTTATTAGACCTTTTTTTTCTTTGTTGTCTTGACAACTAGGATGCTGTTCTACTATTCAGCCCTCGGATATTTCCAGTTGGATTGGACATGGACAATTCAGAGAGTGGCTTTAGTGGCTTTAGTGGCAACTGTTGTAGAGTCCCTTCCAATTACAGAGGTAGTAGATGACAACATAACTGTTCCTTTAGTAAGCATGGTGGTATCAATGCTAAGCTTCGGTTACTAGCTAGCTTGGTCTATGCATCCAAGTCTTCTGCTGTCTGTGCTGTGTTTAATCATTCCAGCTCATGTCTATCATTGCAATGTATTTTATAGTCGTTTTTCTCGCTTCTAGCCAAGCAATCAAATATCTTACCTTTTTTATCGTAACAAGAAAAATCCTCCTTTCTACTAGTACGAATTCCAATGATGGTAGTTTTGAGAGCTCCACACTATCACGAGAGTAGCAAGCAATATGCCCGGTTCACTAGATTCTACCACCGCATGGCTCAATCATGAATCATGCTCAAAATACGAGTTTGATCATGGCTCGTTCTATAGCGCTATATATATGCTTAACACATGCAAGCCAGCCATTCTTTTCGTCTAGGGGAAAGTGGTTTAGGTAGCTCGGCCATTTTGGATCTGTCAACTGCTATATATTCCCTGTTATTTCAATCCAAGGCGATCTCTGGAAAAGTTTCGGCATGCAAAAGGTCTCTGCCTACTCGACCAGGAGCTTTGATAGCTGTGAAAAACAGGACGACTGGTAAATCATTTCCTAACATACCTTGTAGACAGTTGTGTTTATTTTTTTATGCTAGCTAGGTTGCCCTATCAATCTTCTCCCATGACATGACCACTATTTTAAATTTATTTTTAATATTAATATATTAACATAATTTAAAAATACAAAAAAAATAATTTTTTAAAAAATATTTTGTAATCTCATTGGTGGCATCTTAATTATACCAAACTTGTAAACCATATAATTAATGACATGTCCGAACCATTTTACTAGATTTCAGGAAGCTTGTTTGAGAATGTGGTTGCGGTTGTTTTTCAAAATATTTTTTATTTAGAAATATATTAAAATAATAATTTTTTTATTTTTAAAAAATCAATTTTAAAATCAGCGTATCAAAATAATCTAAAAACACTAAAAAGAATATTAATTTAAAATAAAAAAATTTAAATTATTTTAAAAATATTTCAAAAATATTTTTAAAAAACAAAAACAAATCGGAGTTAGTCAGAATGGTGGGCCTTTACTATACCTATACCTAACTTGTAATCCATACAATCCATGGCATGTCCGTACCATTTTACTAGACCCCAGCTTGTATGTGTAGTCAGGATGGCTGGCCCTTACTATACCTAACTTGTAAACCATACAATCCACGGCATGTCCGTACCATTTTACTAGACCCCAGATGTAGTTAGATTTCGAGACCTGCCTCCCTTGCTCAATTCACCAACAACCAAGTTTTTCTTTTCAAAATCTGCTGATTTTATATTTTTTTAAAAAAAAATCAAAATAACATAGTTTTAATTTTTTTTTAAAAATGGTTAATCCAAGTTAATTCATCCATCTCGTAACCTATCTAGATCTTGTACCGGGTAAAACTTTTAAATCGGGCTTATTAACTATGAGAAAATACCATTGTTATGCTTTTTGGTCCAACATTAGCATGTGATTATATGCATATACTTAGATAGCAAATCATTCTTCTTGGTTTAGAAAATGGGCTTTCAACTGGTTAAATTTGGGCTTTTAATTGCGACTTCTGACTTAAATAATATAAAGGGAAATGCTATGGTTTGATTGCCTCTTGGCCCAGTTCTACCTCTTTACTGGCTCCATCTGTGTACGAGAATTGAGAAACAAGGGCACGAGTATATGAAACAAGGAGAATCGAAAACTATATCAGATTTTAAGTTTGTTTTATATAAATTAATTGTTTGAATGTTATAAATTTTATGGCCACTAAAAACTTACATAATTATTAACTTTAAAATCTCAAAAGATTAGTCGAGATATACATAAACTAGTCCAGACACTTATAATTAATAATAATAAAAAAAAGCCTAAGATAGCCTTGTTGCCTTCTATTGATGCAAATCTGTGGCCGCTCCATAATGACATATATGCTTTCGATTGATTGTGGATATATTATAGCCTTTTTGCCCGTCAAAAAATGAATCCTACAAAAAAAAAATGATATTCAATAGATTAGAATTATTTTTTGTTATTTTATTTTTCAAAAAAATCACTAAACACTTGAAAACGTGGGAAATAGTTTTTTTTTTTTTAAGAAAAGAAAATGTAATGGAGCCTAATATATACGATCATGAAGTATCGTTGCTTTATCCTCAATTATTACATGGTAGATGGGATTGGATAAAATACGATTAAAATGGAAAGAATCAAGGATCCAAAACTAAAAGAGGAGGCATGAAAATCTAACCATGAAACAAGAAATAAATTAATTTTAGTTTAATTT
>Ga0307515_10009414_pt1 | contig 18890 bp, 2 predicted proteins | sample 17_EM_MG_FD_194513 | JGI IMG/M metagenome (GOLD analysis project Ga0307515, IMG submission 194513) | Populus trichocarpa ectomycorrhiza microbial communities from riparian zone in the Pacific Northwest, United States - 17_EM | ecosystem: Host-associated > Plants > Roots > Unclassified | place...
AAGGTGTTAAGATATCTAGGAACTTTAACCGGCGGTTAAAGTTATCTAATTAGTTAGATTCTCTTGCTAAGACTTTTAGCGACAAAGCCTAAGGGCAGGCTTTTTTAGAGGGGGGGGTAATATTACGGCACTGGCAGAATGTCGCATCGGTAAGTTGCCACAAATTGCCGTATATTGCGATTACGTGACGTAAAGATCTTATAAAACACCGAACGGCGCTGCCCTTCTTCTCCTTTCCTTTCCCTAGCTTTAGATTCTCGTTTATAGACAATCCAATCATACAGGCTTACGCGTCCCCTTTACCGTGCCCATGCCTTAATTGACTAAGTCGCTAATAGATAGGCTATAATAAGACTACCTAGGAACTACTATAAAATTTAAGAAATGCTATAAAAAAGGTATAGAAGTATTAGAAGAAAAAGGGTTAGGTAATATTAAGAAGAAGCTAAAGATAAAGGAATTAATTAAAGGTAATAAACAAGCTAGATTATCTAAGGGATCTACTACCGGTATATAAGTTATTTCCGCCTTAACTTAATTAAAATCCCTTTTAGCCTTCTTAGCCTTAAGCTCTAAGAGACCTTGCTTTATAAGATGTAGCTTTTTTAAGTATACCTTTTTACGGACCTTTATAAGACGGCTTAGTTAAGCGTAAGTATCTAGTTAAGCTTTTAGAGCTTAAGACGCCTTATTAAACCGATGCTAAACTTTAGTAAGGGCCTCGACTAGCTTACCCTCTAGTCTTTTAGCCGCTACTAATACGTAAGACCCTAAGATAGATTAGATAAGGAAGTTAAAGACTTTAGAAAATAGCGAGACGTATATACTTAGCGTTAGAGATAGATTAAACATTATAAGATAATTGTATGTTCGCTTACGTATACTTAGCGTAAAAAGAAAGTTAGCGATTAAACAAAGCCGTAATTATAATATATATTAGCTTCTTCTCTATATAGCGAGAATAGAACAGCATAACTTTACTAAGAGAAAGAATAAATGTCACTAGCTAGTTACGGCAATTAGATATAAAAGATTTAATAGGAGGTATTAGGAATAATAAAGGTTATTAAATTAAAGACGGGAATGCTATACCTTTAATAGATAACCTAGAGATAAGGGATATCTTTAAAGACAAAGATAAAGAGGAAGGGGATAGTATTACGGACCTTATATTAGTAGTAGTAGTAGAACTACTAAGAAGAGATATAAATAAACTAGTAGTGGAAGTATGGGAGGTACTAGAACTAGTTAAACTATGGGATAAAAGGTAGCTAAGTTATATAGTAAGTTATATTATAAGTTTAAAATATAAAAATATAGGAATGTAGGAACGTAATATACTAACGTACTAACGTACCAATATACTTAGTACATTTTTTAGGTATAGTATTATATATTTAAAGGACTACAGTCCCTACCTAGATAGTTCTCTTCTTTATAGTAAATTTTAGAATATAATTAGAGTTAATCTATTAGGTAACCACTCCACTAGTTATTATTATATTATTAACTTCTTATTTACCTATATACCTAGCCTATTAATAAGTCTACTATAACGGCGCTATTATATATTACCTGCTAAATTCTACCATATTCTGCTAACTTATAATTAGCTCGCCCAAAGCTAGCGCCTTAGCAGCTTACCCTATATATTTATTTACATCGGTCCTAGCAACCCCTTTTCCTTCTCTTTAGCTTAGTATCTTTATAATATAGTATTCTATAAGCTTCGGTTTAGAGGTATTTATATAAGCCGTAATATTATACTAAGCTTACCCTATACTGCCTAGGAAGTCCTTAATAATATCCCACCCTAAAAGAAACTTTATCTATAATAACGCGTTAACGCGCTATACTTAGGGGTCGTTTAGTTACAAGTTTAGATTAGAATAAGGGCTTTAGAATAGATCTAATTTAGAGCTCTAATCTGATTCTAAGGCGATCGTTCGGTTGAATTCCAGTTCAACTTAATTTTAGCTACAAATTTTTAATATTCCTCTGACCGCCCAAAAAACACGCTAAAAGTTACTAAAAAGTTGGCAACTTTACCGCATATAGAATCTAAACTGGGGTCTTGGCGTTAGTTTAAATAAGGAGCTTTAAGCTCCTTATTTAAATCTAAAGGCTTTAGATTACACATGTCCGTGCAACCTGTAGAGCTACAGACGCGTATTAAATTGGGAAGGAACGCGTTCATTCTGCCGGACTTTTAGTTCAGATTTAATCTGACGCTTTTGCAACTAAACGACCCCTTAGACACTAAAACAACTCTATACTGCCTAGGAAGGCCTTAATAATATTTTACTTTATAAGCTAAATAGTACTGGATTTATACCCCTATAATTAAAACTAAAGCGTATAATACCAATAAACCGTAGAAAGCTAACGATGGTACCTAAAGCTAGCTTATTTAAAAGAGCTGCTTTTACTTAAGAGGAACCTAAGATCTAATTAGAATTAGAAATTAAAGATAATAATAACGTCGTAGACATACGCGAGCAGATTTACGCCTTTATAGCTAGCTAAAAAGCCAATTATTTTAAGGTAAGGAATATATAAGAAACTCTATAAAAGATCCTAGAAAGCTTTACGGCCCTATAAAATAGCCTAGCTTTCCCTTCTTAAAGCCCTAGCTAACCTATTTACTTTACTAAATATAATATACTAGGGAGTACGGATATAATAATAAAGTAATTAAAGTCTGTTAATGTAAGGGTTATTTTGGCCCTTACTTGGCTGCATCGCCTAGGGGCTCTTAGGGGTGGCCAAGGCTAGCCTTCGGCTAGCCCTTAGCACCTCCTTATTAGTTCGTCTCTATACTTAGGCTATTACCTACCCTCATTACTATATTGTCCTCTTTTATCGACTCCTTATATAACTTATACTCGGCTTACCTACTCCCTACTATATACCCTAGCAATACTGCCTTATAGTTAAGCTCCTTAACCCCTAACAACTATCTAACGGAATAGACCCTATCTTTAAGAATTGGAGGATTTAAGTATAAGGAAAGCTCCGCGTTAACTATAACTATTTTTTTTTAAAAGAAGCTAAAATGCCCTACCTTTTTAGTTAAACCATAGGGGACACCTAATGGCACCTTTAAGCTAAGTTTAAAGACGATTCCCCTATCTAATCTATATCTATTAATAAGATAATACGGTACCTAGCGGCTATTTATATTAACCTAAATAAAGTTCGGGACGCCTAGTATAACTATAATAGCCTAATAATAAAACTAAACTAACCCTTTGCTAAATTCTAGACTTAATTCCTATATCTTATAGGAGAAGGCTAGGTTCTCCTTAAGAACTACTAATTAGACCTATATAATAAGCTAACAATCTAGCTATAAGAGAAGATTGCTATAACCTTAAATAACCTTCTAACGTACAATAGACTTATAACTCGTTGCCTATTATTAGACTTAGAACTAAAGTAAATTAACGCCTACCCTAATTGGTAGAAGCAACCCTAGAATAATTAAAACTTATTAGTTACACCTATAGGAGCTAGAGTAGGAAAATAAGCTATAACCGCTTTTAGTATAAAAGCGGTTATATCTACGCACCGGCGAGCCTCGCCCGACTAGCTACGTACTATACCCCTAACTAGTACTTATTATAATACCCTAATTAACCCTACCTTGGCTACGTACTATAACTATAATAAGGAGAATTACTTTACCTTATCTTGCCTAGAGCTAATAGATATAGGCAATATTAAGGAGTTAGAGGAAGGAGAAACGTCTAATAAGATAGGAAAAGAAGAACCCTAGGGAAAGACTCCCCCCTAGGGTATCCTATTAATCTTAAAGAGATTAATCTTAGTTAGTTAATAGGTAGAAAGCATTTTTACTATTTTATATATAGTATCTTAAAGTAGGTGTAAAGTAAGTATAACTGCCCTTATTAACACTAGAGCAAATAGCTTCGCCTTTATAAATACTACCTATATAAATAATATTACCAAATTTCTAAATATAAAAGCTACTTAATTAGAGAAGCCTATTTAGGTAAAAGGCTATAACGGCTAAGCTAGTTAGCTAGTTACCCACATCTTAAAGTTATATATTGCTCTTAACAGATAACGCTAATATAGTATCTCTTTCTATATCCTAGACCTAGGTTTCTATAATATAATCCTTAGCTAAAAATAGATATCCTATTTTAATATTTAGATAAACGTATAATAAAGACAATTTATCTAGCCGGAGGATAGACCGAAACTACCCTTCTTTATTAGGGAAATCTAAATTAATTATAAGACACTAGCTGTAAAAGCTAACCCTACTTACTAGTAGGATATTTGGGCCTATAACCTAGCCTTTACCTAAGAAGACGCCCGCTATAAAGCTAGAAAGAACTCTATACTAATAAAGATACTCTCCTAAAGCACTATATCTGTTACAGTGCTGCAATGAAGTAGACTAAATAACTACGTTGTGGTATAAAGAGGGAAAGAAGGTAGAAAGGGGATATTATATATAAATAGTAGGGCCGGCCGCTAAGTCGCTAGTGGTGGGCTAGCTAATAGTAGGGAATAGTACGAGATAGTATGAAACAGTATACGTTAGGTTAGTGCCGTGACAGTACTCCTCTCCCCTAGATGGTTTAGTCCCTAAACTAAATAGATAACTTAAAAATAGGTAGTGTATAGGGTTGCCTATTTTCTACCGTAAAGATATTAGTTCCGCTTACCGCCCTTAACCGAGCTAATGGCGATTTTCTATACCGGGCATAGAAAATCCTAATTGGTTAGTTTAGTAAGTAAGGTCGGCAGAACTCTATACCGCCACCTAAATCGGTTTATATAGCGTTTCTTAGTAAGAATTTGGCCAATTAGACAACTTTAACCGCCGGTTAAAGTTCTATAACATCTCAACCACCATAAATTTTAATGCGGTGGTCGGCCGCGACCTTAGCGTGACTTTTCCTTATTTTATGCCCAGTCTAGGGGTCCTAGCTTTTTAGGGTATTGCTTATAGAAGCGCTATACAGCTTATTTATAACCCTTTAGGTCTTCCTTTAGCTGCTAGGTTATATTCTTATAATATTTCCATTTAATTTTATAAGTTAGGCCCTAGGGGTCTTCGTTATATATATTAAGGATTTTCTTAAACTCCCATTTGTCTTTTATATTGCCGTTATTATCTCTCTCTACCACTCGTCCTTATATATTATAGCGCTCTGCGGTATTAATATTTACTTAGCTAGGGATCTTTTTAGCAGCCTAGAGGCGGACCTTAAATATATAAAAGGATTTATTTACTTAAATATGGTTTAGAAGGTCTACTATAACTGCCCCTTAGTATACTGCGAGTATAGGGTATAAGCTATCCCATTTATTATTCTATTTCTTCTTAGGTTTGTTTATCTTTATATTTTTTAAGCTAACTATAACTATGTTACCTTTATAGAATAACACACTCTCGTCCCTACGGGTATTAGTATTATCTTTATAGCGTTACTATAAAATCTAGGCTAGGGCCTTAAGCTATATTAATATCCGCTTAAAGCGGTTGGCTATAGAGTCTGCGCGGAAGAACTCCTTCTTTGCTTATACTAATAGTGTTAGTAGGTAGGGGCTAGTAGGCTCAATTCCGAGGTAAGGGTTAAAGCTATAGTTTATAAAAAATGGGGAGATGCCTATACTCTCGTTAACTTAGTTATTTATAGCAAACTTAGTAAGCGGTAGGTAGTTAACCTAGTTATCTTATATAAAGCTAATAAAAGTATAAAAGTATTTATTTATAGCGGCGTTAATAATTTTAGTTTAGCCGTTTATTTTTAGGTATTAGGCTAAGCTTAGTCACAAGGTTGTCTTAAGGTGTTTACTTAGTTATTACTAGAAGTTGTTAATAAATTATATACCGCGATTGGAGATAATTATGCTTGGTATACCGTAGAGCTTATATACGTTATTAATAAAGCTATTAACTAACTTCTCTATTAAGAGTCCTGTTACTAGAATAAGGTATTATATTTTAGTTAGGCGGTTTATAATAATAAGGATATATTTATATGCCTTACCGTAGCGTTAGTATACTAGCAGCGTTATAATATAGTTAATTAAGATATTAGTCTATAGGCGGGCGGGTAATTCTAGTAGCTTTAGGAAACCGGGCGGGGCAGAATAGGGGGTCTTAGTACGAAAGTATAGGGTATAGTCTTTAATAAAGGTAGCTGTAAACTAAGAGATTCCTAGCTATTAGTATATTTAGTTTAAGAGGTTAAAAGTCTTAACCTAGCTAGGGTAACTAGTGGGGCCGCTGCTATAAGAGTAATAGGTAACTTTTAGGTAGAGGTCTAGGGCGTTAGGGATAAAGAGATATTAGCGGAAGTAGGTCTGTTCGTTAATAATACTATATTCTAACTTATTGCAATAAAGTAATTTTCTAATTTTCTTTAGCTAATGGCGAGCTTTCCAATTATATAGGGCTGCTACTATATCTCTTACGAGTTTGTTCTCCTAGTATTTTAGCTAAATTAACTTATCTAGTAACTTTTTAGCTATTTTAGGGTCTAGAGCGGCTATAAACTCCGCGTTATTAGAGTTATAGGACTTATATAATAATTCTTTTAAGATTATAGGGTTAACTTTCTAGGGCGGTATAACGACTTAGGCTTAGTAGCGGAGGCGTTTATTATTAGCGTCCTTAGGCCTTATTTCTAGTAGCCGGCTTAGGGCATTAGGGAGTATAGCTTTACTACTAGGTCTATATATAATTATAAAGTTAAATTATAAAAGAAACTCTGCCTACTGGACTTAGCGCTAATTTAGCTGCTTAGTAGTTATAAACGTCTATAGGTTTTTATAGTTGGTAATAATTTTAAACGGCTCCTTAGTCCCTTATAGCTTAGGACGCTATTCCTCTAAAGCCTTAATAATAGCTAGGAGTTCTTTATTATAGATCTTATAGTTATATTCTGGCGCGGAGTGCTTTATAGAGAAGAATACGACCAGTCTTAATTTTCCGTTATTATTATACTGGGAAAGGACTCCGCTAGAAGCCTAATTTAATACGTTTATCTCTACCACTGTTTTCTTTATATAGTTATAGTATACTAGTACTAGTGCTAAAGTAAAGGCTCCCTTAAGGGCCTTAAATAATTTAGCTTGTTCTAGTCCCTATAGCTATCCAATATCCTTCTTTAGGAGTTTTATTATAGGTATAGCGATAGTAGAGTAGCCTTAGATAAATTATTAGTAGAAGTTCGCGAAGCCAAGAAATTATTATAGTTCTTTAATTAATATTAGGTCCTTCTATTTCTATAAGGCCTATATCTTCTTAGGGTTTATAATTATACTATTAGTCGAGATAATTAAGCTAAGGTATTTTGTTTTAGTAGAGTAGAACTTAAACTTATTAATATTAATCTAAAGTCCAGCATTACCGAGTCTTTGGATAATTTTATTTATATACTTAGTGTACTTAGCGCGTATTTTAGAAAAGATAAGGACATTATTAAGGTAGGCAGTATAGTAGTTATTAAGGGCGTTATATAGAATATGGTTAATATAGTTCTAAAATATAGCGGGTGCGTTATAGAGGCTAAATAGTATAACTAGTATCTTATAGAGTCCAAACTGGGTAATAAATGCTATAAGCTACTTATGGCCCTCTGTAATCCAGATCTAGTTAAACATAGTAATTATATTAAGTTTAGTAAAGTACTTAGCGCTATAAAGTGCGTTAAGTATCTTACGGATTAGTAGTAGTGGGTATTAATTCTTAATAGTAACTGTATTTAGGCCTTAGTAGTTATAGTAAATTTATATACTGCTACTAGGCTTAGTAGCAAGGAGGAGTAGTACGGTAGCTAGTAAGGTTGATTTATGGATAAAACCCTTATTTAGTATCTTATTAATCCACTTCTTTACATACCTAAGTTTAGTAGGTAAGAGTGGTCTATTTTTATAGTATGGGGCCTAGTTTCTAGGGGTAATCTTAATTTTATGGTCCCATGGTCGGTAAGGGGGTAGCTTATTTACGTTCTTAGGGAGGAAGTGCTTAATATATTTACTAAACTCCTTTAGTAAGTATTATAGAATATCTTTACAGGTTAATCCTAGTTTGCCTTTTAGGAATTTTTTAATATTAGTGTCGACTATCTTCCGATATAAAAGCTTGGGTTTAGTTTTTAGATTTATTTTAAGGAAGTTATAGAAATAGGGGGGGAGTACTTTACGGGCTTCCTTTATTATATAGTCGCCTTTTACTAGCCGGCGGAAAGATCTTTTTAATAGGTTCGGTACTTCTATTAGGCCTATAGGCAGCTCTTTAAGCAGCTGTCGGTGCTTATCTTATTTAACTAGTTCTACTAGCTCCGCTATATAGATCCTTATTACCTTTACGTCTTTTTGTTTATAGAACTAGGTAAAATTAATAGTATAGGTGTATTTAATATTGTCTAGGTTAGAGCGTGTCTGGCTCTCTGGTGCTACGGCTAGGCTAATATAGTTCGGTCGGCCTAGGGGGGCAGAAACGAGGTGGTGGCCCTATACGGTACGCGCGGGAGACGGGTATAAGGTTAGGTGTTACGGTGGCGCGGTTTCTATCATTTAGATCTTAGTAGTTCTATAGCTAGTCCTTACTATAACGTGAGCTATAGTGTACGCATATAGTATATGGCTTAGTTTTGGGTATTAGGCTAGGCGGCCGGGGTTTAAATAGTGCCTAGGTTGGGGTTAGATTCTTAATAGTGGCGGTATAAAGCGGACCTTCTTCCTTAGTCTTGGTAGGGCTGGCTAGCCCGTTATTTTGGTCTTAAGTGCTAGGTTAGTCCAGTCTTCTACTATTTTGTTTCTTTGCAGCTATACAGGCTCCCCTTTATTAGGAACGTCTTCTACTATTAGGGCTTTATATATAGTTCTAGGCACTAGGCTTAGTAGTGCTAAGTATCTATATAAGGCGTCCCTACTAACGTCAGCTATCCCCCACGGGAGGTAGTGCCTAGAGTAGTAGTCTAAGTTAAAGCGGATCTTAAGTTTCCTAAAGCTGGGATAGGGCTTATGCTTCTGAAGCCAGGGCATACCTAGGATAATTAGGGTAGTGGGCGAGAGTTTAGTAATAAAAAAGAGCATGGCTTTAGTATAGAGGCCGATTAATATTTAGGCGGTAAAGTAGTCCGTAATAAGCGAAGTTAGGATACTATCTGCGAGGCGCAGTGGCCTAGGTGCTAGCAGCTTCTTAGTTATAACGTTATACTTTCTTATAATAGACTCTATGTTAGTAAATACTATTGCAGTACTACTAGAGTCCACTAGGCTTACTATATTGATATAAACTTAGGGGTATAGGTTATATAATAAGGAGAGTTAGGTTTAAATAAGGATTAATTTCTTATTACTATTTGCTGATCTAAGATTAAGTAGCAGTTTATTAATAGAAAGGACTAATTAATCTAGTAATAGGGACCTAATCTTCTCGTCTTTCTCCTTATATGGTTTAAACCCTTAGGCGCGACTTAGTCTAAGGGTTTACCTTTTAATAACTAGGGTATAGGGCTGTCTTAGCGGGGTGGTCTAGTGTCTATTTAGCTGGCGGTATTAATCTCTGTTTCGGTTAGGGTATAGGAAGATAATACCTCGCCAACGACGTAGCTGTGTTTGTATTCGCTAGCGCGAAGTTGCTAATACTAGGCGTTGTTAACGGGTTAGGCTCCTATATAGGGTATAGTTTAAAGTAACTAAGCTATAGGGTTAAAGGGGGGGGGTCGTCCGCCGTGGCTATAATAGGCTCCGCGGTCGCCGCGTCTATAATAGACTCTATAGTCGCCGTATTCGCGGTTATTTATTCGCGTTGTTTAATAGGGTAGTATTAGGACTGGGTTTACTGTTTTAGCGGGGTTATAGGCATCCTTCTAGTAGCTGGGTAGGCTATAGGTAAGGCATAGTCTATTATTAACGCGGCGCTTACGCTCCGTATCTAAGATTTTATTAAGGTCTATAGGTTCTCTAGTTACTGCTAGGGTTAAGGTTAATATAGGGGCAGGGGCTTAGGTAGGTAGGCGGTAGTTAGCGTTCTTCTTAAGGTTGGCTTAGTATGCATAATTTGTAAGGTTTTTAGCGAATATATCTATCTGCTTGCTCTAACCTATATAGTCGCTGTTATTAATTTTATAGGCCAGTCCAAGTACCAGCTCTTCTATCTTTAGAGAGATAAATTTTTAGAGTAGGTCCACCTTCTGTTTATCTGTCTTCTTAGCACAGACTATTAGCTTATTAAGCTCTCCCTTCTAGGACTAGTAATTATACTTAGCTTAGAAGAAATAGTTAAGCTTATTCTTTATAACCTAGGTTATATTAAGGACCTTATAGTAGGCAGTAAGGTCTTTAAGTATATCTTCCTTAGTAGGCCATTTCCACGCAGATATATTGTTTAGGTTCTTATATATAAGCTCTAGGCCCTACTTAATAAACTTATAGGCCTTATTCTTTAGTATGTCTAAGATATAAAGGATCTGGGACTAAACTATATTAAAGTAATCCTAGTCCCGGTTAAAGACTCCCTTAATCTTAATGTGCTAGGTCTTAAAATTAGCTTATTATTCTAGTGGGGTGCCTTTTCCGCTAAATATTAGCGGGTCTTTAGATCTCTATTTTTTCTGCTAGGTTACTACCGTTATTATAGGGGTTAATTATTTTAGAACGGTAATAGTCTCTGCCTAGGAGTTAATAGTTCCTATCTAGGAAGTAATAAGGGCACTAAGGTTTTCGTTAGCTTTTTTATTGGCGGTGTTTATATTATATATGCACTATAGTCCTACTTTAATATTGTTAAGGAACTTATTGGTATAGTTAATAAGGATAAGGTAAGCTTTACTGGGCTTAAAGGTCTTAGGGTATAGTGGGGAGCGGCGGATTGTCCACGCGATATTAGGGTATATCTCTATAAATAGGTCTGCGAAAACGTTGCGGGGGTTCTAGGTTTCGGCTATTTTAGCGTCGTTAGTGTCGCCTATTTAGGCGCTAGGTAAAAACTAAGGATTATTCTAGGACTGTGCTGGGGATGTGTTGGTTTTAGCAGAGGTGTGTATAGGTTGCGATTGCTCTGGGGCGGAGGTTAATTGGCTAGGGTACGGGGAATTAGTGATTGCGATGGGGCGCAAATTGAAGATACCATAAACTGTCACAGTGCTGCAATAAAGTAGACTAAATAACTACGTTATAGTATAAAGAGGGGAAGAAGGTGGAAAGGGGGTATTGTATATAAATAGTAGGGCCGGCCGCTAAGTCGCTAGTGGTGGGCCAGCTAATAGTAGGGAATAGTACGAGATAGTATGAAACAGTATGCGTTAGGTCAGTGCCGTGACAATATCTAAAGAGGACTCTATATATAGAAGTAGGGTAAATAGTAATATAAACAACGTCTAAATCGCGTAGATTTAACCGGTATAGAAAAGAACATATTAATAGGATATAAGAGACAACCTTTAAAAGATATAATAGGAGCTAAAAGGAGTAATAATAACGCTAGTACCCTAAAAGCCCCTAAGGTTATATATACCCCTATTATTATATAACCCCCCCTATAATAGATATTACCGTAATTAGCGCTATAGTATTCTACTTTAATATATACCGGAAGGACAATAAGGTCTTTATAATAAGCTTATATAAGATTAACTAAATTATTAATAATAGGGAGGAAAAGCTAGCTAAAGAAACCAATAAGGAACTAGTTAAATGCCTCCTTTTTACTATTTATATAGATTATAAGGATATATTCTTAAAAGCGGCCTTTAATAAGTTACCTCCTTACCGGATGTATAATTATAAGATTTAATTAGAAGCTAATAACTCGCTAGGCTATAGTCCCCTCTACTAATAATTAATGGATAAGCTAAAAGCAATAAAGTAGTACTTAATTAATAACCTAGATAAAGGGTTTATTAAGCCAAGTTAAGCCCCTTTTACTTTCCCTATCCTATTTATAAAGAAGCAAAATAAAGGCCTTTGTTTTTATATTAACTATTAAAAGCTAAATACTATTATTTAAAAAAAACTAGTATTCTATTCCTTTAATTAACGAGACCCTTATATATCTAAGCTAGGTAAAGATTTTTACTAAACTTAATACCCGCTAAGCTTTCTACTAAATTAGGATAGACCCTATATCTAAAGATTTAATAATATTCTATACTTATTATAGTTTCTATAAATATAAAGTTTTTCCTTTTAGACTAATAAATGGACTAGCTATATACTAAAGGTATATAAATAACGTTCTTTTTAATTACCTTAACAAATTCTACACGGTATACCTAGATAATATTTTTATATACTTAGATAATAAACTTAAGCATTAAGTTTATATTAAGAAGGTTTTAGAAAAACTACGGAACGCGGGCTTATAAGTTAATATTAAGAAATATAAGTTTAGGGTAAAACGTATAAAATACCTCGGGTTTATTATAACTATAGAAGGAATTAAGGTTAACCTTAAGAAGGTAGATGTAATTTATAACTAGAAGCCCCCTTATATAGTAAAAGGGATTTAATTCTTCCTTAGCTTTTATAACTTCTACCGCTAGTTTATCTATAATTATAGAATTATAGTAAAACCTCTTATATAACTAACTAGGAAGAATATACCTTTTATCTTTAATAATAACTATATAAAAGCCTTTAAAGAGATAAAGGATTGGCTTATCTCTTTCTTAATTCTTTATTACTATAGCCTAGACTTTAAATTAATGCTAAAAACGGACGCTTCTAATAGGGTTATAGCGGGAATCCTATTACAGTTTTTTTTTTTTTTTTTTAATATTTAATTACGCTGTTGCGGCTCCCATTAGGGTCTATGTAGCGGGTCTATATAGGTATATATATATATATAAGAGGGGAACCGTACCACTAGGGCCAGATAAAACCTCTCCTTTTCTTATTATACGGCCTATATATAGCCTCTCTTCTAGTTAATAACTGCCAAGCATAAGTAGACGTCTCTTTAAGGCGCTATAGAAAAGCTATCTTAATACGTACTCCTGGGTCTGTCCGGTAGGGTATATAGCTAGGGCCTAGGTTCCGTTCCTAACTGCTCTAGTTATTTAAGTAGGGCGTAGGCCGGTAGCCTATAAGGTTAGTAGTAATATAGAAGGTTTTATTATTTATATCTACGTTAATATACGCAGCTCTATACCTTACTAAGTTTTATTAAGTTTTATTAGGATATTAACCTCTACCAAATTCTACCAGGTTACTAAATTCTGTTAAATTTTACTAGGTTACTAAAGTTCTGCTAACTTTTATTAGGTTATTAGATTCTGCTAGGTTACTAAGATCTTACTAAATTCTATTAGGTTGCTAAAGCTCTACTAAATTCTATTAGGTTACTAAAATTCTGCTAACTTTTATTAGGTTGCTAAATTTTACTAAATTCTGCTAGGTTAATAAGTTCTGCCAAATTCTACGGGGTTACTAAAGTTCTACTAACTTCTGCTAGGTTGCCATCTGCAAAATTCTGCTATATTCTACTATCCCTATAGTATTTATCCTCCGCCTCTTAAAGCACTTCCTAGTCTCCTCTCTTTACCCTAGCCAGCTCTCTAGTAAATAAAAGGTGCAGTAAGAGGTTTGTCTATATAAACCAGTCCATAACTACCTTAGTAGCCTTTAACTTAGTTAGGAGCTCTTTATATAAGGATATTCCAACACAGTAATATATTTCCGCCCGGCCAACAGCGTACCTAGGGTAGAACACCACTATATATATTATTAATTATTAACTATGGCCGCATAAGCAGGCCGAAGTTAGGTACCCTAGTACTTTTTAGTAGTAAAGGTATCTATTAAGCCCTATATACTTAGTTCTAAGCAGCGTATTATATGCTCTCTACCTTGATAAGCCTCGCGTGGCGTTTAAAAACTTCCTTATTCTATAGCTCGGCCTAGGCCGTTGTATAGTAGGTAAGCGTGCTTTAGTACTTTTCCTATTCCCTTTTCCACCGCTCCTTAAACGCCTCTTATACCCTAGCCCTTCTACTTCTCTTATACTGCGCTTTAGATAAATCTATTAGCTATATATCTATCCCTAAAATAGCGGCCGCTATCCTCTTAAGCTTATCCCGTCTAGTGGGCCGCATTAGTAGCTTTATTCTAGGCCGGAGTTAGTAGGCTATTATAGCCCGTATAGTATTACACTCCCTCTTAATATACTCTCTTACCGGTCCTTCTAGTATCCTCTCTATATAGGCTATAGCTAGCTCTTTAAGGTGCATCTAAAGCGGCGGAAACCCTGTTTCGTACTCTAGTATAGCTATTAGCATTAATTTATACGCCCCCGTAATAGTACAGAGGCATAGGTTCTATATTACGCCTAGCTAGCACAGCTTAGTTTTACTTATCTCTTTAAGCTTTATCTACTCTAGTGGTAAGTACCAGGTACTATATCTATATAAGATTGCCGGCCGGACTACGGCGGAGTATACTATCCGCGCCTTTTAGAAGGAGGCGCCCTATATAGAGGCTATAAGCCAGGTTAGTGCGGCTATTTAGGTAATCGCCTTTATCTTAACGATGTTAACGTATAGTCCCTATTTAAGCTTTAAGTTAACCTATACCCCTAATACACATAGGTTACTAACTAGGCCTTCTATAAAGCTATATATGTTAGCTATAGCCTTTATATTAAACTTTTTATAGCTCCTTATAAAATAGATAAGGTAGTACTTTTTAGGGGCAAATACTACCCTATACTGGCGTGCCTACGCCGTATATACCTTATGTGCCCTTTCTATAGTTCTATAGTTTTCCTCCGTAGTCTTACTATACGTTAGTATATTAGAGTTATTAACAAATCTAAATACCGTAGTAGTTCCCTCTTATAGCTCTAGTAGGAGTATATAGGCAAAAAAGAGAAATAGGATTGGCGATAGCGCTAAGCCTTAGGGTATACTGGTGTTTGTTTATATTATTTATGCTATATATCCTCTAATTAAGAGCTTTATTATTTAATCCTTAAAGAAGGACTTTATAAACTGTACTATCTAGTAGGGTACGGCTTAGGCCTTTATATTATAGATTATTCTTTTATAGGAGACTTAGTTAAAGGCCCCGGAAATATTAAGGCTAAGTAATAAGGCTACTAGGTTTAGGTTACTCCTCTACACCGTATATACCTATTAGGTTAATAGCTTTAGTGCTATCTATATTAAGCGCCCTAGCCTTACTTCTATCTAACTAGCTAGTAGTATACCCGTCTCTTCTATAATTTTGGACAGTTAGCTAGCTACTATTCTCTTAAGTAGCTTCCTAATAGTATTAAGCAGCGCGATTAGCTAGTAGGCCTTTACTATAGTATAGGATAGCTTCTATAGTTTCCGGAGGACTACTATAATAGAGTCTTTAAATGGTTTTAGGTAATGTCTAATTATTATATAGCTGCTAAAGAGTTTAGCCAGTACTAGGGCTAGCTGCTCTCCGTACGTCTTAAGGAATTAATTAGTAATTTTTTCAAACTTAGGGCCTTATTAGGAGCAAGCCCCTTTAAGGCCGTAATAATATTCTCCTCCTTAACTACTTCCTTTACTATTCGCGGCTTTAGGTATATAAACCCTAATATATTACTAAGGTCCGCCTCTACTGGTAACAGGAAGAACTGCTTTATAAGGATAATAGCCTTCTCCTTATTATTATAGTATAGGGTTTTCTCTTCTAGTGTACTAATAGGAGGAAACTATAGTAGGGCCTTTGGCTTCCTATCCACTATACGCGCCCATTTTACTATCCTCCATATCCCTTTAGGGTTATTTATTAACTTTTTAATAGTCCTCCTTTATAGCTTATTAGCCTTTTATTAGATTACCCTTTTCTTCTTATTCTATATAACTCTATAGTTAATCTAGTTATATTACGGCACTAGCAGAACTTAGCAGAACTTGGCAGAACTACGCACCGGCAAGTTGCCACAGATTGCCGCATATTGCGGTCACGTAACGCGAAGATCTTATAAAACATCAAACGGCGCTACTCTTCTTCTCCTTTCCTTTCCCTAGCTTTAGATTCTCGTTTATAGACAATCTAATTGTATAGGCTTGCGCGTCCCCTTTACCGTGCCTATACCTTAATTAACTAAGTCGCTAACATTATCTAAAGCTTACTCTACTCTCTCTTCCTAAGAAGGAACTTAAATATATCTATAAGACTACAAATAGGACAAGAATATAGAATAGGACCATAAGGACAGGACCTAAAAGAAAATAACAGAACCCTAAGAAAAGGACCTACAAGATATATACAGACCAGAACCCCTAAAGAAATTACCCAGAATTACCTAACACCCCTACCACTATACCACGAACTATAGTAGTAGGTAAAGTAGCTGTAGGACTCTTAAATACTTCGGACAAAGAAATAATTAACGTTTTAACCCCCTAGGCGGAGCTTGTAGCTGCCAATGCTAAAATTAAACAACTGCGAGAGCTGCTTAAAGCCAGAGATACCCCTATATCTAATAATAAGTCATTATTAGACAACTAAAGACTTGCTATAGTCCTCCAGGCCCTATCCTAGCGCCTTAGTAGATCTACTAAGGCCTATACAGCACTAAAGCAGTTAGTAAGGGTCGCGGACCCCCCGCTACTTACAAACGGAACCAACCCTATATTTAATAATTAGAAGCTTTAATTACGGGACAAGCTTAAAGTTAATATAGACTACTTCCCTAGCGCCCGAGCCAGAATGGCCTATGTCTTTAGCCGTACTGGCAAAGACGCCTAGACGCATTTACGCCCGCGATATACTAAAGACTTAGCAGACCCCTTTATCTCTAAAGAAGAAATAATTAAATACTTATCTTCTATTTATAAAGACCCTTTTAAAGTATAAAACGCCCGCCTTAGCTATAAAAGCCTAAATATAAAAACAACGGAGACCTTTTTAACCTTTTAAACCCGCTTTCTATACCTAGCAGGACAGGCCCAGATCCCCTAGAAAGACCTACTACTAGACCTCTTTAATAAGCTTACCCTAAACCTATAGCGGGCCGTATTACTAGCTTATACTATGGCATAGACGTTAAAGGAACTTATGGACTATTACCTAGCTATTAACTAAGGCCTCCGTTAAATTAAGGTATATGCTAATTAGCTAAAAACTAGAAACCTTATAAACCAGGCCATAAGTACTACGAGTACGGCCCATAGTGCCCTAGCATAATTGGCAACCCCTACAGTTAACCTAGCAGCTAGCCACGTAGCTACCCCTACTGCGGGCCCGGTGTACACCCGGCCTATATATAGCGACCCCTATATATAGGCCCTTAGCGATTAAGGAGCTTGCTTCTCATATGGTTAAATAGGCTATTCTATAAGGAACTGCCTAATAAAGACAAAGATAAACGAGGTCCTATTAATTTAAAAAGATAGTACGAAGCTAGAAAAAGAGGAACCCTAAAGGAAGACTCCTCTCTAGAGTTAAAAGGGATTAATATATTACATATTAATCTAGGTCGGCGAGTTAGTAGAAGAAGCTGCACTATCCCTTATACTTTATTTCGCAATAGATATTAAGTTTTAACCTCTGCTTTAGCTAACTTAGGAGTAAATACCTTTACTTTAATTAACATAAAGTGCGCTGCAAAACTGGCTAACTTCTTAAATATACCCCTTAAAGAACTGCCTAAACTAATCCCTATTTGCGGTTATAACGGATAGATAGGGCCACCTATTACAACTATCTTATAGATTTACCTCTGCGTTAACGGACAAAGGTAGTATAATATCCCCTTCCTTATTACGGACCTTAGAAGCTATAATATAATCTTAAGGAGAAAATAGCTAGCCTATTTAGGCTTATAGCTTAATATACGGAACAGGTAGCTTATCTGGCCTAAAACTATACCCCTAACGCCTTCCTTTATAAAAGAGATTAGTATTACAATAGAAAACCTTATACGGCCGTAGATAGACACCGTTTACTAGGCCGATATAACGCGTAGGGATTAGGCTTTTAAGAAGGATATATAGCTTAATCCGCAACGGATCCGTATATTACGCCGCCCCTAGATTACCTATGTTACACTACCCGCACTAAAGACTTAGGAAGTTAGTAGTAGGCTAGCTAAGTCCCTAATAGAGAACCTAGGCCCTACGCAGCCATAAAGAAAGGCTAGGGACATTAGATAATATACTAAACTAATAAACCGGAAGGACAACTTATGGAAAATAAAACGCGAGCTAAGGAAGACTATAAACCCTATACCGTAAAATACGGCCTGATAAATATCCGTAAAGAAGCCCACGGACCTCCTACCAGTTAATATCTACTATATTAGCGCTATAGAATTCTACTAGAACCTAGTTTAGCCTAATACTGTTACCTTTATAACTAGCTTATACGAAATTAATTAAATAATTAAAGAGAAAGAAGCCCTAGCCTAAGAGAAAGATGAGCTTATGGATAAAGAGCTAGTAGAACGGAAACTGCCCCATTAATATTAGAAATTTAAAGATACCTTCTCTAAAGTAGCGTCTAATATACTCCCGCCTTACTAACCGTACAACTATAAGATTAAAATTAAGTCGGATAAGGTGGTTATCCTTAGCTATAGCCCCCTCTAATAGTAATCTACTACTAAATTATAGGCCATAAAGCAGTATCTTATTAATAACCTAAATAAGGGCTTTATTAAGCCTAGTTAAGCCCCTTTTAACTTACCTATTCTCTTTACTAAAAAGCCAAATAGAGGACTTTATTTCTGTATCGACTACTATAAGCTTAATAATTTGACCCTTAAAGACCGCTACCTACTACCTTTACTTAATAAGACTTTAGCCTAAATAAGTAGAGCTAAGATCTTTACGAAGCTTAATATCCGTTAGGCTTTTTACTAAATTAGGATAAACCCTAAATTAGAAGACCTTATTACGTTTTAGACCCGTTAC
>Ga0307515_10009415_pt1 | contig 18890 bp, 24 predicted proteins | sample 17_EM_MG_FD_194513 | JGI IMG/M metagenome (GOLD analysis project Ga0307515, IMG submission 194513) | Populus trichocarpa ectomycorrhiza microbial communities from riparian zone in the Pacific Northwest, United States - 17_EM | ecosystem: Host-associated > Plants > Roots > Unclassified | place...
CCTTTGGTGTCTCCTTGTCTCTAGACTTGAACGGGATCAAGCTCTGCCCTGTTGCTTGTGCCGCCAAATTCGCGGTAGTCTTCTCGAGCTTCTGGATCTGGATTCCGATTCCCCGGAGCTCTTTAGGATCGAAGCCGAGACTGCGCAACATCCTGAGCGATTCTCGCGCGATTATCTGATGATCATCCGTTGCACCGCCACCCCGACCAACGAGCGCTGACTGTTTGTTGAAGATATCGCAGATCCCGTGTCCCATAAACTGATACGTAATGCATAAGACACGAAGGAACAGAAACGAGACCGGACGGACCTTTGCTGCCTCGATCGGAGCCGATGGATCTCGCTTCATCACCTTCAGCGTGATAGACCGTCCACGTAGGTCCTCGTTCTTAAGCCTCTTGTGGACCTCCTCGGAAAGTTTGTGCATGAAGTCATCAACCTCGTTGTCATTCTGAAACCTTATTCCGTACTAGATGTGGTTTCATATCTCCCGCAAAACTGGACAATTGGAATCACGTACATTTATATCACAGGACACAGACTTCCTTGGCTTGTCCGATACTAGCCTCCTTTCATCCACACCCCTCAGTGCATTATACAACACCTCGCCTGTTCCCTTTCCCACTGCGTCGCATAAAATGCCCTTCGGTTTCTTCACAAGTTCTCTGAGCGAGCTCGTCCCGAGTTTCTCCACTGCTTTCTGTTTGGTGGAGTTTCCGAATCCGTGAAGGTCTTTAATGTCAAGAGGATCGAGGATGGACTGGAGATCCTCAGGCACAAGGAGGAATGAGTTTGCTGGTTTGGCTTTCCGAGATGCAATCCGCGAGAGGATGATGTTCCAGGAGATTCCGATGCTCACTTTTGGATCAATCGGCGTTAGAAATCGGAGGCTCAGGTGGAATGTGACAGACCTTCGCAACCAGTCTCTTCCCTGACTTTAGTTCGAATGGACTCGGCGTAAGCCTTTATTGATTCGCACCTCTGGGACGGCTCCACGTGTTCGAAAGTGCTAGTAACGTCGATGAGAGCTTCATCGACGGAAACTGCTTCGAGATCGTCCGCATAAGACATGAGAATCGTGTAGAACCTTAGAGATAGGTTACGGTACCTTAGAATCAATATCAGTATCTACCTTCAACCCTCGTGAAAAACGACGCACTTGTTAAATTCGTATGGTATGGTTTGTATTGTTGGGCACAGTTTTCGAGCCTGCTGTAAACTAACATAGGCGGAGTAAGGTGAGACCATGCTGAAGAGGGGGGTCGAAATACCTCATCCCATTCTTGATACCGAATTTCCTCGCTTCGTAGCTCGCGCTGGCAATCTCACTAGTGCTTGACGCTCCTCCTTGATCACCCTGAGAGTGGCACACAACGACGGGCTTGCCTCGCAGATGCTTCCGGTCGAGAAGCCCCGCAGAAACGAAGAACGCGTCGAAATCGCAATGCATGATGACCCGTTCGTATTCGCGATCACGAGCCCTTTCCTTGCCCTTCCTCGAAGGCGACCTCATTGCCAGTCCCGCTTCTTTAGCACCCCCATCATTGCGTGGAGAAAGGGCCGTTAGTGTGAGACCCTGAACAGTGTCCTTTGGAGAAGACCCGGAAGGAGCTTCTTCAGAGCGTTCTTGGGCTTCTTGTACGAGTTTCCGAAGTTCCGTTTTCCACGTCGACAAGTGGTGAAGTCTGGAGTTCTTGTAATACCCGTCGATAAAGTCTGGTGCAGCAGACGTGTGCGCAGCTCGCCACTCTGGATTCTCGATTGCGCGAGCAGCGTTGGGGTTGGACTTGTGAGCCGCATAGCTCGGTAAAGCGTCTTTCTCCTCTGTGGCTGGATCGTTGATGACTGTTATCTTGGAGCTGAAGAGAGACTGTTGAGCGGGTGCTTTGTTTATTGACGGTAGGGCCCGGTTCTCAGGACGGAAAATGTAGTTCTGCCAGGGCAACAGTTTCCTGGCCTTGACACTCTCAACGAGCCATTCCGGCCTCGCGATTTTCATCCGCTGGAACTCGACAACTTTCGCTGGGGTGAGTGATGATGTGATTATGTGAGTCCTACAGGGTATTAGGGAAAAGTTGCGACTGAAAATGAGAGTCATACACGAGAGACTTCCGGTCCAGATAAGCGTGAAACTCTCCACCATGCTCGATGATTAACTTGCGGAGTTCTTGAACAGATGGTATGGTGAAACCGTCGACCTGCTTTCGATTAGGAACCTGGAGCTCTGACAGCCGGATTACCACATACGTATATGCCTACCCCCTGGAAGATATTGGAAGTGGTCTCCAACTCGGATGCAGAAGTAAGGGTTTGGTTCTGAACCTGAAGTTTTGCCCGCTTTCTGGCCATGTATTCTCCGAAACCACCGAAAGCCGACGCCCCATAGGTATGGGAGTCTAAGTAGTCGCCTGTGACTTCGCCATGGGTCCGTTTGTGCAGCGTCGGTGAAGGCTGGACTTCTTGAATTTCAATTTCTTGCTCCTTATCGATCTGCTGTTTGGGATCCTGCTGAGCCAGAGATTGTTCAAACTCGTCGAGTGCTTGGACGTACACAGCCGGGTCGGAAGAGAACCAATCCGACGATTGCTCTTGTGATTGAGGCTTATTGGTACGCGAACTAGGCATCGTGATACCCGAGATACCAGGCGAAATCGATGGAAAGAGTGTTCATTGACGACCGCTGGACAGGACAGGTGGTGGTCGAACGGTGAGTGTAAATGACGCGACGCGTCACGCGTCACTATTAACCCTAAGTCCAGTTGACTTAACCACCGTCCACTGAGCTCCAACAAACTCAAGTGGCCTAATGTCTTTGGGAAACCTGTGAGTAGTAGTCCGCCGAGCTGAGGAAACGGAGAGGTATGAGATCACTTCGCGTTGGTAACGAAAAATAATCGTTTGTACGTCCTACTTCTTTATTGAAGAAAAGATACCCGGATCCCGTAGCCACAAAAAATGATAACCTGATTTTGGGAACTTCCTTCAATGATGCATAGACTTCCCTGCCTGGTTCCCAGTAGCTGAGGCGCGAAACCGTACCTCTGGCCACCAAGTGTCACTTGGAGCGAAAATCTGATGATTACGCGAGAAAATCTACTCAAGCAGTGGGATAAAGCAAACCCTGGGACTCCGGTCCTCCTGTATCACGACTGCTGTACCCAGCTGCAAATCGGAGGATGAGCGGTCGTGGGAACTGGCGGGGTGAAAGTCGGAAGTCTTCCCGTCCGCTCCCGCTAGTGTTCTCACTCTCGGACCACCACCTTGCTCAAGGGTTTCGAAAGCATGGGAATGGGCTGTTTTAGTTCTCGTGCTCTCTGATCCTTCATTCCCGCTCAGTTTCATTAATTCACGATCTCATTCACCCGCAGTGGTCATAGTGGCCGACTCGGGGCCTTGGGTAATCAATCCCTTCAACCACTTCGGTTTGTGCCTGTTCGCACCCGTCGTGCTGAGCTATTGCAAATATGTTTTATTCTGCTCTCGAGGTTCCAGGGACTGCCCAATCCTGAGCATCCACCGTTATCTCTCTCTCCTGGTCTCTCGCGCTCCTTGGAGTACCGGGCCTTTCCGGTGCAGCTGGTGCATTGCAAACACGTTGGGATGCTCCTTTCCGTGGGAATGTTTTTTACCTGTTAAAGATGACAGAGCAGACGCTCCGTGCGGTTTGGCCAGCATGAAGTCTCGCCGCGGGATCGAGGGAAACCCTGCCCTATACGGATAGCGATCCCGTAGGTGTTCCAGGTGGGTCAATACAATGTTCGCCTCCGGTCACAGGCCTGTCCGCGAGCCGGGAAGCCTGGAGCCGAACGCGGTGAGTTTGCTCCACTCATTCCACCCCGCCGAGGGTGGTCGTAATCATGCCGGTGGTTACCCTTCCACCCGAGGTTCACCCCAAGCTGCAAATCAGTACTCTGGCTGTGACCGGGACTCGGATAAGACCCGGGGGTGAGGCCATAGGTAGAATCTGGCCACTCGAGTGCCCATACAACGCGGAGGTTGAAGTCATCACGAAACCGCCCGGTGTACACCACCTGGGCCTCGCGTGGTGGGAAAACTGATACTCCGGCCATACTTCCTAACCGTCCCGCTTGAATTACGGTCTTCCTTGCCCCACCTAGAGTCCGCTAACTACGTGGGTGAATGATTCTACCTGTTTCAATCGCGATCTAAGAACACACCCAAGGAACTTCCCGGCCTCCCCGCTTCGGATCCTGTACACCAGGCACCCTAGCATTCTCAAGCCTCACGGAAGGCTCTCTCCGGAATCTCCATATCAGGCCTGCTTTCAACCCTGTTATCAAGCGAGATCGTGTTTGGATAACACCCCTGGGTGTTCGCAACCGTCGTGGATCTGAGACTCCACAGGTGAATTACAGAAACATATGCTCATGGTCTGTGCCATCAACAACTAGGCTACTTGGCGCATTTCGGGTTTGATACCCGCACCGGACACCTCCGTCGCGATCTTACGCTTTCCACCAAACGACTAGAAGCCAACGTATACATCGGTACCAGCCAGACCAAACACGCAAACTCGTGGCGTCTTATCGATTATCTCCAATATGAAGGACATCGGTACGGACAGAAGCTTCATATATCGGCCTCGTTGTCGACTTCGTGACCACTCCGCCTCCCGGGTCCGTCCCCTCGGCTGCTTCGCCAGCTTGCCACTTAACCAGCGTTCGCTGGATAAGGTCAAGTCTCCGGACGCAAGGCCTTCGCAGTATAATGAAAAGTTCCTCCCCCTTTTACAGCCTATTCGCGTACTTGTTGCTTCCAGGATCCTTGATAGATGATCAGACATGCCGCAGACGGAAGCTAATCCAGGCGTCCAATAAGAAGACGCGGACGGGATTTGAAACGGTACACTGACTCTTCGGATTCGGGAGCGATCCACACCGTACATCAGTGGGGTAAGAGATGGCTAGGTTAGAGTAATCCGCCACACGCGCATGTATGAGTAATCAATACAAAAACTGATGCTAGCAGGGGAAGACGTAGTGATAGGTAGTACGAGGAATAACGTGATTGCGTACAGTACAAATTGGGTTATCGATTGTAGAAGATATCAGAAAATACGTGAATAATTGATCAGTCGTGACGTGAGCGTAGCAAGTGAAGCCGTCATAGGGAACAGACTAGGGCTCGGAATGGGGAGGCAACGCGGATACATGGGAATGGGATGAGGGGAATAGGGGGTGTGGCCAAGAAAATACACGTGTGATTATCGAGCAAGCAAACAGGATCGCAATAAAACAGAATCCGAGCAGAAGAAAGCAGTAGGCACGCAAAACGAGAAAACAGAGTTCTACATTTGTTCGACGAGAGTCATCGCGGGATCATCCCCCAGGCAACAACGATCCGAGGGATACGAGGCAGCGTGTGTCCATTCGACGGTTAATCTTGGAGCTTCTATAGCGGCATATGGGATGAGGTGGAGCTGGAGGCGTGAAATAGGCAGGAGAGACGTCAGATGGCAATAACAGCGAGGATATTTGGGGATGTGGCGAAAAATGCAACGAGCAGCGAAGGTGATGTCGGTAGGGGCACTGAAAGTGAGGAAAGGATTAGAAAGAACCAGACGGAAAAGGAAACGGAAGAGACGAACCAGCCCATGAGCCCAGGTATCAGAAACCCGCCTTGAGGATCACCCAGAGGAGGACCGCGCGAATCAGTGGCGACTCCTGATCTTGCTCAACTTCCTCCCGTCCTTCGAGCTCGAATTCGAGATGGCAGTACCAGCTCCAGAAACCGCCCAATCCTGATACATTCTCTCCTTATCCTTTTCGGTCCTCCTCTCCTCTTTACCCTTCGAGCTCGAGCTCCTGAACAAGGATACCAAGTTGAACCCCGGCGACTTCTTTGATTTGGTGCTTTGAGAAGACTTTGTCCTATCCTTCATGCCCGGGACGTCGAGATATGGGCCAATCCCTTCAACTCCGCTATGACCAAGGTGAGATTGAGGCTTACTCTTGCTCTTCTGCTTCTCCTTCATGGGCGGGGCAGCGGGGAGGCCGGAATCGTTGATGCTGATCGTCCACGACATTGGTTGTCCGTTCACGGTTGCTCGCTTCTTAAGGATATGACGCGCGTGTTTTTCGCCTTGGATCACAGGGATGTCTTGAGCCCTGGGAGGCTGCGAGGAAGGCTGAGGAGATTGAGAATGGGGTTGGGGAGACGGTACATCGTTGGGGTAGGATTTTGTATGCCTGTGACTGTGCTCACGTTCCCTATCACGATGACGACGCTCGCGGCGTTCGCGGCGTTCACGACGTTCGCGCTCGCGGTCTCGAGGGGGGGTATGGTGCCCTGGTCTTTGCTGGGGGTCGTAGGCGGTCCTTGGATCGTACCTATGATCGGGGTTGGCATACACCTCGGGTTGCTGGTAACCATAGGGTTGTCCATTAGCGGGGAGACTTGAATTAGAGTGCCCGTGCACATCTGCGTATCGTTCCCCTTTGCTAGAACTCTCGTACCCTGCTCGATAGCTGTCACTGGAGGCCCGGTGATGGGTTCGTCTACGTTCGCGCTCGCTCCTACTCCCAGAGATACCAGAACGAGAGCCAGAACCAGAGTTAGAAGTTGTCGTCGACCTAGAACCTAAGCTCGGATCGAACCCGTTCGTGCTGGCTTTCGCCTCGAGGTAATTCCCAACGCCTGGATTCATCATCGTCTGCCTCCTGCTCCTCCTATGTTCCCTCTCTTGTTCTCGGTCAGATCTACCGCCTCGATCAGAAGGGTCAGAGGTTGCAACATGCGGGGCGTGTATAGAGAGTGATGGCTGCATCCCTGGTGATTGACGATGTTGTGACTTGGACTGAGACATGGGAGGTGGGTAATATCCACTTGCTCTGGCCATCTGTACCTCCCTCGTTGTGAAACCGCCATACTGGGTCTTTCTCGACTTGGACAAATGGAGTTGCTGGTGTGTGTGCGTTGAGGTCGACATCAACACAGTGGGTGTGGGCGGAGCGGTATGTGAATGAGGGGGAGGGTAGTAGGCACTGTTGGTAGACCCGACGTTTCCTTGAGTTAACCCTTGGTTCTGGCTTAGGTTTTGCAGGGGTTGGAGAGGGGTAGGCATAACGAGCTTCTTCGGGACGTGCCTCGGTAAGGCCTTCCCGGACCTTTTGCTACTGCTTGTGCTTGCGGTCATGACAGATGGTGCGGCTGGGAGGCGGATATCAGGCAGAGGTAATTGAGAATCTTGACGAGGGTCAAAGTTCTGCTGGTTGGGAAAAAGGGATGTATCCCTGTCGCGGGGTTCACGAACCCCAGGTGGCTCAGCTTCTTGTTCACCAGGGTACACACTCTGCCGAGGGTCATAGCTCCGACTGTGCAGATGGAGTGTACTCGCTCGGACCGCAAGTTTATCTCGCGCGGACCTCGCGGGAGACGAAATCGGCACTGATGGGGAACGCAAGACATCGGAGGAAGGTTTCTGCAGCGGGCTCTGTTTGGAGAACTCGAGGGGCTGGGACTGCGCCGGGAGAGAGAACCGGCTCTGCCGAGCTGAGGGAGGGTGATGGTGATGGTGAGGATTTGGAGCCGGTGGCTGAGGTGTCGGCAGCGGAGTGTCCGGATCGGGATTAGTTATCGATAATACAGTATTAGGGTTTGGAGAAAGTGAGGCGAGAGATGGGAAACTGAGGGGCTGAGGAGGAGGTTGATACCTCTGCGGAGGCCGGTATTCAGAAGGGTGAGGTGCCATTTGAGGGACAATGTCCGCGGGGTCATATCGATATTGATCAGGGTACGGCGAGACAGCGGGCAGTTGACCGGTTGTGGGGGGTGGCGAGACCCAGTCGACGGGCGGCTCTGGTTGATATGGCATTTTCGGCATCAACTGGCCAGGGACCAAGTTCAAGACTCCTCCGGTGTACATAGTAGACGTTAGGATGTGTGTTTGTGGTTGTGGCTAAACGGATGGCAAACGTGACGTCAATCACGAGGTGGAAGCGAACAAAGGCAGGAAATTTACCTGAGCTTTCGACTTGCGTTTGTCGGCGGGACTTTTGGCGAGGGGTGCACGCTTTGTTAAGGCGTCGTTGACGGTCTGGTAAGGCCCTTCGTGATGTCGCATGAAGCCAAATGGATCGGATTCATCGAGCTGGTCGACTTTGTCGAGGTCGCCGTGAGGCGAGTTCCGAACCGACTTCTGGGGCTTGGCCTGGGCGTGATCTACCTTCTCCACGGATGTTGTGGGAGAGGCATTTCTAGAGTTGTTTGCAGACGTCTGATAGGAGGAGCCAGAGCTGGCGGGGAAGGGGGAATGGTCGTTGCTGCTGCTGCTATAACTGTCCGAGGAAGTGGTGGGTGGTGGTTGTGGTGGAAATGGGGATCTGCTCCGAGTACTGCTCGCCCTCTGCGATGGATTCTGGGAGCGATGGGCCGACCTCTCCTTGTCGCCGCCCTCGAGCTCGGGGTAGGTGGGGGGAATGGGAGAGGTGCGCATCCTGGTGAGATCTGCGTGGGACATCAGGTGGGGATTGTCCCTGGGGTTTGTGGAGAAAGCGGGGTCATCGTAGTTTGGCATATCTTGACTGTCGTAGAAATCGTCGTCGCTGTCGTCGTAGAAAAATTCTGCTTCGCGCCGATAGAATGGTGGACGCTCCGGAGGAAGGGGGGAGCGGGTGACCCGAAAGGAGGGGTCCATCGAATGAGTGGTATAAGCGGATTCCACCACTCTCCCTCTGGTCATTGTCGATTGGGTGAAGAAGGAACGATAAGGAGAGAGAGAGGGCCTGGCGGTCTCCTCGAGGCTTTGACCATCGCATTCAACTGCTGCCTGCCATTTTCATTTCGGCATCTGTCTCAGCCCAGCTCAGCCTTTGATCGTCGTCGCCCTCGACGACCATGGACGTTGCTGCCCTTCGCGCAGAAATCAAGGCTTGGGAACGAGACTTTAAGGCTGACAATGACAGAGATCCGACTATTCAGGACATCAAGGACCGACCAGATGTTGGTGCGGTCTTACCTGACAATAGATGCCGTGAACGCCCCTGACCATGCCTTTTTCCTTCAGCTGAAAAGTACAAGCTGTACAAGAAGCTGAACAGGGTCAAAACGCAGCCGTTGACACCGCCTAAACGACAGCAGAAACAACTGATCCCCAAATCACAGGCGGTCAAGACTGAGCCGTATGTGGCGTCTACCAACCCTTTCTCGCCGGTCAAGAACAAAGGCAGCAGGGCCATACGCGTCGAGCAGACGCGTCCAATCTCAAACCCATTCTCTACGCCACGAAAAGAGGCCAAGAGGAGGGAGCCTTCACCCGACCCGTTCCCTCTCATTCAACCCGCCGCATCCTCATCACAGGTTACCCTTCCCTCACAACCCACCTCCGCAATATCTCGAGCACGAAAACGTCTTCGTGGTGAACCTGTCTCCCCATCTCCGGTTAAACCAAAACGACCACGCGTCATACCCTCCGGTGGACACATACCCTTCCTCCCAAGGCGGCCATTCGACTCGGATGAAGAGAACGATTACTCGGATGAAGAATTTAACGGCCCATCCGGACCCGCCCTTTTCGAGGAGACACCTAGGAAGGACAGGTCGGGGAACAAATCCTTCACTTCACTTTTTAACGAGGACGATCGGATGATCCAACCTAACTTCTCTCTGGACACAACCCAATCACGATCTGCTCCGTGGAAGGCTGCAGGGCCTAGGCCCCCCACTGGGACCCGTGACCGAAGTGTTAGACAATCTCTATCTGACGAGGATGACGACGGTCCAGCCCGAGTGCTCCCTCATGCACAAGCTCAAACTCAACCCCTGACACGGCAGAAACTCAAACCCTCCGATGCCCGCGCAGATAGACGCGCAAATGCGTTCAACATTTCATCTCGTCTTGTTTCCTCCGGAAGAAATAACCTCCTGGATCAGGATCCTCGTCTTCTACGGTCTGTGTCTGCTTTGGCTACATCTGGCACCAAGTCCAACGTCTCCACCTCGCCATCCACCCCAGACCACAGTGTATCCAAATTACCCCCTACCTCTTCAGCACCCACCTCTGATGCGGAGCTGGACGATGATTCAGATCCCATTAACGACGCAAAAGGGAAGGGGAAAAATAAAATGAGCCTCGTAGCTGTTTCTCCGCCCCCTCCCTCCCTGACGTCAGCGAGTGGATACGGAAATTCTAACGTGAAAGGGAAAGGGAAGGGGAGGTCAGGCTTTACGTCAGGTTCAGGGAAGTGGAAAGGAAAAGGAAAAGCCTCCGCTCAGACACCTACCTGGACACTCGCTGGTGATGGTAGTGAGGATGAAGGTTTCGATGACGAAGGCGATTTTCCTACTGTACGGGTTTATCAAGGTCGAAATCCCGCCTCTAGGGAAGGGGATGCGTCTGGTGATGTTCATAGTCAGGGGGAAGAGATTATAGACGACCTCATCAGCGGTATCAAACGCCGGATTCCTTCTCCGGACCCAGATCCCCCCCACTTCCCCTCTCGAGTCCGCCCCCAGGACGGGGATATGATAGTTAATCTACGAGACGAGTTCCGGACGGTCCTTGACCTCAACGCAAGTGCTGCCCCCTTGGAGACTGCTGGCGGTGGGATAATTGCAGGAGGGAAGGGGGAATACGTGAGGCACGCACGTGTCGTACGCGCGGTGCGTGATGGTACGAGAGTGATTGGGATGTTTGATCCCACTCGTGGCGGACATATTTGGGGGGTGGGCGAGACCGAACGTGAAGCCGATGCGGATTTGGGTACCGAGGATTTTCAGTTTGGGCTTGGATATGCCGAGGGAGGCGAGGATGATTACGATGATTGGGAAGGAGAGGGCGTGCCCTGGGAGGTCGCGGAGCTGGAGCACGACAACGACGACGAAACAAGGCTGTAACGCCGATCTCACAGGACAGGTGTCGTCCCCGAGGGGTGTGTTTTACTTGCTGTTTTCTTACTTCACAGTGCCGGCCTTCCCTCCATGACCCGATCGGACTGGCCACGTGAATCTAATTTACGGCGCTGACGCCACCACGCGTCTGCCGCACCTTCCATGATGTTAAACAATTACTCGGATGGGTTCCCCCGCAACACTGTTTATCTGAGGCGCTGCTGTCTCGTGTTCACACTGCATGGGATTCCCAATGATCTGTCTGATGGATATGTCCAAAATACCCGGAGACGTGCGTACACCTCGTCCGGCAGCTTTTCCCTTGTCCTCTTGCTCGGTTAGCGGATCTGATGAGCTGTCATCCCGCGCGAGGCTTTCATTTATAATGGGGGGCTGGATTGTGGCGGATGATCTCCTTGTCAGTTTCAGTCCACCGCTGAACCGATTTCGACACTCCTCACGCCCCTCACGCCTTTACGACCCCAACTAATCTTCCACGAGACCATACCTCCCATTTTCCGTGCTCAGCGCTCATATCTCATCTATTCGCCGCTTCATCTAAACGCTTGTCTCCACGATTTAAAGGCAGCGCCTTATACGGTCCAGCCCCCTGATATGTCCATTACTAGTCTCGTCAACAACTTCAACGTCCGCATCCAACGCTCTCGGGAGAGCCTCAGGTCAACGTACGCCCAGAAGGATAACAACACTAATCAGGACAACGACTCAGGTTCTATCAAGTCCAACCGCAGTACCTCCTCTATTATCTCCTTCCTGACTGGTAACAAGCTCAAACAACAAAAGCCCCAATCCGAACCAGCTGCCACACAACCCCACCTCGCCTCAGCCACTCGCCCCTCCCATACCCGCCGTCGTACCCTCTCCGTTTTCAAGAAAAGCGCAGCCTCAGGATCATACTATCACCCTCACACCGTCTACGAAACGAACATGTCTTCATCCGTGTTGAGAGATGCGGAAGCCACCAGGAAGTTGTTGGAGGTTATCAAGGATACACCGAGCGGGAGCCGGACTGTCGCCCGGTTGGCCCGGACGTGTAAGTCATTCAATGAGCCCGCCATGGATGTCCTTTGGAATGAGCTGGACTCGTTCCTGCCCTTGATTGGGTTATTCCCTGGGTACATCATGAAGAGGGCCAGGCGCCCGGGATTGGGTCTGGTGCGTCCCGTCTCCTAAAACCTCACACCACGTCATACGTAAAGTTGACGGGCGGTGGTGAAAACGGTCGTCGTGCTGACTGCATTTTGCTTCTTTGTCCGGTTTTCAGGCAAAAATGCCCGTCGATGCCGACTGGAAGGACTTGTTGGTCTATGCCGACCGCGTGAGGAAGATAACCTACGAAGAAGGTGCACACAACGTCCCCACTTCCATATTACCCGTCTTCGAGGGCCGTTGCCCACGTCAGTGGATCCTTCCCAACCTCACTCACCTCGTGTGGAAGTGCGATACCCCAGCTGGCCTAGATCGCGGAAAGATATTCCTCACCGCCGGTCTCCAGTCCCTCACTCTGGAAGTCGGCCACAAGTTCTCGAACCTCTCCAATTTCCTCGCCGTGCTCTCCACTCGTACCCGACTCAACAACTTCTCACTCGCGAGCCTTGGTCCATTGCCAGAGGACTTCTCGAGGGTCATGGCCCACCAAGACTTGTTGGAAAGGGTATCGATTGTTGCACCTGGAGCGTTGGACGCTAAGGTCGGCAAGTGGGTTTCGGAGTTACCCGGGTTGAGGTCTTTGAAACTCGACTTGACGGGTCAGGGTATGGGCAACGTCGAAGGGTTTTTCGACGAGATCGCTCCCGGATCTGGATGGTCCACCCCCGATTCTGAGGCGTCCAGGGACAGCGGAGTCTTCTCCGAACTTGATTTCACCGAGATCAAGAAGACCACCGCGTTTAGCAGGTCCGGAGGGGAGACGAGACGAGGAGCTTGCCCCCAGTTGAGGCAGTTGCACCTTACCGGTCAGGCAGGGAACGTCGTCACCTTCTTGAAGCAACTCGCTGGACACATCCACACCCTCGAGTTAGCCATCGAAGATCCACCTGAAGAACACGACTGGCAAGACCTGTGCGCTGTCGTCTGTGAGAAGCTCTCTGGCTCTCTCAGGTCGTTGAGGATCATCTCCGCGACTCCGTTGAAGATGGAGTTGCCGAGGTCACCTGGCAGGTTCCAGGACCCGACTGCCCGCCGTCTACCTTTGTGCTACTTCACCGCTCTGCCTAGACTCGCGGTATTAGAGATCGATCTCCCGGAGTCCGTTGTGTTTGATAACTCCGACATTACGCACCTTGCGACCATCTGTCCGTCGATTGAGGAGTTGAGATTGTGCCCCCAGGCCAGGTGGCCACCTAATCTTGCTCCACCGAGCATTACTTTGGTTCGTTGTCTCGATGATGTTATCCTTTCATACCCGCTGATGACTCCCGTGTAGGAGGGGATCGCTCCACTCACTTCCGGATGCAAAAGGCTACATACCCTTGAGCTGGCGTTGAACGCGAAGCCGGGCAGCGATGAAATCCTCAATACACGAAGCGTTTCCTCCACATCCCTCTACCGACTCCACGTCGGACACTCCCACATGAAGGATTCCCTTCAGGTCGCCATCCTCCTCAGTCACCTCGCACCCCACATCGACAACCTTAAGTGGTTGAACGAACGTGGGCCGCGTTCAAACACGCTCAATATGAACGCTGATGGGTGGCACAAAGTCTGCGAATATCTCCCCCACCTCCAAGCCATCCGAGTCGCCGAAAAGAGGATGTCCGCCGTCGAGATCGTTGTCCCCCCACAGATGTCGGAGAAGAGTGTTGACGCTACCACCTTGTCGATTGACACCGGTGTTCAGGCTGTCGTCCAGACTACGGAATGCTCCGTCCAGTTCTCTCCTATTCTCGTTCATCAGGAAATCTCCGCCGTTCCGGGAGTGAGCGAGATGTCGATTGACGCTCGACCAATCTTCTCGGAGGCCGGTGTCCTAGCGATCCCCACTCTCCTCGAAAAGTCCATCGGGGCTTCCGTGGTCGGGAAGGCCGTTGGTTCGTTGGCCGACGCTGCCTCGAAGAGCCTCGAATCCATCATTGGGGCTGTTGCGCAGAATGAGACCTCGGCCGACCAGACGGAACCCGCACCAAGGGTGTCACTCCCGATGCGGATGGTGAGGGCGTACGTGTACTTTGTCACGTTCCCCATCAGGCTCTTGTTGTGCTCCGCCAATCCCGTGGAAGACGAGAAAGTGAACGTCGAAGAGGACCCGTCATCTAACAACACTAGCGAGAAATCGCCAGTGGCCTCGAGTCCGACAACCCGACCGACCGGAGACAAGATGACGAACAACGCTGAGACCTCGGAAAAGGCCGTCGGTGGTGAGGCAGAAGCTAACGTTCATCTCTCAAGGGCTGTGCCCGTCGCTGCATTCTAAATCTTATTCTTCTTTCCTCCCCTTTGCATCACCTGCATCTTCATTTTTATCATTCACACTTCGTTCTTGGCATCCGCTTCTTGTGGTTCTAGTCGTTGTTTGTATTGCACGTGTTTTGTGTTCGCAGTTAATCGATCTGCTCTCTTTTGTAGCGAATATGCCCTGTGTATGTGCTTTATGCCCCTATGTACCACATGGACAACTGAATATGATCTCCCTTGTTTTTTTTGCGGAAACCGCGTGTGTGTCGTATTCCTGATGCTGGGTTGTTACATGAGGATGCCGGAGGGGGGTCGTGATGCTGGTGCGTGGTCTCGGTAAGTTGCGATGTGTCGAGATCGTGGGAAGTTTCTTCAGGCTCAGCGCTCGCTCCCGGCCCCATCACTGAGGTACACGGATGCCTTGTATTGATCTCCCCGCCCAGCGGGAGTTTATCATACTGGTACATCTTCGATTATCTCAGGATTACATGCGTTTAGTTCGCCGTCCTAGAACACTCGAAGTGTATCCGTCAGCCCACCAATCAGGCACTTTCATCATCGTAGGAGGCTCGTCGTCTTGGCACGGGCCTCGGAGTGGCCACAAAGTACACCATTATGATGGGACACACCGCGACTGTCATTATCTGCAGAACGAAGCCGAATGAGTCTGGAGGTAACGTCAGTGTTTGAACTAAGATCTTAGTGCCCGAGACCTACCAATCAATATACCAAACGGAAGTGAACCGGGATAAAGAACGCGAAGAGCTGGGATGGTCAAAATGACGGCGATGTAGATCGAACAGGTAGCCAAGGCGGGCCCAGTTGACAAGGAACAAGCGCATTGTAAGTACCCGCGCAAACCGCGACCTCGCCTCAATACGAACGATCCTGGAATCAACGTTTATCGTGGTCGGCCCCGCCCTGGAAACGTAGGTGTAGTTGCTCGTCGTCTTCACTTCAATGGATGACATGTTGAAGTACGGCAGTTAGTAACGGCTAGTTAGAAATTCCAATGGATTTCTCACGGAACCCTAACCGACCCGCATTCGCCTTGCGAGTTCTCCGTTCTCGTGTGTAGTGTCGGGGGATACCACAGCCAGAAGTCCCGTGACCTGGACTTCGTAATTGCGTCCCATACCATCCAGGCAGTAACCTCGAGGATACGGGTTGTGTGCACTTACTTTTCCCAGGAAGTCACTCGCTGTGATCTTCCACGTCAGTTCAAACTAGCGCTGAATCTGACGTGGTACTGCCAGCGTACACCTCGAGTTTCCGGCACCTCATTGCAGTCAACTTCCTTCCCCCTCGAAATCACGCCCTACCGTCACCAGGAAACCCATGTCTACCGTCTCCCAAGGAGTTTTGGGCTCGACCGCGCACGCTGGATTGAGACCCGCTCTCGGACAGCCGGCAGTGGGCCGATACCACCCGGCGCAGCAGCAGACACCTCCGGAACAATCGATATCCCATGAAATCAGGAGACTGATTGTAAGATTGTTTCAATGTCTTCGACCTAAGAACTAACAAACTAACTGGCGATTCAAGCGTTCCGTCGAAACATTAAGGACACAGCACGAGGTACGATCCTGTCCCTCTGGGGAAGTATCCACCTAACCGGTTAGAAGGAGTCGTCCGTGAAGAAGGAAGAATTTGACGCTTTGGTGAAGAGTTTGGATAGGCTGGGCTTGGGGACGAGTGATGGGGATGCGATTCACAGACTGCAGCCGGCACGGAGCGGTGCCCTGTTCATGTCAGTCTCTTCGACCCCATTCTGTTGAATTTCTCACTGAATTCCCTCCAGCACCCTGGAACGATTCAAAGAAAAGCTACAAGACGTATCCGATCGGATCGAGGGCGCGGGCTACACGGAAGGTGACGAGGATGGAAAGGTCGTGTCTCGAGTCATGGATGAGATTCGAGCCGCTATCGTCGATTGTCAAGTGAGTAGCAAGGCTCAGACGGGTCAGCGACATAAATTGTTGATGGATGCAGTTTCCTGCACTTCCACCCAGCCTAACCGGCGAATCACCTCCCCCGGCGCCGAAGGCCTGTTTCGGTCGTGACGGTTTGATCGAGGAGGTCGTTACTTTGGCGGAAAGTTCCACTCCAGTCGCTCTGATCGGTGCTGGGGGGATCGGCAAGACTTCAATCGCTCTGACTGTCTTCCATCACTATCGCATCAAGCAGCGGTTCGGCGAGAATCGTCGGTTTATCCGATGTGATCAATTCCCGGCGACCCTCGGTCATCTCCTCAACCAGCTCTCCAAGGTCACCGGGGCAGGCATCAAGAACCCCGAAGATTTAACTCCCTTGCGTCCATTCCTGTCTTCGAAGGAGATGATCATAGCCCTCGACAACGCCGAATCCATTCTCGACCCGGACGGAACGGACGCGGCGGAGATCTATGACCTGGTGGAGGAGCTGAGCGAACTGCCGACCCTGTGTCTCTGCATAACATCGCGCATCTCCACCATCCCTCCTGAATGCAAGACTCTTGAAGTCCCGGTGTTGTCGATGGATGCCGCCTGTCGCACCTTCTATCACATCTACAAGCATGACAAGGGTTCGGACCTAGTTAACGACATCTTGGGGCAACTCGACTTCCACCCGCTTTCGATCGTCCTTCTTGCCACCGTTGCGCATCAAAACAAGTGGGGTGTAGACCGGCTGAAGAGAGAATGGGAGAAGCGTCGAACGAGTGTGTTGCAGACACGGCACAAAAAGAGCCTTGCGGCCGCAATTGAACTTTCCCTCACCTCCCCCATGTTTCAAGAATTCGGCCCGGATGCTCGAGCGCTTCTCGGAGTTGTGGCGTTTTTCCCGCAAGGTGTCGACGAGAACAACATTGACTGGCTGTTTCCTACCATCACCAACGCGATCGACGTCTTCGACGGGTTCTGCGTCCTTTCCCTGACGTCTCGAAGCGATGGATTCATCACGATGCTCGCTCCGCTCCGAGATTACCTTTCTCCCGAGGACCCGAAGTCGTCTTCACCCCTCTGCGTGGCAAAGGAACGTTACTTCATCCGGATGTCAGTGGATATTGGTCCGGACAAGCCCGGCTTCAAAGAAACACGATGGATCAGATCGGAGGATTTCAATGTCGAGCACCTGCTCGATGTCTTCACAACGATCGATGTGAACACGGACGACGTCTGGAAATCCTGCGCCAATTTCATGGCGCACCTCTATTGGCACAAACCACGGCTCACTTTGCTGGGGCCTAAGATTAAAGGGCTCTCAGACGATCATTGCTGCAAGCCAAGATGCTTGATTGAGCTCTCAAGGTTGTTTTCCTCGACCGGTAATCATGTGGAGTGCAAGGGAGTCCTTGGTCATGCCTTAAAACTGGAGAGAGAGCGGGGGAATGACGATATGGTTGCTCGCGTATTGTGGCGCCTATGTGATGCAAATCGGCACATGGGCCTCTACGACGAAGGATACAACAGGCGGAAGAGGCTTTGGAGATTTGCGAACGGCTAGGTGACACTGCGGGACAGGCAAAGTGTTTGATCCAACTCGCTTGGTTGCTGTGGGACCAGGAACAGCTCGAAGCCGCAGAAGAAGCTACGGCTCGCGCAATCAGCCTCCTTCCAGGGACGGGCGAGCAATATCAGGTCTGCCGATCTCAGATCATTCTCGGCAACATATATCAATTCAAGGGCGAGATTGAGAATGCCGTCCATCATTTCGAGGCAGCCCTCGAAATTGCGTTCTCTTTCGACTGGCATCACGAACTGTTTTCGATTCATTTATCCCTGGTGGCGCTGGCTTTCGGTGAACGCAGGTTCGACGACGCAAATGTTCACGCCGAACGCGCCAAGTTGTATGTGGTCGACAACGCATACAACCTAGGTCACGCGATGAAGATGCAGGTTCTGGTTTGGTGCGAGCAGGACAGGTTCGAAGAAGCAAAGTCCGAGGTCCTGCGCGCCACCGAAGTTTTTAAGAAGCTTGGATTTTCACGGGGCATGGAGACTTGTGGGGAGCTCCTCGAGCTCATACAAATAAGACTGGATTGCCTGGTTGTCCTTGGTCAATTACGTGAGTTCCTCCGGGTGATGCAACTTCCTGCGCGTATTGACCTTCCGTTCTATACTCAAGGAACCGAATGAAAGCGTTGACGATCACGTCAAACTCTCGAAATACAACTTCCCGGTATATCACACCGCCTGTCACAATGCTCCTCTATACAGCTGCAGCACTATCTCCATTCCTCTCTTTGTTCATCTCTTTTACTCGCACGCCAGTTGTCCCGCTGCTCGTCGTTGACGTTGATTCGTTGTCTACTTCCACCCCTCCCACACCGTGTCTACTTCGTATCTATATATCCCATAGACTGTGGCATTATTCAACAATACTACAACTTCCAAGAAAGCGCTCACCTTGGTCGCACTCTGCCAGGTCGAAAAGTTGGTCGATGCAGTGCGTCCCACGAAGCTCTCCACACCATCGGCTGAGGACCACCTGCCCAAGTTGTCTCCACGTTGAACGTTGAATCCCACCCCGTGGATCCGGAAGACGATGTGCTCTGTGTGTGTCATCCACGGCCACTTCCTGATTTTTGTACGGCCCCAGTGCGAGATGCCGGTTTTTGGATCGATTCACGACCGTACTTCCTCGGACAC
>Ga0307515_10009416_pt1 | contig 18890 bp, 6 predicted proteins | sample 17_EM_MG_FD_194513 | JGI IMG/M metagenome (GOLD analysis project Ga0307515, IMG submission 194513) | Populus trichocarpa ectomycorrhiza microbial communities from riparian zone in the Pacific Northwest, United States - 17_EM | ecosystem: Host-associated > Plants > Roots > Unclassified | place...
AGACTATTTAAGTGATTTAATAGTTGTCTAATTACAAGTATGGGTCAGAAAAGGTTTTCTAATCTTGTACTCGTTAGAGGATAAAGTGTTAAGTTTGATCCTTAGCCTGTGCAGAAGGATTGAATTTGATCTTGAGCCCGTAAAATGATTGAGTTTGATCTTAGACCCCAAAAAAGATTGAGAAAGGTTTCAATTTTTGACATGTAAAAAGATTGTGTAAAGGCTTGGTTTTACCCATGAAGTAGACCAATTTACCCTGTTTGATGTGACTGGTATGAGCTAACCAATTTGCCTTGTTTGATGAGACTGGTGCCTTGTTCTAGGCTAAGTTGACCAATTTTTCCTATTTGATAAGGCTAGTGTTAGTTGACCAATTTTCCATGTTTGATGGAATTGATGTTTTGATGGGATTAATATGAGTTGATTAATTTGCCCTGTTTGATGAGACTGGTATGAGTTGACAAGTTTTCCCTATTTGATGGGACTAGTGTTTTGATGGGACTAGTGTGAGTTAGCTAGTTTTCTCCTTTTTGATGGGACTAATGTGAGTTGGCTAGTTTGCTCTATAAGATGGGACTGATATCCTGTTCTGGAATGAGTTGACCAGTTTGCCATGTATAATAGGACTGGTGCCCTATTCTAGGCATTTGGATGGATGAATTCCTTAGTTTTTTGGAATGTGCCTGGGTCTGGGCGGTGAGTGTTGGAACCCGGATTGGGAGTTGCCAACTAAGGTTGGATTGTAAGAATTATCCTTGTTTGTGAAGGAAATGAATTAAGTTATTCGATAACTTAATTATAAATAGGAATAATAGTTCGGTTAAATTTGTATTTGTTATGTTGTCACTCTATTTGTCATGCAAATCAAATTTTCTTAATATTAAATTAACTTTTAGGTTCGGCCCCACTTGACAGGATTTAGTAGATTTGAGACCTTACTTTTTGTTTAAGATTAATACATGTAATCTTGATAAAATTAACATATAATTTTGGAAAGGAATATAATTTACATTATTTTGTTTTGCCATTCTTTTGTCAAATTGGTATTTTGTTATGCCTTAGGGTATTTTATTTGAATTGTTAAAGTCATGTAATGAAGGAATTTAAATATTATGATGGATTTAATTTAATCACTTTTATAAATGAAGGAATTTATTACCATGTTGAATTTAATTTAGTTACATATATTTTATGTGAGGTAGCATTAAATTTCTATTATGTCATTTTAATTATTTGGATGAGGAATGAGTTCCATATGTGGTTGCAATTCAAAAAAAAAAATTACTTGAATTTTCACATGTGTGATTGTGGAAAATTCCGGGATGTTACACCTTGAAACACTTTTTGAGCTTTATGAATTTTTTTTTCTCATAACCATGAGCTAGCCTACATTATGTGCTTTTAAAAGTTCTTTCTAATCAAACAAGCAAGCAATCTAGACCAATAAACGGTGCTCTCAAAATGCAAAAGATTTTTTAATAAGAGTCGTGATATCGTGAATAAGCTACTTGTTATATTCATGCTGATAAAATGAGTGCTAAAAAAATTAAATTTCTCTCAAATAAAATCTCGAGCTTTTACTTGAGCCTCTTACTTTGAAACCCATAAAAGTAGAAGATCACCTTATCATGTACCTTCAACAATTTCAATCTCGCCAATACAAGAATAAATCATTTTTTTTCCCAAAAAATTCCAAGAGAGTTGGAAGATTTCAATAGCAATTTATTTTAAACTCACATTGAAACAATTTTTGTTTTTAAAAAATAAGATGTTCAAGATTTCAAAATTCATTATGGATAAAAGATTTCTTTACTGAAACTAAGCAAAAAATAAAGAGAGAAGGGTTGCTCAAAGCCATTGTTTTTTCGAGTAACTAACAAAAGCTCACTGAGGGGTAATGGTCAAAACAAGAGGGCAATGTTGTATCTAGAAGGCAATTTGATTCCTTCAAGGTAATAGTGAAAAGGAAATGCTTCTGGTAACGAGACAAGATTGCATTGTTATTTACAAGAGACAGTTTAGACCTTTTAAGATAACAAATGACATTTAATGTTATTAGCAATGAGACAAGGAAGTAATGAATGATCCCCTCAAATTAATCAACAAGACAAAGAATTTACAGCAAGTAAATGGATCGAGATGAGCACCATAAAGGCTGAGCTGTGTAAAATTACAAATACTCTAGAAAAAAACTTATTTGGGCTAGCTCGAGTGGGCTAGAAACCAAACGGCTAAGAAGACTCAAATAAAAAACAACAAGACCTTACCAATCAAGCAACAAAGAGACTGAGAAGGAAATAGGGGTTTATATTTTAAATTAGGTAAAAATACATGCATATCATCTAACTCCAAAGCATGGAACAATGTGTTTTGCAAAATATTTACAAGAAAAATCCTCGATGAGGTCCATCAAAAGGCAGACCACCTAAAAAATGACCAAATTTGAAAATACTTCTGAAATTTTTTCACTTTTGAGAAATCTTTGTATTTTTCACTTGGATATGAGAATTAGACTAACCTAAAAAATCTTTGTATTTTTATCAGTAGATAGGTCACCCACCACAACGAGATCAATGTTGAAAAACTTTTATTTTTTTCACGAATAGGAAGGTCATCTGGAAAAATGAGACTAATCCTAAAATTTTTTTGTATTTTTTCACCTAGGTAGGTCATCCATGAGAATTAGATCAGCCTGAAAAATCTTTGTATTTTTCATCAATAGGCAGGCCACCCATTACAATGAGACTAATGTTGAAAAACTTTAATGTTTTTCATGAACGAGCAGGCCATCTGGAAAAATAAGACCAATTGTGTAAAATCTTTGTAATTTTCAATTATACAGGTCGCTCATTAGAATTAGATCAACCTAAAAAATCTGTGTTTTTCATTAGTGGGCAGGTCGCCTAAAAAAATGAGACCAATGTTGAAATCACTTTCATATATTTCACAAACGAGTAGGTCACTTGGAAAATAAGACTAAGGTTAAAATCATTTTCATGTATTTCACAAACATGTAGGTCACCTGGAAAATAAGACCATTGTTAAAATCACTTTCATTTATTTTCACAAACGGGTAGGTCACCCATTACAATGAGACCAATGTTGAAAAACTTTTGTGTTTTTTCTTCATGAATGGGTAGGTCACCTGGAAAAATGAGACAAATCTTCAAAATTCTTCATATTTTTCACTTGGACAAGTTGCTCATGAGAATTAGACCAACCTAAAAAATCTTTGTATTTTTCATCAACAAGTAGGTCACTTGGAAAATAAGATCAATGTTGAAATCACTTTCATGTATTTCACAAACGGGCAGGTTGTTTGGAACAATTAGACCACTTTTGTAAAATCTTTGAATTTAACACTAACTACCAGGTTGCCTGGAACAAGTAGACCATTTTTGAAAGATCTTTGAGTTTTTCACAAACGGACAAGTCGCATGAAACAATTAGACCACTTTTAAAAAATCTTTGAATTTTCACACCAACGGGTAGGTCGTTTGGAACAATTAGATCATTTTTGAAAAATCTTTGAGTTTTTCACACCAACAACCAGGTCGTTTGAAACAATTAAACCATCTTTGAAAAATATTTGAATGCTTCACCAATAGGCAACTTGCCTGAAACAAATAGACCATTTATGAAAATCTTTGGATTTTTCATTGACAAGATAGGTCAACGACCAATTTTAAAATCTCAGTGTTTCTCAAGGAAGATCACCTCTCAAATGACCACTTTTGAAGTTTTGCAAGATTTTTGATAAAAAGGGGGTTTAATGCTTAGAGGTGCTTTTGCCCTTTTCTCCTTATCTTTAGTTTGAAAAAGATTATCAGAATATTTTTAGTTAACCCTTTTGATTTTAAATTTTAAACAAATTGTTTTTTTTAAAGAGAGTTCGTGTTTGTTTGGAACTTTGAAACTCTCAAATATAAATACATAACTTATACGACAAAAAAAGAGAAGGAGTATATAAAAAAATGATATAAAAAAAAGTATATACCAAAAAATTACGAGAGAGTGAAAACCCAAAAAACAATAAATAAAGAAGACCTAAAATACTGTTCATTTTCTGCCTAAAAAAAAAGAGATAAGACCGATTGCCTTTCCTTTTTCTCCCTCCCCGTAGTTAGCCACTCCTCACTGTGACCGCCAAATAAAAACCCCAAGCCTTTTATTTGTTTTTCTCTCTTTTCAGCTGCCACCTAGATCACCTGCCCCTTCTCTTCCTCATTTTTTTTTTAACCAAAGCCACCCACGATGCCAAGCTTTCCTCCTCCTCTTTAAGCCAACCTCTCTTTCATAAGCAACAACTTCAACTCCACCACCCTATCAGCAGCCCAGCCATAAACTAGTAGCTCACACCCAACACGACTTTTCCCTTCATCGCACCTTCAACCGACTGAACTAGCACCATATTGCCACCAACTCACACATGGTCGAACCATCACCAGCAACGACCCAACACCAACCTCCTTATTTGGTCAACACCAGAAGATAGATCGATCAAGACCCATAAAACCACCATAGACTCATTAAACCTGAAGCTAAAACATACCTAATGATAGCCTCTCTATCCTTTACTTCAAACTTTCAACCTGACACCACCTACACACCACCCACAAACTAAACACGATTCAGTCACTAGCAAATTTCCATCTCCACTGTCATTCCTTTGATTTTCACAAGCTAGTCTCTATTTCCCTCCTAAACTAGAAGAAGAAGATCTGTGTAAAAAATAAAATTCAAAACTTTGCTTGTGATTTAAATTGTAAATGTGCAATTATAAATGTGTGAGAGTGAATTGTTAAAGAATGGGTGTATGTGTTATGCATGATTTTATTTTATTATTATTATTATGTTAGAACAACTAATATAAAAAAAAGAACAAATAAAGAATGCCAAAAAAATTCATTTTTTCTTAAAAAAATTGCATATGGCCAAGACTAAAAAATATCTCTTTGTATAACTTAACATAAAAATATCATTATTAGCATAAAAAATTGATGTTTGTGTTTTTGGCATTAAAAGATGTATTGTTTTTTGCCTTGATAACAAGTTTATTAAGTCCATTAAAAGCTTACCCAAAAATAAATGGCTTATTGGGCCTATGTATAAAAATAATAAAATCAAACTCTTTTTTTTTTTATCTTTGAAAATAAACAATGAGAAGGTTTTTAAAAGGGTTCAAATTCTATTTTTGCTATTCTCGTGGTTTCAATGTCCATCTGAGAACTCAACTCAAGATTGTTCGTGGTAAATTGATTCACAACTAGTGTTAACTGACATCAAAGTCAAAAATATTCACTAATAACAATTAAAAATACCAACCCTGATATTTATTGATGCTAGAATTAGAAATATCAATCTTGGTATTTATTGATGTCAATGTAAAAAAATATCAAACATGATATTTATTGACGCCAGAGTAAAAATAATATAGGCAAACTATTGATAATATAACACAACAACCCATAACAATTTAAGACAAAACCATCAATGCAGCCTACCTTAGGTAGAATGCTTTAAGGGTGATAGTATCCTCTTTTTAGTGTAACTAGTCTCGGATCATAGAATCTTTGTTGATCAGTTAGTGTTCCCAATGACTATAATACTAGATGACAACTCCGTAAACAAGACCTTTCCATTTAAGAATAAGATGTCATATATCTATTTTTCTTTTCTTTTTTCTTCTAATTTTTAAAGGTCATCGCGATGTAGAGTGCGACATAAATCATCAAAGAAGCAAGACATGTATACATGAAGTGATGTAATGATGATTTTCGACTTCAAACAAGAATCTTGAGACAATAACGACTTTCAACTTAAAAGATTAAGATTTTGTAAAGAATGTTTTGCCAAATAACTTTAAAGTCGTTTAGGAATCATTTTTCATACCTACAAAACCTCAACAAACCCAAAAAAACATAAGAAAACCAAGAAAATACCAAAGTACACAAAACAAAAGAATTCTTCTAGTAGCTAAATCGATCTAGCTGATTTAAAAATCAGGTTACCATTTGGTAAAATGGTCTAACCGGTTTTAGCAATGATCTAACCAATTCTTCAACAGACAAAAATATTTTGAAAAGTGTGCTGAATGGATAATTTGATCTTTTAGCCCTATAAATACCTCTTACTTCAGCAAAATGATTGAAGACATTCAAGGCAAAATTATGAACATATTCTCACTCTTAACAACCTCCTGCAACTTTAGCCTTACTTTTGATTTATCTAGAAACAAGGTTGAATTATTATTGGTAAAGTTTCTTCAAGCACTTCATTTGTATTCCATTCAATTATATTAAGAGGGTAGTATTGTGGAAAGTATAAGTGACACTTAAACACTTGAAAAAACCTCTTAAAGACTATTTAAGTGATTTAATAGTTGTCTAATTACAAGTATGGGTCAGAAAAGGTTTTCTAATCTTGTACTCGTTAGAGGATAAAGTGTTAAGTTTGATCCTTAGCCTGTGCAGAAGGATTGAATTTAATCTTGAGCCCGTAAAATGATTGAGTTTGATCTTAAACTCCAAAAAAGATTGAGAAAGGTTTTAATCTTTAACATGTAAAAAAGATTGTGTAAAGGTTTGGTCTCACCCATGAAGTATACCAAGTGAGTGTTAGTGAAACTCTTAAACGGTGGTTTGGGGAGAGGAGTAGGCGATTGTTCAAACCTCTATATAAATCTGAGTGCATAACTTCTTAACTCTCTTTTCTATTTATTTATGATCGTCTTAAAATGTTGATTGTTTCAATGTTTATTTAAGTTTGTTTCTATTGATACTTGAGTTACTTATTTGGTTTGATCTTTAGGTTGTGTTGTATTGTGCTTTAAGCTATGAAGAAGTTTTTAATGGGTAACCTAATCCACCCCCTCTTGGGTTCACCTAAACTTTCAAATGCTAAATTCGCGACCTAATTGTGATATAATGGTAATCTCATCAAAAACATATTAAATAAAACTATGAAGCTTAATTATTATAAAACTCAATGTTGAAAGGTAGGATAACTTGAATCATTTTCAAAATCGGTGAAAAATCCAATAGAAAAAAAATAAAAAAAATAACAAGCCCAATCTCCAATTAAATAAATGCTAAAAAATGAAATTGAAAAAACATGAGCTTAAAAAAAGAAAAAAAACATGTAAATTCAGGTAAATCTTTTAAAACTATGTTAATCTCCTAAACTCACAACTCATGAAATTCTAGACATGTGCTCAATCAAGAAACTCAATTTTCAACCAATTTAATATTGAAGGATGAATTAAAAAAAAATCAACTTAAAAAATTTGCCAAAGGAAAAAAACTATCAATCAAAAGAATGAGGATGAAAAATTATTGGAAAAAACTAAAGAAGAATAAAATCATAAAAAAAATTCAATTTAAAAAATTACCTTAAATTAAAAAAATAGCAATAAAAAGAAAAATGACTAATTCTGTTATATGAGAAAAATTCAAAGGAGGATGAAATTAAAAATAAATTTCAATTTTATAAATTATTTCATATAAATAAATAGTAATTAAAAGAACATGGATCAAATTTGAAGGAAAAACAAATTGAAGAGTTGCTCTTAAAATTTTAAGGGTTAGACATGAAAATCGAGGAGGAGAAAGAAAAGAAAAAGATCATTGGCACCAAACCAGATGTTGTGACCACACATGCTACCTAGGAATGGAGGGCGAAGCATCAACCACTTTCTTTGTTTTAATAATATTTATGTTTGTTAAATTACTAAATAACACTTAAGTGGATCTCATTATAAAAAAACCATAACAAAGAGATTAAAATGCCCCTTGATGCAAGTTAAAGAAATTTTGATTTTAAAAGTATTTTTATCATTTCATTGTGTTTTAAAAATTGATAAGATGAAAAAGCTCATTAACCCAAGTTTAATATTTTTTTTTGCTTTTAATAGTAATCAAGTTATTTTAGTGTACTAAAAATTATGATAAGACCGATTTATCCAAATCAGTTTGACATTAACTCGCGGATCATGTGGTAAAGATTATATTATTTCTGATAGCAAATTAGTTAATTTTGTTTGAGTAGGGCAAAATAATCATTACACTGTTCTAATTTACAATGGGCCACAATGATTTGCTGATCCCTTGTAGTTTGTTTTTTAATTATCAATATGACTCTTGGAATAATGCGCATAAGAAACATCTAACCATGTTTGGCTTTTATTTTTCATTTTCATTTTCAAAACTTTTTAGACATAAAATAACATAATTCTTTTTTAGATTTTTTTATTAAAATACAAAAAGTAAAACTAATGACTCCTATAAAAAAAGCAAAGTAGAGACAATGTGAAAATAAAAATGCTTGGTTGAAGAGATAGTGATAAGAACATAAAAATAAACCTGCTTCTTAAACAATTTTATAATGAACTTTTACACTTTCAAAATAGAAGCTATAAAGTGGATATGTCTTCAACGACAATTTTTTTTAAAATTTTTTATCTCTAAAATATCATTGTAAAAAACTCTTAATTCTAAAATTATCCAACTAAGACATGTAACAATAAAAATAATAATTATTATAGTTTTAAGATTTGACTCGGGTTCAAACTGAGATAATGCTTGAGTCATGGTTAGGAGGGTCAACTTGTGTTAATTCTATTTTTTTAAAATGATCAGAATAACATTGTTTTGATAAAAAAATAAAAAAAAGTCAATGGTTTTTTAACTTAGGTTTTACCTTGGGTTGACCTAGTCATAGGTTGATCTGAGTTTTTGATCGAAACTAGTTATGTCAATTATTCCTCTATTTTTTCTTAAACTAGATTGGTCTAGGTCTCGGGTTAACTTGCTAGGGTGAACCATATATTATAACTTGGATTATTATACTATTATTAATTTTAATACTGAATATAGACTATAATAAAAAATAATATTTAATTACTTTTTAAATATGTAAATTTAATAATAATATATATTAAAATAAAATAAATTTTTTATATTTTATTCTCATCAATCAAATATAGAGACCTTGCCTCCTGTAAGGTTAGTTTTCAAAAACTCTTTTGATTTTACGACAAAGGATACATCAAAATTAACTTTTTAATAACTCCTTGCACTATTTTCTCATTAAATACCGGTTATCTTAATCTCCACCAACGGTCGGGGGATTTATGAGAATTTTTGAATACCGACAAGTCGGTCAGCAAATTAAGTTAACCCATCCCATACATAGTGGGGCCAAGCCGTAACGACCCAATTTCTTTTTAAAGTATTTTATGTATATTTATAAATACGGTTAAGATTATATTTTTTTATTTAAAATTTAAAATTTTTATGTTTTTAAATTATTTTAATATATTTATATAAAAAGTAATTTTTTTATAATATTATTTTAATACATTAAAAAAAATATATTTTGAACTATAACCATTCTACATTTTTCTAAAGACACCCTTCGTTAAGTAACCCTGTAACTCTCTCCATACCTCACACGCACCCGATTCGTGCTTTCCCTTTTCATTTCAGTGATTTCTCTTCCCTTTCTCCATCTTCAGTTCACCCACGCACAAAACAAGACAAAAAAAAACCCACAGAAGAATCTTCCACTTCGCGAGAGAAAGAGCGAGCGCTCTGCGTAACGCCCTGGGCATCTCCGAATCCGGATCCGATCTCTCTCCACCCGAACCGTTTACGACTTTTCTAGATCTGATTGAGGTAACTAACCTCCTCCTCAAATTTATTGTTAATTTAATGCTATACCTATGGATTTTAGTAGATCTGGGTATGATGCGTTGCTAGTATTGTTTCATGGTGGATTCGGTTTTGGTGTCTGGAATGTGCTTTTACTCTTTTATTTTAAATAAGTAATTGCATTGCTCTGCAGTTCTAAATATCTGATCTGCTATTGATTTTTTTTTAAAGTAAAGCTTCCTAATCAGATCTAACTGTATTAAGATGATGCTCGTATCGATAGATATACGAGTTTATGGTTAATTAATGGATCTATCATTGGCTAAGAGTTTTGGAATTTTGAATGACTCTATTGTTTTGGTGTGGCGTGCGTGTTGATCCAATCATGTTTGATTGATGTGCATTGTGGCATAAGATTGGGTTGAGTACTGAGTTAAAATTGTTTTGTTTTGTTTAATCCAGTGGCTTTTTTTTTGCTGGTATTGAAAATGAGGACGCCCATGATCTGTTGGGCTTTCCTTCTTCTGGTTTTGTTTGGCAAAGCATGCAATGGGTTTTATTTGCCTGGTAGCTATATGCACACGTATTCAACCGGGGATGAAATCGTTGCCAAAGTTAACTCCTTAACTTCTATTGAAACCGAGCTTCCTTTTAGCTACTACAGTCTCCCTTATTGCCAACCCCATGGTGGAATAAAAAAAAGTGCTGAGAATCTTGGGGAGCTTCTTATGGGAGATCAGATCGATAACTCTCCTTACAGGTTTAGAATGAATGTGAATGAGTCTGTTTACCTTTGCACTACCAAGCCTTTGAGTGAGCATGAGGTTAAGCTTCTGAAGCAGAGAACACGTGATCTATATCAAGTGAACATGATTTTGGATAATTTGCCTGTGATGAGGTATGCCAAGCAAAATGGAATTGACATTCAGTGGACCGGTTTCCCTGTTGGGTATACACCACAAAATAGTAATGATGATTATATAATCAATCACCTCAAGTTCACTGTGTTGGTTCATGAGTATGAAGGGAGTGGTGTTGAGGTTATTGGTACTGGGGAAGAAGGCATGGGTATGATTTCTGAATCTGATAAGAAGAAGGCATCTGGTTTCGAGATTGTTGGTTTTGTGGTTGTGCCTTGCAGTGTTAAGTATGATCCTGAAGTGATGACAAAGCACCATATCTATGACAACATCTCACTTGTGGACTGCCCCTCGGATCTCGACAAGTCTCAGATCATAAGGGAGCAAGAGAGGATATCCTTCACCTACGTGGTTGAATTTGTGAAAAGTGACATTAGATGGCCATCTCGTTGGGATGCGTACTTGAAGATGGAAGGTGCTCGCGTTCACTGGTTCTCAATCCTGAACTCACTCATGGTGATCTTTTTCCTGGCTGGTATTGTTTTCGTCATCTTCTTAAGGACTGTGAGAAGGGATTTGACTAGGTACGAGGAACTAGACAAAGAAGCTCAAGCACAGATGAATGAGGAGCTTTCTGGATGGAAGCTTGTTGTCGGTGATGTGTTCAGAGAACCAGATTGCCCAAAGCTTCTCTGTGTGATGGTTGGAGATGGTGTTCAAATTACAGGGATGGCAGTAGTTACTATTGTTTTTGCAGCCTTTGGTTTCATGTCGCCAGCTTCACGAGGAATGCTGCTGACAGGGATGATTCTTCTGTATCTTTTCCTAGGTACTGCTGCAGGCTATGCTGCAGTACGCATGTGGAGAACCATCAAAGGAACTTCAGAAGGATGGAGGTCCATCTCTTGGTCAGTTGCGTCCTTCTTCCCTGGGATTGTCTTTGTTATCCTAACAATTTTGAATTTCATTCTCTGGGGAAGCCATAGTACTGGTGCTATTCCTATTTCCTTGTATTTTGTCCTTTTGTCCCTCTGGTTCTGCATTTCAGTGCCACTCACTCTCTTGGGAGGATTCATGGGGACACGAGCTGAGGCAATTCAATACCCAGTGAGAACAAACCAGATACCAAGAGAAATTCCTGCACGTAAATTGCCATCATGGGTGCTTGTCCTGGGTGCCGGAACCCTTCCCTTTGGGACCCTTTTCATTGAACTGTTTTTTATTCTCTCAAGCATCTGGCTTGGACGGTTTTATTATGTATTCGGTTTCTTGCTGATAGTTCTGCTGCTCCTGGTTATTGTCTGTGCTGAAGTGTCTGTGGTTCTTACCTACATGCATCTTTGTGTGGAGGATTGGCAGTGGTGGTGGAAGGCTTTCTTTGCTTCTGGTTCAGTTTCAATCTTTGTCTTTCTGTACTCCATCAATTACCTGGTCTTTGACCTACAGAGTTTGAGTGGACCCGTGTCAGCCATACTCTATCTGGGCTATTCACTGATCATGGCAATTGCAATCATGTTGTCTACTGGCACCATTGGTCTCCTTACATCGTTCTACTTTGTGCATTACCTTTTCTCATCTGTAAAGATAGACTAAAACGTTGCCATTGGTGTCTGCTCCATAGTATGAGGAAATTCTCTTGGTTCACATCTTTCGCACGTGCTAAATTCTAGCTGATCAACTTGTGCTGTATTAAAGACTCGGATGATATCCTGAATCCATCAAGGCCTGTTATATTACATGCGTTTTTTCCAGGTTAGAAGACATGATAGTAGTTTGCAGCTTCATTTGGGGCGCGTAAAATGTTTTGATCATTTCCGTTGCTCTAGAAATGTTGTAGTGTTGATTTACTTTGTTGTATCCTTTTCTTTTTGATAAAAGAAGTGCATATGGCAGGCAATGCAATTCCTTAAAATCTCCAAACAATTTGAATGCATCTTCCTTAGTTTCATTAATTAGCTCTCTCATGGAAACTGGAGAAATATTTATTGGTAACATTGTCCAGGCAGGTTAGGAGTACCCTCAGGCCTCAATAACGCCTCCTGCTCCTATCATGTGTCTGCCAGTGCACTTTAGATACAGTAACTCTTAATCTATAGATAAATTGCCTTGTAATGCAAGATCAAATTTCGTTTTGCACGCCTTGTCACGCAAGATCAAAACTTGCCTTGCTTAAGGTGGGGAGGACGTCAGCCACGTGCCAAAATCCACCTTTGTTTAAACAAATAATTTAAATCTGGATCTTGCAATACCTTAATCCCAAGGTTGAGAGATTTCAGTAGGAAACAAAATTCCGACCTAGAAGAAGGTACGGGCGTTAGCAGATAGAAAATGCAGGAGTAGGTGAGTGGAATATTTACTTGAAACATTCAAAGCACTTTCTTCATAAATAAAAACCATAACACTAACTGCTGAAAGTCTTCACAATCCAGTCTTACTGCTGTTAATTACATCATAGATAGGTAGGGAGGTCACTCCTGATGCAAGGGTAGAAATTCACTGGCCAGACCAACCAAATTCTGATGATTGATTTCGGCCTGTCATTTAGAGGTCCCGGCACCTCTGTCGGGATCGAAGCGACCATAGTCGATAGCTAGGATGTTTGCGCAGGTGTCATCCCAGTTCAAATAGTCGTCCACAGGGCCCTCATATGATTCCCCATCCCCCTCGCTTCCTTGTCCAGGAAGTGTTTTGGAACCTTCCAGATATGAACCTGCTGAATGCCCGACTGGAACGAAGCTGTTCTCAGTCCCAGATTGAACTGTCGTTGGGGTTTGGAAACTACTCCGTGGCATTTCAACAGAAATACCTGCATTGACTGCCTCCATTGAATTACATGCATAACTCGCGTTCAGCTGGTTCTGGTAAAAATACGGCATCAGCAGGGCCGCGTTTCCTGATCCGGTGAAGCCTTGCCCATAGTAATTGCCATTCTCCAGGGCTGTGCCTTCAACGCACTGGTTAGAAACAAACTTACACGCGTTATTTATTGCTATGCTGAGGTAACTCCCTTGTGCATGCAGATACCTATGTATAGTCCGCTGGGCCTGCACACGATGAAAGTAGATGAACTTCAACTCTGGTATGAAGTTCAAAGGAAAATAAAAATAAAAATTATATCCATTTCCTTAAGAAATGAATACAAAATCCACAAGCATAGGAGTAGCTTGTTGATTGCTGTTTTGATCCGCAGCAGACAACCACAAACCAAGTTGTCCATGTAACATTCCGAATGTAGAGGCTATCAAACACATGTGTAATGCTTAGAACTGAATATCAATAATGAACAGTGAGATCCTTTCAACTTAAAGAATAAAGAGAATAATTCTTAAACAAGGAGAAGAAGCTTGCCTGAATCTGCAGATAAAGGCTGCCTCGATCTTCTTTCTTAACCTTTGATTTGCCTTTGGGTCGACTATATATGACATGGAAGCACCAGGAAACAACAAATTTGGAGCTGTTAGCTTGATTGCAAAATGAAAATAAAACCCCAAATACTAGCAGAACAAGGGTTTTCCCAAATGACAACAAAAATATTAATCATACTTCTTCGTTTGCGACGGGGGCAAGTTCATAGAGCTACTTGGGCCTTCGGATCCCTGAGCAGCTGAGATACCTTCCATTCATTCAGAATACAATATCAGGTTCATGATGACATGCTCTACTCAAAGTTATAGAAAGCTTTTCGTTTTGCATAGAAAGATCAAGCATGCTCTCTCTTTCTCTCTGTTTTCTTAACTATCAAGCCCTCGATAGCACCGGCATTAAATCAGAACTTTTCCTTTTCCCTCGTGGGAGATATCTAGAGGATAACGAAGGCTTAGAATAATGAATTTCCAATATAATTCGAACATAACAACCGGAGAAAATACCAAACATTTCACCCTAATATGTATTTCCAATATAATTCGAACATAACAACTGGAGAAAATACCAAACATTTCACCCTAATATGATTCTAAAATGTTAGCACAAAAGGATGTTGCTGAATCTTACAGAAGTTATTTGTGTTCAATTTACTAAATTGATGACCTTGAATTTTCAGATAGAAGAATAATGACAGGTAGATTCCCAACTAGGTGTTGTTTAGAAAGACTCACCATTTCTGAGTGGCTCGCTGAATTCCCTTACCGAATGTCTGCCTTGTCTATACTTCTGCAATAATCATGTATAAATAAATCAACACCTCGTATAAAATTAAATTTTCACTCTTATTCTAAAATGTTAACAATTTGAAGTGCTAACATTCAACTCTAGCAATTGAAATAAACATACTTGGAGGTGGCTCTTGACATGGAAAAGGGTTAATCCCTCAACATCCATCAACTTTAGAACAGACCTTGGAGTTGCTTCTGCAAATATGATTCACAGGTCATGCATGGCATGAGATGCTTAAGCTACTAAAACACCTAAAAGAAGTGGTATAAATATAATAAAGAAAGCAAATGATGTAATATTTCGTGAGCTATTATGGTTAGATACTTGAAAGTTTGAAACAAAATACAACACAATTCACCTGCTAGAGACAGTGTCAGGCTCGACAAGAAATAAATTTAGTAAATTACTTGTTGAGAATGATACAACATTCTAGGTAAACTAATGAATTTTAAGTAAAATAAAATTGTATCTCATATTATGCGCAAAATATGTGTCGTGAAAAATCTTCTGCAATTATTAATGAATATTGCAATAGAAGAGAAACTAGAAAGAACACAATATTTAACGTGGTTCCGCAACGTGCATATATCCACAGGAGCAACATGCTTTTATTCACTATATCGAAATAGGGTTACATGATATGTATTTATAGTAAAACCTAAACCGCCCAAGGAATCCTAACCGTCCAACAAGTAGACTAAGCAAACAGTTTCATTACCATCCATATAGTTGTTTGGATAATGAAGTGATATGTATATTAGTCAATTCACACAAATTAGGATGATTAAAAACTATAAATGAAGAAGGAATCGAGGGATCCTCCCAACACGTCCTTGGGTTCTTATCCTTCTAGCCAAACCAAGGAAACACCCCATCCTTCACTTCTTATCCCTCCCTCCTCCCCTAGTCCCTCCTAGCATACTATCTTTTTCCCACTGCATCTCAGTCTGATGGAACCAAATCCCAAAGAATATATGGATTGAGCCCTCCAGGCCACTAGGTTTAGATGAGTCCACATTGTCTTCTTTTACTATCAAATGATTCTATTGTGCTTTCCCTGCTTTTTGCACCTATATTCCCATGCATGCTAAGACCAACGTATTGAACCATATAGCTGAATATGATAGTTAGCATTATCAACTGAAACAGTAATTTCTAAAGAAGGAAACATAGTGAATTACACAACAAATGGCTTTACATATCCTAAGCAACATTTAGTATAAAATTACAAAATGAAAATAATAATAGTAACTCTGCATTACCATGTGACTGAGACTAGTAAGTAGTAATAGTTAGCTCAATTCTAAATACAGAAACACAAAAAAAAAAGAAAACATGAGTTGGTAATGGACTTCTATGGTAAAAAAAGAAAAGAAACACAAAGCTAGCTAGAGTAAAAATGGAAAGGAGTGCACTAATGGACTTCTATGGTAAATTCTTATCTGTGCAATCAAAACTACTGCATCCTAAGCCATTTATGAAAAAGGGAAAGAATACCAGCAGGAACTCTCAGTTGGTAATGTGACTCAAACTAGGAACAATAAGCTCAAATAACTGCTGAAACACATAAAACCAAAGGAAAACAAAAATTGAAGCCGTGCACGTGTCTGAAAATCAAAGAAGACTGGAAAAAAGATGAAAACAAAAAAGAGAGCGCTAACGGCTATTTGCAATAAAGACTCATTGGTGCAAGCCATGAATTGCCAGATTTTTCTCTAAAATCATCCAATCAAACTAGGGGAACATTTACGAAACCAACAAATACGCATAAACGTCCACCAAACACATTTTGAACAACAAATTTCTCATGGTTTCCTATTTATCAAAACTACGAGAACACGACAAACATTAAGAAACAAAAAATCAGTTAGAATTTAAATCCGAGTCGACAAATTTGCGATACTGACAAGCTCGCTCTACGTGCATGGCAAAGGATCAATTATGATCCCAAGTGCAGTTTATGAGAACCACTAGAAATACCAAAATCTCCAAGTAGGGATTCAATAGTGTGACATATAATCCATTAACCAATACAAAAAAGATCTTCCACCAAAAGAACATGCGATTGCTAGATTTCCATCACATATATAGTGATAACAGAATCGAACAAAAGTGTTGCTACCTTTAAGAGAAAACCTTAACAAATCACATCCACAGAACTTCTACGACATGCATGCTTCACAATACCAAACATAGAAAAAAATTTATAAGTAAATCATAACTTCATTTGAGCACCAAATTGGTCTCAATAATATTTCAATAATCGCATCTGGTGAAACTAATTAATAAAAACAACTCATTAAGAGAGCATTACAAAATACTGAACTTGTTTCAAAGAAATCATACATCACAACATTATCCATCACAATGGCTTGCATTAAACTAATCTACACAATATTAAAGATGAAAAATAAAAACTAAGAACATAACACCAGATAATAAACAGAGAGCACAGACAATGACCTGCATGCTAAGAGGACAAAGAATAAGAAAGCCACACAGTTGAGGAAGAATTTCCATATATTAGAGTGACATCTCTTTGAGAGAAAAGGTCACATAGCAGATAGAGACCGTAGTGCTTTATGCAATTGTTTTCTTTAGATGAAAACACAATATGATGCACACAGAAGGGAAGAAAAATAAAGAGAGAGAGGCAAATTCGCTGAAGTAAAAAGCATTTCAAAGAAGAAATCTTTAACAGAAGAAGGAAAAAAAATGATTTTCTTCAAGGAGCGCATGCAAAGGAAAATTCAGAAGGTTATTAAAAAAAGATCCAACCAGGCAAACTTCAAATCTAGATGTAAACAACTATGAATTCTAGTAAAACAAAAAAACTTTGGCTCATCATAGGATGCATGCAGATGAAGATCCTATTTGATCAATAGAGATTTTAGTACAGATAAAATTAAGAAAGAGCAAAAAGATAATCATAAAATCATCAACAACTAGTCATCCTTGGCATATCAAAAGAGGCATATATCCTGTTCAATCGAGTAGAGGTTTTTGTAACTATATTTATTTTTTTAGAAAAAGCAAAAAGATGATCTTATAATCATCAACAACTAGGCCTCTCTAGCATACCAAAAGAAGCGTGCAGATGGAAATTAATGCAGAAAAAAAAGAAACAGCAGAGAGATGATCATATAATCATTAAATATTTCAGAACATGCACTGAGAAAAAGTACTATTAAAACACATAATAATAACTTAAGAAATAGAAAAACCAAATAACGATGTTTTTTTTTTCAAGAGGGGGATAGACTAACTTTGGGGTCCCCCAAGCTCTTTGACAGCATTAACGAAACATGAATGAAGGTCTCGTGTCCATCTAAGACGAGGTTTAAGATCAGAAGTAAAACTAATGCGAAGGTGATTATGAAGTTGTTGTGGAGGAGGAGGGGATGGAGCCTGCTGCTCAAGCCCCTCCTTGTTGTTCTCTTCCTTTTTTTTCTCCACCACCACCCCACCGACCTCCTCGTTAGAAGAAACAATGGCAGGTTGGTAAGTTTCATTTTGAGGCACATGATGAGGAGTTGGGGCTTCTAGAGTTTCTTGGAGTTCAAGAAACGGATCATCATTTTCATCAGAGTCACCAAGTGGACTGAGGTGACCAAGTTGAGTATCATCATGTGGGAGTTTGAGCTCAAAGTACTGATGGTTAGGGTACCCATACCCAAATTCAAGAAACCCTGATCTCCCATCATTTTCCTTGTCAAAACCATCCAAGAAATGATGGCCCTCCATTGAAAACCCCCCCATTTCTCCTCCAAGAAACGTATCCTCACGATCATCATCATGACCCCCTTTCTTGTCACTCATTTCTCTCTGTCTCACAGCTCAAAATCTTCCTTGTTGCATTTGCACTCACTTACAGGGGTTAGAAATACAGAGAGCAGACCCCAAAATTCGCTGACACGTAGGCCCAACCGCTAATCTAGTGGGGCCCATGGAAATGGAACAGTAGCAAAACATCAATAAATAAAAAGCTAGAAGAGTCCAAAGATGCACACAACAGCCACTTTGTATGCATTAGAGAACGGAAGTTAGACTTTTGCAACAAGGAGATGAAACCGAGGCAATTGAGACCCGAGGAGAAGAGAAGGAGCGAATTTCTTCCTCTCGTTGGGGGGGGGGGGGGGGGGGGGGGGGGGGGGGGGGGGGGGGGGGGGGGGGGGGGGGGGGGGGGGGGGGGGGGGGGGGGGGGGGGGGGGGGGGGGGGGGGGGG
>Ga0307515_10009417_pt1 | contig 18888 bp, 5 predicted proteins | sample 17_EM_MG_FD_194513 | JGI IMG/M metagenome (GOLD analysis project Ga0307515, IMG submission 194513) | Populus trichocarpa ectomycorrhiza microbial communities from riparian zone in the Pacific Northwest, United States - 17_EM | ecosystem: Host-associated > Plants > Roots > Unclassified | place...
TGAAGCAGCTGGTTTCTCTATTTTTTTTAGTTTTTAGTTAATAAATAAATTGGTGACACACGCAACGCTGTAAACTGGGCCAAATTTTTTAACCTAAAAAAAAAAGAAACAGTTATGTTTTTAAAGAAGTGAGACAAATTCAATAATCGAGTTAAATTTTGATTAATTTTATAATACAATAAAAAAATAAGATGGCAACAACAAAATTTTTTTTGCTCTGAACAAAGTTGAGTTAATACGTTAAATCCATGACCTTTAGATAAGACATGTTAAGATTACATGTATATTGTGCAATCTAGATCATGAGGTCAATATAATTTGACAAAAAAAAATGATGATAAATAAAAATGAAATTGAAAAAATTATGAGACAAATATAAATTAAAATATTTAATAGCGCAACATGAATCATTTACCCCGTTGTGTTTAATAAATTTATATATTAAAATCAATTTGTAATAGAAATTGACATTCATATAAATTTATTAAATAAAATAAAAGAAAAAAAACTATGTAAGGTTGCACTTATTAAAAATATCATAAGAAATAAACATTTTTAATTTATAAGAAAAGGATTGATTTACATGAAATATATAAAAATATTATAGATAAAGCATATTAACCTCATGAAAAATTAAAGACACCTAATATAATTAAAGAAAAATGCTATTTAAAAAAGCTAAAAAATGACATAGGAGTATTAATTGAAAAAACTAAAAAAAAAAGACATAAAAAAGTATTAATTGAAAAAAAAATTCCAAAAAAAGAAAAGTCTAGGCGTGTGGGCCTTGAAGCCTACACACGCGAGCCTAAGCCTGTTATTTTTTTTTCTTTTTTAAAGGGGTGTCTGTTCCTATTTTTTTTTTTTTAAAAAAAATAAATAGACGACACATTTCCCGCTGCAATGATGCTTAAAATAATCATCATAAGACTCTCTCACCTAATGAAACTCATTGACATCAATTTTAACTTGTTTAGAGGTTGAAATTGTTACCAATAAAGAACTTTCTCTCTCCTCATGAAAATTCAAGGACTTCTCTCTTTCCTTCCATGAAAAAAAAACTGAAAATGAGGATAAATAAAGTTCGGTATCAAAGTATATTTTTTATAAATTAAAGGGATTGGTCACCTTATAACAAAAAAAAGTTGGGGGACTAAAATATACTTCACAAATAAATTTGAAAGCACCACCTATGTTATTTGTATTTTTCACTTCAGTCTTCTATTTTTAATTCAACTCTTCCTCTCAAAAAAACGTGCAATCGGATGTTGATTTTAGCTTAAAGGGTTTAATTGTGCAAATAAAAAGTTTGAAAATCAAATTGAAAATTTAAAAAAAAATTATAGTTTCAATCCACAATTATTTACGAGAGAATATACAATGATTTTATGCATAGTAAAAATGCCACAAGCTCTAGTTTTTGTTAATAGCTAGGATAACATTTTTCATCCTTTTCTTGTATTTTCCCTTTCTCGTAGTATCGTTTATCCTCTCCATTTGATCCTTTACCATGTCACTTGGGCTCTTTGTGTGCAACTATTAAATTCTACGTGAGGTTTGGCCCACTATTTGTCACAAATACAGGCTTGGATCTTTGCATTTTTGGGATCATTGATTGTTTCAATTGTGAATTTGCAATGACAAGACAATCCCAAAGCTCAAAACCATTTTGATAAACACAGCCCTTCGGCTGGAAATGACTTCATGAGCTGGATTGAAATATTCAGAAGTCAACGCACTCGCCCAGATCGAGGAAAACTGGGAACTTGAGAAATGGAGAACGTTTACCCCCATTGCTTAAAATCAACTGAGATATCAGATCAAGAGCAAAAGAGCAAAAAATATAATAACCTAACCATACATTGTTTCGATATTAAAATCCCATGATAATGCATTTGATGACAATTAAGCCAAGGTCTACCCATTAAAAAATCACCTTATAATAGCCAAATTAAATATATGGAATATGCTTAGCTGCTGAATCCCAGCATCATCATGCATGACGGTGGAAGAAGAAAAAAATGATGTCAAATGTACAGATTGCAAGAACAGATAGTTCATCCGAGTGATCGAGGATAATACATCTATAATGGAACACAAGTGCTCAACTTTTTTCTTTGGCTAATTCTAAACCTAATGGTGGTTGAATTATTAAACTTTATATTGATTCGATAATAATTAAAGATCGCCATATATATCGTATTCACAGGGCAGTGAAATTCCAGATGAATATGATTGTGGTGGCAGTAGGTGCACCTAATTTGATTGCCAAACCATACTTTCCATTCACATTTCTTTAAATATTATCAATAATAATGGCTTTGCATACTATCATTTTACTGTGTTAGAACTTAATTTCAAATCTGCTTCGATGATATTTAAGTACACAAATTGAAGTCAGCTATTTCTAGAAAGTTGGTTCTAAATTAATTTTCTTGTGCTTTATACGAGGTTATTAAAGTTAATTTTAATTTATGATCGGGTTCAAAACTTAAATGATAAGTTTATGCTTTATGCGAGGTTATTAAAGTTAATCTTAATTTATGATCGGGTCAAAACTTAAATGATAAGTTTGATAGATTAATTCAAATTAATTCGAATTAAACTAAAACTGTATAGTTTTTAAGATATTTTTTAATTTAGTTTAATTTAAAACTTCAGAAGTTAAATGAATATATTATTAAATTGACTTGATAGGTTTGGATGAGTTTTACTAACAAGATTGCAATCTAGTTACATTTCTCTCCTTGTTCAAATCCCGTAACAACTCAAATATCTTTCTTTTTCTTTTTGTGTCCTTGCTTAAACTCCCAACAATCCTTTTACATTCTTGTTTTTATATTGAGTATTGACAAATTGACAGGTTAGTTCTCCTAACCTAGACAAATTATATATCTTCTTGTTTCAAATTAATGAAATCACCATCATGAGGTTAACATCAAATGCTTGGATGGATATCTAAATGTAAAAGTAAATCCTAATTAAAAGGTCTTATCCATTCCCTTGTAAATTCCTATTCACACATAAATTATATGGGGGAAAATCCCATATATATGTCTCTATAAAATACAAAAATATGAAGAAAAAAAGAAGAGAAGAAATTACTATAAGAAAAGAGAGAAATCTTGCTACAAATTCTTATATCAAATGAACCCTTCTAGGATCAGTAACATTTATTTTCCAATGCTCATCACTGAACTGACTCTTTCTAGCCATTTTTCTATCCCAGTCCAACTCAATTTTTCTCTTCTTTGTTAACCCACAAAACTTTTGCAACTTCTCATCCATGGCATCGTGAAATTTCCACCACCTCTGATGTGCTACATCACTTGCATAAACACGTTGATCTCCTATATTCCAGTTACAATCATAGTCTCTGTAACAAAGCCAAGGCTTTAACCCCAGATAATGTATGGAATAAACTTTTGGTGGGTCTGCCCCAAAGAGCTCGTTCTTGACACTAGCCTCATTGGTAGTGTTAGCCCAGAAGTTTTTCAAGAAGTTCACTCTTCTTGGTAATCTATGCCACCACACAAAAACTTCATTAAGGAACCCTTGATCACCTCCATTGTAGGAAATAATCTCCTTGCGTCGGTCCATTAATATTTTGAATGTGCAATTTGATGGCTCAATGACCATGATACCAGAATTAAAAATCCATACATCGTTCCCCGTAGCTGACATTTGAGGGAAGTGAAAAAGGATATCAAGGTTACGCAAAACTATGATGTCCGCATCTATGAAGACGATCTTGTCATAATCAGTGAGCTGCCACAGCCTAAACTTGCTATAGTTGTACTCATTGTACGAGTATTTTTCAGCTCTAGGGTTTCGGATTCTTTTGATGAGTCGGATCTTCCACCCGGCTGCTGCAAGAGCATCACGTTTGGGTTCAGAGATGGAATTATCTAGGAGAAGAACAAGGTCACGCTTGGTCCCCGTTTGGAGAAGGCTTTGGGCAAGGGCTATGACACCACAGACGTAGGCTTCTGAGGAATGGAGTACCGTGGCATAGGCCTCTCGTTTGGTAGTTCTTGTTGTCCTTTGAATCTTGGAGAGATCGTAGACTTCGTTAATACCTGCAAGTTAAAAACGCTTTATCATAGAGTTAATTAGCCAATAAACACAATTAAGAAATAATAGCTTCGGCTCCACTATATATACTTTAAGGCAACTAAAACACAACTACCACATCACTATCTTATAATTCACCAAACAAGAATATTTTTCTAGCAAGTTGTTGGCACGTCCACATGGCGCCTACCAGCTGCCAATATAACTAAAGAAATATTTGCACGTCGTTGCACTATATATCTAGCCATTGTAACTTCATTTCTTCGGCTGACGACAGACTTAGCTTTACTCATTGGATCTTTATATAAAAAGCACTGAAGAGCAACGAAGCGTCTGTAGCTCAGTGGATAGAGCGTCTGTTTCCTAAGCAGAAAGTCGTAGGTTCGACCCCTACCTGACGCGTCATAATCATTATTCCTTTTCCTTTAAACGAACCCAGGTTTTGTTCGGAAGATTAACACAACCCAATCATGACACCTGGTCAGGTCAGGTTTTGTGTCGAATGTAGTTGAGAGTTGGTCCGGTTAATTTAGTGAATGAACTTGCAACTTGATTAAAATTCAAGTAAAATCTACTTTAACTATTTTAAAAAAAATAAAAACTAACATCAACATTTTAATTTTAATTTTTTTAAAAATGATATTGATTTGAATTCACATGTGCAACCAGGGACTTACAGTGATTATGAGTCAGGCCATATTTTATAACTTTGTCTAGAAGCATTCAAACAAGAAAAGTCAAGGAAAGCATCACTTGATACTAGGATTGTTTTAGGAGCAAAACATACCTTGTGTCCACAGAGGCAAAGCCAGTTTGCAAGACCCAATAGGCAACGAGACCTTCTGTTCCAACTTTGTCATCTCCGGCTCATAGAACCACCAATCACCTTCCTGTTTTACCAAATCATCGCACCTAAACAACTCCAACATTGGTCTGCATTTGCTCCAAAACACCACCTTGGTCCTCCAATTCCAATCCCTCCTACCCTTTTTCACGGCCAAATTCGCTGCTAAGAGGTGAACTTGGAGCCTAAACACCTCTCTATTCCATCCTTCTTCAGGATACTTGCATGGTAGTTTTGCCACTATCAAGTCCAGGCTGTCATAGACTTCGAAATCTGGCATTGGTATTTCTGGACAGGATGGAACATCTGTTTCTTCCTCCTCGTCAATCCATTCAGGAAACAAGTCCGGCCACTTGAAAAACTCAGACACCCTTTCAAAACCGATAGGTATAGTCTCTCCATGAGCTTTCCAGCCGGTAACATCATCTTCATCCATATTTACCATGCCGATCTTCTTTCCCTTTCCCATCCCATTCATGAAGCTCGGTACCTCAACCTTGGTCATATTTCTTCGAGCATTGGCTTTCGTCTCTTCCACGATTGCCTTCACCCCACTCCCATTTTCTGCCTACAAATTTCAAGTTTAACCAAATGGGAAATGAAAAAAAACGCATGGCTTTAATCGACATCCTCAAACTTCTACAACACAATTATGAATTAATTTGTCTAGGCTCACCTTACCTTGTGATGGCACTCTCTCAATGAGCACTTAACGAGAGATGCTGCATTCTCAAAATAGACTGAAGAAGATGGCGAGAGAAGAAGGGATGCATAGAAAACAAGAAAGAAAGCAAGGAAAACCAAATTGATTCTGATAACCAAAGCTTTTGAAGGTGTAGTCTTCATTAGCTTTTGAAGGTTAAGTCCCTCAGCCATCTTTGAGAAAGAAATGATGTACCTCAAAAGGGGGCCTTCGTATATATATCCCAACTACCTCCCCTAGCTTTTGATTATTAGCATTTTTTAGGACTACAGATGATATATGGATGTCGTGGTTAGAGGAGTTGGAGAGCGAAATTAGAGTAAAACTCAAAGGATGAATGGCCATTTGTGGAGCTCCACGTGTCAACTAGTGCTTTCGGTTTTCTTGCCTTGAGGACAAACTAGCCGGATCACATTAAACTATACTTCATTGGCATGCTGTTGGTGCAAATAATTCTAGATCATCTTCTCAAAATCCCCAATATGCCCCTTTGCCCTCATCATTCTGTTCATCCATCTATATCTATCAACCAAATACAGATGTGGTTCCCAGCTTTCTGACCTCTCAACTTTAAAACTAAAATGGCCATTGTCTAATTAACTTTCTAAGCTACGTTAATTTCTGGGTTTCCCTTGTTTTTGCTGCATCTTCCTCCGAAAAATGCAGGGCTCCAATTATATTTCATAGAAAGTTTTTTAAACCTGTGGACCACTAGTCCACCCAGAATTCAATCGATGCAGCTTAGGTTAGCTTTTACAAAAATTAAATAGAGTTGACAAAGTATATCCAATCAAAAACTTGGATTGATACACTAGTCAATTGACCTGGTTATTTAATTTTTTTCTTCAAAATAGTATCATTTAAACTTAATTTGCTTTAAAAAAGTTAATTTACTTAATTTATAAACCAAGTCTTGTAGCAAGTAGATTACAGACCGCTGTAACATATAAAAAATTACAGGTAGGGGTCGGGAAAGTAATTTCAGAAACGTGGGATTCTCAGAATTAGCAACCAAGCAGCCCCCCTCCCCCCAACAACTCTTTGGTTGCCCTGTCAACGTCTGACATGCAATAAATTGTCGTTTCTGTCTTCTGTCCGTTATGAATTTTTATCTCTTTATTAATTAATATATTGTCCAAATCATTATAGGAGAAAAGGCTTAGGTCAGATATCAGCATTCCACAACTCATTAAAAGGATTTCGGATCATGTTTAACACGAACACGAGCCGAGTGTGGTTAAACCATCACAATTCCGCCTCGTCAATCTATAAAGACAATGAGACAATCCGAGATCGTCGGCTAAAGAAATATTAGGCAGATGACCTATTCATTTACTAGCTCGTGATTGTGAGAAAGGATCATCCCGTTTTTCAAAGATCCATGGCTGATAACGCAGAGACAGGGGAAGAAAATCCCAATCGTTTTTACTTTCTGATTCATACTCGCTGACTTGAGAATGCCTTTCCAAATTCAAATTGGAAACAGCCGCTTCTTATTGAAAAGATAAATCATTGCTAATGATTAGTATTCCATGATAAAAACAAAAACATAATTAGTTAAAAAATCAGAGATAAAACATGAAAATAAATCTATCACCAAAATAATTTTAGAATGAATTTCTATCCAATCGCCTCCGTTTCCGTTTCTTCTACCCTGAAACAATAATCAATATCCCGCGAAATCACGGGACTCAAATTAAATAACAAGATCCTTCCGTTCAGATCACTCAATCCATTCTATATAACATTGATGCACCTTTTAGTTGCTGGTATTCCAAAAGATGCATGTATAGGCGGGTAAATCAATGCTCTTAGTGATTTGTAACTCATCTTGGTTTAAGCATTGGCAAATATATTATTGTTGCCTAACGACGGAGGATTCCATAATATTAATTTGGTTTTTAAAATAAGAACCACCGTCCAATCCAACACACGGACATGGTTATCATATAGCAGTTGAAGAGTAATCAAATCTAATATTCATTATGGCAGTACTTGCCAACAAATCATGATGTAGTTGTAAGGCGACTTGTAAACCGCAAGATAGCAAAATCAAAAGGAGAGCTGAACATATCAACCTACGATCTGTTAATTTCCTCAAATTAAAAAAAATTCAATGCTGATTATGTAATGAAATGTATACTCAATCCTGCTCCATTTCGAAACCGACATCGAACAACCAATTTATTGTTAAGGAGAGGGCAAAAAAAGGGAAAAGGGAAGAATAACTTTCCACATCAAACATCTCCAGAAGGTACCCTTACCAGTAAAAACATTGTTTGGAAATTACCAGATCCTTACTCATGCAATAAATTGGTTGTGGTTGTTGAAAGCCATTTCCATTTCATAAAGGGATTAAAAATAATAGTCTGCTGATAATTTTCAATTATCGGAACCATCAAACTGTACAGGCAGTGCCTTGAGTTCCTCTAAGTTGAGCATTCAGTGTTAACATTTCACTCACCTCTTTTACCGAATTGCATGTTTGTTGGTCCATTCTTTCATGTTATTCTTCTATCAAAGTGAAATGAATCCCTTCGTTGCATCCCAAGCTACTCTAGACCACATCCATGAAAAACAATTTTACATGGTGAAACTTAGTATCTACTTGTCTCGTGCAAAAAGAAAGGGACAATGAGGGAAAATAAATGAATAGCTATAATTGAGGGAAAATAAATGAATAGCTATAATTGCCAACCTGCTTCATAAAGATCATGAGCACGGAAGATGCGAAATCCCTGCTGCTTGTTGATATCCCTTCTTACAGTCAGCCAGAACAATGAATGCAATGCATCATGCCTTAGTTATCTCCTGAATGTGTTGAGAATGGCTTTTACCCGGTGGAATGAAAATCAGATCTTCCCAGCCAGAATTCTTCTCACTAATCTGTATTAGATCAAAGAGAAGTAAACTGAATTCTAATTTCTTGTTATCAGATGTGTGCTTGATGCAAAATTTAAATGCATTACCTCCATTTTTTTCAGAACATCCTCTAAACTTCCGACCTGTTAAAAAATAAACCAAACAGTGGTATATGTACAAAGTCAATATCAGCTATAATACGTTTTCGGTATGAAAATATACTTTAGAAAATGTCATGCCTACAAAAAGAAAAACATATGGTAAAAAAGAATCATACCATAATATGTTGAGAAAGACCCGGACCCCTTGATGCTCTTGAAACCTTTGACAGTTCTTTTTCTATATCTTCCTGCATTTGCAGGAGGCATATAGCTGGTAATCCGTGTACTCATAGCTCAATCTCACAAAAGATGCATGCTGAAAATCCTAATGGCATCCCAAGGAGGGAGTTTGATGGATCAAACATACCTTTTGAAAATATACTGGGCAGTATCTCTTGCTTTTCTTCTTCACAATCAGTTGGTCCGACTGCAGACACAGATTTCATGAGAAAACAGTGTTTTGGCACAATATTCCCAAAAGACATTTGGAAGTTTATTCTCCTAGTTGACTCCTGTACTTAAATCACAGCAAATGATATACTAAAACATTGCTGCTGGGGCACCATTTGATAATTTATGTATCTTTACTTCCCCAAATAAGTAACAATCCGCAGTAAATGGCTGCACCAGATGACTAACAAATTTGAAATTGTTTGCATGTATTTCAATAAATGAATTACAGTTGTGCCCAGGTACAGACAGTCAAATACAGAAACATCAGGGGAAAGAATAATCCCCATACTTTTGTCTTTCGTCGCCAGTAATATGCATAATATGGTGTAGAAAATCAATTCACGTAAGATACAAGATTATTTATTTATTTTGTAAAAAAAGATTATTTATTTATTTGCTTTGATGGTTATTTATGCAGTAACTTTCTGATAACTCGAAAGATTCCATGATCAATGTAGAAAAAAAAAAAAAAAATACATTCTAGCTAATAAAACCAATCAAAGACTCACTAAAATCAAACTGCTATTCCCTGAAGAAGGTCCAAACACTCAAATGGCAAGACTAACTTCACAGATCAAATGATAAGTCAAACCCAGTATTGTATGCATTTGCAAACACCTGAACATATTAGCCAACTATCTAATGCATTTACAGGCTGCTTGGAAACTTACATTTTAGTAGAAATGAAATCATTTCAGAACCATTTACCTAATTCTAGTGTTTAGAAAGCTTTAAACAGCATAAACAAATTCTACAACCAATTAAAATTAGAGATTTTTATAAATTTGCAAATCATGCTGGGGCATGATTTGCTTCAAAATTGACTCATTAAAAATTAATCCCAGTAACACCCTTCTCACTTCCCCTCCTCTCTCACAGATGCTTGGAATAAGTTTTTAGAAATGAGGGCAAGTTGGGTAAATGATGTATTTTCGCTAACTCAAGTCAAATGAACTCTACAATTTAAAAACCTATTCCAAACAAAAAAACTCAATTAGCAAATCAAATCAATTCAACCAACTTAAATAGTTGAAATCAATTATAACTCAATTAGTAGGTATTGATTTAAATCAATTACATCCACAGGCCTGTTTAGACATGCTTCTAGTTTCAGAGAAACATAGATAGCTTATAAGTACAGCCAGTCAGATAGCATACCTGGAAAACAGGAACTCCATCAAACCCACTCCTGACATCAGCAGATTTGAGCTGATAAACATGAAAGACTATTATTGAGTATTAGTTTAATGCAGTTCAGCTTGTACAGTCATGTCAACATGCAGCCTTTCATGTTAAAACAATGTGATTGAAATTTCAAATTGCTACCCTACTCATTAAAGCTTCCCCTTCCTAGAAGCCCTGAACCCACATGAAAAGTAAACCCCATCCATACTTTCTTATTACTGAACAACAAGCACCACTTCTGCTTCCCTTTGACTTCCAAAATCCTTAAATCAAGAACATAAAAGGACCTAAGCAATATAAATGGAAGTCGTATGCTGAATACACTTCTCTAGACAAGCATTATCATCCAAGGCCCGTCAGAACTCACAAGATTTACCAAACAGTGACAAACTCAGAAAATCACTTGAACGTGCAACTTCAACAATGTTACACTATAAACGACATCAAAAACTGAAAGTTCATATGAAATGATTTACTCATTTGTAGAAACAAAGATATGCTGCCAATGCTTTCATTCTGAATGAAGAACGTAGTCTTTGCAGCATTACATGGCTAAAAGCCTCCTTAACTTTCCCTTTTGATATTTTTTTTTCTTCCATGTTAACAAGCAATACTTTAATAACCAACTCATCAGAACCAACCTCTAACGCATTCTTTATTTGAACTGGATCAGGTAAAAACCGAAACGCAATTCCTTCAACCTTCAGCATGTACACCTACAAGATTTATAAAAGGAAATATGAAAATAGCATCAACCAAATTATACGATTTAGCACTCTAAAGTAAGACAAACCACACTATAGCTTTCGTTCAAATAACTGCAGGAAGGATTAAATTTTGAATAAATTAGCCATTACAATTTTCCCAGTTTTATACGAGTTAAAAATTATACACGCCAAAATCCATCAATTGGAGCTAGAAATGTACCTGGTCAAGTGTAATAGGCACCACCTTAGCTTGGCTTCGCAATTCTCTTCTCCGCAACCTAACCTGAATTAAAAAAAAAAAAAAAATCACCACCAGAACATAGACAATGCACGCGTATGTATGTGCGTATAACTGTATAGAAACACAATACCTGAGCAAGAAATGCCTCAGCGTCCTCTTGTCGAAAGCAAAGCAAGCCAATGGACTTAGCTCCATTAGGATCCGAGATAAGCACGAACTCATTGTCAGAATTGCTCACTGTGTAAACGGCTGTTCCTGCCAGAGCTTTCGCCACGTGTTCCGAGCTGAGATTGGCGGTGTTAGCTGTTTGTTTCGGCTGCGATACAGAGGCGAACGGCGGCGATGGCGCCAGGCGGAGCCGGCTAGGTGGAGGGAAGTTGCCAGCAAGGAATCGAGTGGTGTCGCTGACGCGAGCTGAGAATTCGGCACCGAGACGGAGGCAGTGTTGATGGATGACTGTTGAGAGAGATAAGAGAGGGTTTGAGGGTTTAGAGGGTTCCATTTTTTTATTTTTTTTTGAAGTGGAGAAGAGGGCAGCAAGTTGAAGAGAGTTTGATTTTTATTAAGGTCTCCTGAGAAATCGAGTGATGATAGATTTGGTGGCGCTGGTCGTTCGTTTCACTGTACGAATTGGAAATTATCATTGGGCCTCACCCCATATGACATGCGGCCCATCACCTAGAAGTTGCAGCTGGAACAGAAATATTTTCAAAGTATTTTTTTTTTTTGAAAAACTAAAACTTTTGAGTTTCAACACATTTAATGTATTTAAGATAAAAAATATTTTATTATTATTTTAATTTGTAAACTTCAACTTGTTTATTCTTTCAATTTTAACATGTTTTGGATTTTATTGAAATCTTTACATATTTTATGTTACTATTTTAAATGAAAATGGATAATTGATACAAATCAAATTTCTATAATAAAATTGAGACACCGAATAAACCCAGGGGGCCAAATCCAAATCTACCCAACTGTTGACTTTGATAAAAATAATTCAAATATATGGAAGGAATCAAGTTAGGTCACAACAGGCCTTAGTTGCATGAGTGCTTATGGATCGTATTCGCTTTGCTGGGCTTGACCTTAGCGTTCCAGAGTTTTTCTTACTAGCCCAAGTATATATATCAAGAAGAAATTTAGGTGCATCATTGAATTTCTTATTCTAATTTTAAATAAATTAATATCAATTTTCACTTTGTTTCTCATTAACAAGGAGGTGGGGAAATCATTTGTTCCCCTGTAACATTTTTTTATTTCTTTCCTTTCTTTCCTTTTGCCCTTTCTTTTATTATTTTCTTTCTTTTTCTTTTTTAATTTTCATGCTATTGAGAATTGAATTTTATTATTCATTATGATGCAGGAGTGTTGAATTTTACCACCATCTTCTTTTTTGAAATTGGATTTCAGAATTGGGTTTCATGATTTATTTTGATCTATTTTTTTATAGGGTTATCGAGATCTTAAAAAACATATCACCATTGAGTTAATGCTTGATTTTTTAAGTATATATTTTTTTCCACATGATTAATTAAAAATGTTTTCAGAAAAAAAAAGATAATTATTGAGAATTAGATTTTATAATTTTTTTATTTACTTTTTATAGGGTTATCGTAGTCTAAAAAAAATCCCGGTATTAAGTTGGTATTCGAATCTGTAAACGTCTATTTTTTATTATATAATTAAAAAATAGTTAAAAAAAAAGTTATTAAATTCAATGGAGTTAATAATCCAGGTTGTGACTTTAGTGAGTTAACCTAAGTTGATCTGAGTTAATCCAATATATCGTTGTCTCAATATTTTTTTTTAAAAAGATATCATATTAAAAATATTTTTAAAATTAAATCATGTTTTTACTAATCGTATGAGTTTCCTTTAACTTGCAAAGTTAACTAGGTCATACCAGAACAGTCTTTATAGAGTTTAATTTGAAACTCGAGTTAGGTAAGAAGTATAATGAAGAGATTTTAAATTTAATTTGTTTTATCAAGTTTAATAATGTTATAAAAAAAACAATTCCTCAAATTCTAAATATTATTTTTTTACTTATAAAAATTTTTGGTTCCGAAAAAACACAGGACGGGAAATTGTCTAGTTTAATCTGCTAATTTGTAGTCTCTCAAATACAACAAAACTAATTCTCTGGATTAAATATCCAAACCATTACTTGATCTCAGGTTATAAAAGAAATTTGTTTCTCCTTATTTTTAGTTTCGAACTGAGTGAATAGTGATTTGACAACTCTTAGCAAAATAAAATAAAAACAAAATATTTGTAATTTTATAAAAAGATATTGAGGAATATATGGGTTCTAAAGGCATGTTAAAAAGGAATAAAAACATTTTAATTAATTAATTAATTTAGCGTATAACCGTCCAAGAAACTTGCTGGGGTGCAAGATTACGTTTAATATTTTCTTCGGCTTTGAATCTTCCAACCATGTTGTTTCAGGTGGTCATGTCTCTCTTTCAGTTATTTGGTTTACAAGCATATTAATTATCAGGCCTAGTATTCTCTCGGTCGAGGGTCCACCAGACCTCCCGGTGGTGGTCACTGGTCCAAACCATGCCACGTGTTTATACGAGGATCTATCCACTTTAGGTGTCTTCAAAGTTATGTTTTATTAATATCTTGGAAGAAAAGTTTGTAGTGTCGGAGACACAAAGATAAATAATCTCCCGGAGTTTAGTGAATTTTCGTTTTTTTTAATAAAAAGTTAATCTTTTCTGTTTTGAAAAAATAAACTACTTAATTGATAAATTATGTTGCCTTGACGTCGAATAGCAAAAATTATGTCAAATTATTATCAATACAATTTAATAACTTGACGTGGAAATATTATTCAAATGAACAGTGAACTGCTCAAGTTTCTCCTTTCTTTCCACAATTTTTTTTTCATTCATGATCATTTTTTTTTTGTTGGATCATTTAGCTTTCTATTTAATAGTTGTAGGACAGTTTTGCAAAATTAATGCGTTGTAGTTCATGAATCTGTATTTAAAATTATGAGTACATGAAGGCCATGCAAAATAGAAAAAAAAATTCAAAAAACAATGAAAATATAATCTATTTTAGGTTGCAATAGTTACTCACAATTTTTTTTATTTAATTATTTTATCATATAATTTTTTAATTTTTATTTAATAATTTCACATTAAATTGAGTTGAAATTGAGTTTAATATTTTGTTTTGGTTAACTTTATATAATGCTTCAATAACAAAAAAATCAACATTGAATTGAAATTCAATTATAAAATAAAACTCAATTTTATTAAATCAAACCAATTAAAATTTTAAAATTCCAATTTTAAACTGAAAAAAAATGCTATATCCCATAGCATGGCGCGGGAATATAACTAGTAAAATAGATAGATTTCTTGACATAAAACTCATTCCAAATACATACTTTTTAGGTCTTGTAACAGGTCCGTAATGTATTTGCTAATGTTTGGTTACCTTTTCAAGAGAAAAAAAAAGAAAAGAAAAGAAACAATATTGGAGATAAAGATGACATGGTTTTCTTTACCTTTTGTTTCAATAGTAAAAATTTACTCCAAAATTATTTTAGAAATATATTTATTTTATATTTTGATCTTAATTTCTTAAACCAAACATGTTTTTGTATTTTTTACATTTGTTTATTTTATTTTTAAACATTAACCACACACTACCATGTGTCTCCTTTCATTTTTCATGAACTATATATCTCCATAACTTCACAATTAATTAATACCTAAAATTGAGATGGAAAAGATTCTGTTTTTTTTGTTATGGATTGGACATCACATAATTGATATATATGAGAGGAATAATAGTGATTCTGAATTCCACTTGTCAAGTGCAATCCTCCATGTTCCACATATATATATGAGTGAAAAATTTTAATTTTAATTTTCATATATGGAATGTTTGAGGAAGCTGACTGTATATATCCATTTTATGTGCACACATGCATTTTTCTTTTTCTATAATATGAATCTTGATGTAAATAATGGAGGTAGTCTTTTTTTTTTTTTTCCAATCTTATTTTATCTTTCTAGAATATTTTATGTAAACTTTAAGTGAAGAATCCAAGTGTTAATAATTGCATGAGTACTGGTTACTCAGTGATAGACATGATTGAGAACAAGATAATTAACCTGTTCGGATGAGTTGTTTAGGTCAGGTAGACGCTTATACTATTAACTTGTGAGACAAGATTTTAAGATAAACACATCCTGACAACTTAAAAGTAGGCAGTTACGATGATATAATCTTTTTTTTATATTATTAATATAGGTGTTCGGACCGACTTGCGTGTACCTTGACTAATTCCACAAGCTTTGAAGTTAATAACCATGTAAGTTTCTAGTGGTCTTGAGATTTGTAAAACTCGAACTGGTAATTTCTAGGGAGCAAACTTAGAACCTGATTAGTTGAACTACACCACTCAAGGTTTATAATGACATAATCTTGTTTAAACATTGTTTGGCATTTCAATATTTTTTTTCTTGGTTGTGCTGGTTGATCTCGATTGAACCTTTTTCTTCTTCTTCTTCTTCTATTCTCTTTTATTTCCTTCCCTTCCTAGTCCCGTTTGGGGTGGTTAGGTTCTCTTCCCTTCTCTTTTTTTTTCCTTAACCTGGATGGGCATTTCCTTCCTTCTCTTTCTTTTTCTCATCCTCTTCTTTTACTCCAATTCTGGACATTGGGCATCTCCCTCCCATCTCTTTCCTTTCCTCCTCTCTTCCTCTTCCTCCTCTCTTCCTTAACCATCTATAATATTTTTTTACTGTCACAAACCAATAATAACATAACTCCATATAACTTTGTGCTCGTTCGGTACTGTAGTAGTTAATTTTTGTTTTTTAAAATGTTTTTAAATTATTTTTCGTTTGAAAAATTGTTAAATTGATGTTTTTATGTGTTTTTAGATCATTTTAATGTGCTGATGTCAAAAATAAAAAAAATCCTAAAAAAATATCATTTTGATATATTTTCAATTAAAAATTATTTTTAAAAATCATCATTCACAACATTACCAAAGATACCTTTTATCAACTCAATCAACAAATCATGCAAAATCTTCACAGATTTAAACTAGAGATTGAGAGGCATATATATGTAGATTCTCATGAGACCCAGTCAACAAGAAAAAAAAAAGAAGAGAAAGTAAAAAGAACAATTTTATTCCGCATGACCGTCCAACTTGTTGGGATTGCAAGATTAAGATTAATTTTACTTGCTTTGAATCTTCCAACCATGTTTTTTCAGGTGGCCATGATGTCTCACTTATATTTATTTGTTTACAAGAATATTATTAATGATTAGGGCTAAGTATGATCCCTGGGTCAATGGTCCGCAGACTAACCAGTGGCGGTGATCAATATTCCCAACCCCTTTATACTGCTGCTGTGCCATATGTTTATCTGACTACCTGTCCGCCCAAGCATCTTCGACTGGTCCTTGATGTCGATTGCCAAAATAACCAAACGACAATATCTTAGAAATTAATAAGAAATAATCCTAGGAAAAATAAAAAAAGACAGGAAGAAGGGAATGTAAGGATATGTTCGGCTGATACTCGGCCCTCACAAAGTACCCTATTCGGTAAAGTTTCGGTCACCGCCTGCAAAAAGAGTCAAGATAAGTTTGAACGTTATCTATATATATCAACCCTTGGCTCCATCCACAATACTTGCAACAAATACCGACTGTGCAGTTTCTTGTTTAATACCACCCATTTACACTAAATTAATCATGTCTCCCTGGACGCATCACCTCAAAAATATTGACAAAGGTTGCCCTAAGCCTCTTACTTCTGCATCTCCGCTAAGTGAAGAGCAATTGAATAAAATCTTCAATCGTTATGACACCAACGGAGATGGTCACCTCAGCTGGGAGGAGCTTAAAAGTGCTTACAACATCCTAGGTATGTCTTTCCCCGGCCTCAGAGCCTTGAAGGCACTCTGCGTTGCTGATGAAAATAGAGATGGATACATCAGTCAGAAAGAGTTTATCAAGCTAATGAGGAAAAAATATCGTAAATGAGAGTATATATAGACTTATTGTAACATTAAATAGTCTCCACTTAGTTCTACGAAAAACAGAAGGCCATCAAGAGCCATCTGTCTTCTCTTTTCCTCATGTCATATGTTAGATATATTGGGCGTACGTAGCTAGCTAGTTTGAGTGCTTGCGATCTACAGCTCTTCCGAGGAAGGCACATATGGGACTGTGTCTTTTTGTAATATGGAACTATAAGGAAGGGTGATCCTGGCATGCATATATATACAATCTTGTAAAAATTAAGCTGCAAAGCTTGGACATGAATGCAACCTCTATCCATGTTTCTACTCCTTAATTTTGTTTTTATACTGATTTTGAAGTTGTTTTTATCAATCTTTCTTTACCTATATATCATTTTCTCATGTATTTATCTTAATTATTCAAAATTGTCTTTCATTCTATAAATACTCTTTGCGACAGTTAACTATAGCTTCCAATTAACACCAATTATTTTTTTTAATAATTGAGATTAACACATGAATATAATGATAGGTTAAGCAATTCCTTAGAAACTAAAAAATCACAAAGCTGAGAAAATAATCTAATGCCAAATGCAAAAAATAAAAATAAAAAACTTAATTTAAAAAAAATGGTTGAGAAAAAAAAACTGAATTAACCTGGATTAATTCAACTAACCATCACTTGCGGTATGAGATCGAGATAAAAAATATCAGACTTCTAAAAGAAGAACTTAACAAAAAAGACTAAAGTTGAAAAAAAATTTGAAAAAAAACCAAGATAACCTAGGTTAACTTGACTAATCTACACCCGAGATAATCTTACAGAATGAAAAGTAAAAAAATCACAAAGCTTAAGAGCCAATAATGTAATGTCAAATGATGAAATTGTAAAAAAAATATATTATTTTTTTAGAGAAATCATCGAGGACAAAAACTCAAGTCAACCCAAGTTAACTCGACTAACCTGTTACTCGAGATATGAGATCAAAATAACCCAATAAAGAGAAAAGTGGAACAAATAAAGAAGTCCAAGGCTCAATAACCAAAATATCAAATGATGAATTTAAAAAAAATCAATTTTTAATAAAAAAACAAAAAAAAAGAACTTAAATCGAACTCAGGTAATGAGACCAAAATTACCCTATAGAAAAAACAGACACAAAAAAGTAACAAAGTAAAATTTCCAATCACAAAACAATTTAAAGTCCAAATAATACAGACTAAATCTGGTATAAAAACTAAATGAAAAAATTAATTAGGGATTCAGTTGAAAAAAAAAAAAAGAAAAGGATAAAAAAAATAGTAATCAAAGAATGAGGACCCAAAAATGGATAAAAAAACTAAATAAAAAAAGATATCGAGTGAAAAAATTAAAAATAAAATAAATAAAGGATAAGAAAATAGCAATCAAAAGAAAAATGATCAAAACTGAATAAAAAAATAAATGCAATAAAATGATCAAAGACGAAGTTGAAAAACTAATAAATTAAGAAAAAAGGTAAAACATAAAAAAAAAAGTAATAAAAAGAATGAGAATCATATTAGATAAAAAAAAAATTAAATAAATTTCCTTGGGATGAAATTTAAAAAAATCTAAATTCAAAAAGCATAAAAAACAAAACAAATAGTAATAAAAAGATTGAGAGCCAAAATTTATACACTACAAGATTTAACAGTTTTACCGACGGAATTTTTCCGTCGGCGTAA
>Ga0307515_10009418_pt1 | contig 18887 bp, 12 predicted proteins | sample 17_EM_MG_FD_194513 | JGI IMG/M metagenome (GOLD analysis project Ga0307515, IMG submission 194513) | Populus trichocarpa ectomycorrhiza microbial communities from riparian zone in the Pacific Northwest, United States - 17_EM | ecosystem: Host-associated > Plants > Roots > Unclassified | place...
AAGTTTTTTTTTTGTTTTTTAATTGATTTTTTTTAAAATGTTCTTCTTTCAATATTTTTGCCTATTGAAAATTGGAATTTCTAATTATTTTTTTTGCTTTACTTTTGATAGGATTATCACACTCTCATGATTCAGGTCATAGATTTTGCATGTTAGCCATATTTGATCCATATCAATTTGATATGTCATTGTTTTAATATTAAAAAAATAAAATAGTGTTTTCGATATATCAATATCTTAGTATTTAAAAAGGATATATTCCAATAGTCATTAAATATCTAATTCATTGTTTATCTGTTATGTTAAAAAAACAAATTAGTAGCGTCTTTAAATTTTTTTATATATTTAAAAAGATAATTCTATTGACATCATAATGCCGGTCAAAGTATCTAGTTTCTCACTAGAATTGGAAGGAGACCTTTTTGTAGGGACGTCTCCTTCTTTATCATACACTGTTTAAAGTTCAAACTTTCGTTCGAGGTCCCCTATCAATCTCTCTCGACTTTCGGCCCAATTAACCCCACAGATGAATATTAGTGGCGTAGACTAGAAATTTTTTCCTTCGATTTGTAATGCACTAACATCTCGCAAACTGTAATGGAAAGTGATCCCATAATGCACAAGATTTTTATAAATCATCATGATATATCAATTTGTAAAATAAACATCGTTCTACAGGAAAGAAAAACAGGAAAATAGGGAAAAGAACCAGTTACGAGTAATTTCCTTGTTTCATGCAGCATTATACATCACTTGCTTTACACTTTGCCATGCCTAATTTTTTCAGGGAAGAAGCTAAAAAATGCCTTGAATGTATTTATTATCGATTTATTTTTTTGGCAGTCCCAAGGGGCGAAATGAAGTAAGAGAAAACTAATTCTAGAAACCAATTGCCGTGTTTCCTCGTGGATATGTCACTTGTATAATGCCTTTTTTTTACTACGATATTAGATAATTGAAAAAAAAATCGAATTCCATTAATTTATTTTCCATGGGAGAGGGTCGTTGAGTTTAATTTGTAGCTGCACATATACATATAATTTGTTTGATAAATAGTAGTATTTGAACCCAAGATTACTCGCTCTCATTAATCAAGAGAGTAGCATTGGTCTAAACACCCATTGATATTTGTAGTTACACATGCATTGTTTCAACACAAGTTCTTACATAAATATGCACACAAGATGAACTTATTTCAAGACATCCAATTTGACTCTTACTATTACAAATCAGTCAATATATATGTAGTCAGATCATACTTTAAACTTCTTATTTCATTTTAAAAGATAGAAAACCACAAATTAAGGAAATGTTTCTTAAATCCAATATACGAGTCCCTCCTAATTTCATTATCAAGCATTAACTCTTCTTCTTCAATTCTTCTTCTTCTTCTTCTTCTATATCAAGTAATATTCTCTTGATAATCACATGCTTGTGGTAATGTGTCGAAATTTGGAGAGTTTTTAATTACCCAAATTAAGAACACATCGGTTGTAATGTGTAGAAATTACCCAAATTTCTACGCGTATATAACGACCTCATAATCGTTTTAGGATAAAGTTGCAACAAATCAGAAGGATGGGATCATAGACAAACAGTTTGACAAAACCTGCTGTTAGATGGGGATTAACGATATTGGATAACGATGATGTGGTGGCCTCATCAACACGTCTTCTACGTTTGAAATCCAGCCAGCAGAAAATCCTGGGGAGGATCAAGGGGGGGCTGGGGAAATTTCGACATATTCCTTGGCTTGAAAATGACTCCCCTGTTGCCATCTCGATCTGTCCTTGTCTCTTCCACCGCCAGTCATTATGAACACAAGTTCTCATAAATATGAAGTTTTTAACTCTTGCTCACAAAATTACAAATCCAATAAAAATATATAATGACACCTACACACAAAGAAAAAGGGTAAAAGATCGTGTTTTGTTTAAATGAAAATCCGACTTGAAAATGGATATATATATATATATATATAGCAGCTAATGCAAGCATTCATGGGCATATAGCATAAGTTTAGGCCAACATTTTAATTTTCTTAGCTGACTTTCGAAGATATATATTGCATTTGCAGCTCGCATACATTGCCTACACCCTAGTGGGTACCCCATGTTGGTTGTTTTCTTTGCTAGGAAGTTGGAATCCGATTGGTTGTTTTCACTTTGTTAATTTGAATTACACTAACAAGGACATAAACGGAATATCACACGATTCTAACTTAATTCTTGTTGAAACCTAAAACTGACAGGCTCGCCAGACAAAATCGGGGGAATTAACCTCCCTCATCAGCATTAATGACTCGTCACAAACAAGGAATTAGATGAAGAGAAGCACTTTGAGCGAATAGTGTACGAGAATATGATAATATTCTTTTTTAAAATGTTTTTTTTAATACATTAACAAAATTAATACAACACATCAAAATAATTTTAAAATATAAAAAAATAATATTAAACAAAATTTTAAAAAAATAAAATTCAGTGAAATGTAAGGAGGCAAAGACGAGATACATCCAGATTACTAGGCAAAAAGTCAATGAACGCATAAGGAAAGAAAAGGAGGAATAGGCGAGCCACGTGGAAAATAGGACAGGATTTAAGGATGTTGCCTATTTGATATTCAAGAGACAATAACTTATATTTACTTGTAAACAGGCCATGCCATATGTGCGCGTTCATTTTATGACAGTTCAACCACAGTTCCTTAATGTCATGTTTTTTTTTTTTATAATTAGTTTAGGTTCTTTTAGTTTTAATTGTCTTTAGATTCAGTGTGTAATTTAATTTTCTTAGTTGATTTCACATCTTACTTTTAATTTGCGACAATCGTGTAGTCAGGTCAATTGTTTGAACCAAACGATTCCCGAAGACGTTTGGTTAAGCGGTGCAATGTTTTATACATAAAAATGCAAGGAAAAAAAACAAATACTTTGGGGGGTGGGGGGCTAAGTACATTGACAAAAAAAAGTGTGAGTTCACCAAAATCATTGTGGTAAATTGTTTTTGGTTAATCCATGGGTTAACAGTTCACCTTGACTATTTTAGTACTTTTATATTAGCCGGAAGTATCGCAGCGAACACCTACTGGCTAATTAAATATATAAAGAAAGTAATCATCTAAGTGGTGGTCCAGTGGTAAGAGTTTGGGACCAAGAGGTTTGTTCCCTCTGTGGTCTCAGGTTCGAGCCCTGTGGTTGCTCATATGATGGCCACTGAAGGCTTACATGATCGTTAACTTCAGGGCCCGTGAGATTAGTCGAGGTGCGCACAAGCTGGCCCGGACACCCACGTTAAACTAATATATATATATATATATATATATATATAAAAAGAAAGATAAAAGGAACCATGTCATCAAAAGAACAATATTTAGAATGCACGCTTGCTCAAAATTGTTTTAAAATTTAAAAATAGTAAGTCACTTATAAAAATGGAATAGATTTTGAATTTTCAAATAGATAGATTATCCATAAAAATAGATTAATTTCAGTGAAGTGAAGTATGGATGCTTGTTGAATTTTTTTTGTGGAATTTGAAAAGGAATAGGTCACCTGTGAAAATGGACCAATATTTAAATCTTAAAATGAAAGGTCGCATGTGAAAATAGATCAATTGTAGAAAAGCATGAACGCTTGTTGAAATTCTTTTTGGAATTTCAAAATGGTAAGTTGCTCGTGAAAATAAACCAATTTTAAAGAAGTATGAACACTTACTAAAGTTCTTTTTGAAATTTGAAAAAAAAAATAGGTCGGTCGTGAAAATAGATAAATCTTTGAATGTCAAAAAGGGTAAGTTACCTGTGAAAACATATCAGTTTTTGAAATGAACCGGTGACCCATAAAAATAGACCATTTTATTTTAAAAATAGGCAGGTCGTCCATGATAATATGATCATTTTCTAAAAAAAAAAAAAAACAAAGTCTTTGGATGGACGGATCACCCAGCAAATCGGGCAGACACTTTTTCTTTACAAGCTTACTATGCAAAACATTGAGGTTTTGTTTTGTAAGCATTGTAAAGTGGGGGCATATATTACAATTTATTTTTGAAAAAATAAAAAACAACAAAAAAAACAACAAAAACCCAAAAATATGTTTTTTTAATGTATTTGCTTTTTCAAAAAAAAACAAAAAAAATATTTTTATTGATCTAATTGTAATTGTGAAAGGGAGATAATGAATTTAAAAATTAAAAATCCTCTAACCTAATAACCTATTTTTTAATCAAATAGTCTATAATTATTTTTTTAATCCAAGTTCGAGGATCTATTTTTTTTTTTATCTTAATTTAAATTATCAAATGAATAGTTGAGATTCATTTTTGAAATTCAATTAGAGATATTTTAGTTTGTTTTACTTCTAAGTTAAAAAATTTTATTTATGTTATACATAAAAGTAGAGGAATTAGTTAAAAAAATTCACCGAAACAAACATTCTCTCTCGGAAAAAAGCAAAAAAAACATGACCCTCCCTAAAGTTTGACAGTTCACCATCATACAGCCTCCATCCAAAAAAAAAAGGACCATTACTCAGCTCTTCCTCCATTTTCCTCCTCACGGTGAATTCAACAGCCCCTCTTTCATAGTGTACCAGACCGAACCACACTATCTTCATTGCAGCTGTTCTTCTTGGCAACACAGAACCGTGAACTCCTCCAGCTCACCACCAGGTCTATGCTTCTCCTTCTTCCACAGTAGCCACACAAGCCCAACCATCACCATCCTCATAACTGACAACTACCATCTGCGTCTGTGTCGACCATTAACAACTGCAGCTTTCATACTAATACCAGCAAAGATAAGAATGCAGTGAGCAGAAATAAGAAAGAATAGAAAGGAGGCCACCAGCTTTAGCAAGAAAAGAGAGATCAATTCTTTTTTTTCTGGAGCAAGAAAATTAGAACCATCATTGTCATGGAAAGGTAAAAACCCACACAAACTTCTTTCCATTATAGTATGTCCATCTTTAAATGCCCTAGATGCGTAAGTTTAGGTATGTTTCTGTCTTCTTTATTTAAATGCATGTCATGTGATGGGTTCTCTAGTCATTAGGTAAAAAAAACAGTCTATATGCCATGCTTTGATAAGTTTTATTAGCAGCAATAGGAGAACTCTTGTCTGGGCAAACACAAGGAATGGGTAATTAATTAACAATAGCTTTTCTAAGGTCCATACGTTGCTTATATGACTGACCTCAACAGCAGGTGTTGGTTTTTTTTTCTTTTCTTATTCTGTGAAATAATAAAAATTGATGATGATATGTATATATGGTTCCGGTTTGATACACTCTGGCAAGTGAAGTTTTGGGTACAAGGCACAAAAAGCAGTATTTGGTTGTTGGAAAAATTCTTGGAAGACATGCATTACAGATCTGTTATACATTTGGTTTATAGCTGCAAGTTGTTCATAAGTTTTTTTTTAGCTCGATTAGCTTTTAATATTGTCGCAACCGATATCACGGCGGTTATAAAAAAATTCATTTGAATGAAAGAACAGATTTCTGACATCTTGTTCTTTAATGAAAAATGATCTTATTTAAGGAGTCGCCACCTAGTATTATGGTCACTATGAACCCTAACTGGTCAACAAAGATTATATGATACGAGACTGATTACTTAAAATGAAAGATATTATCACCCCTTAAACGTCTTGCTTATGGCAGGCTGCATTGCTGGTTTTGTTTTAAATTGCTAAAATGTTGTTGACGTATGCTATGATAGTTTACTTGTAATATTCCTGACTCTGGTGTCAGTGAATATTCAACTACGAATACTTTAAATTCTGGCGTTGGTAAATATTAAGTAGCTAAAAATAAGATAAAATAAATTTAAATTAGTATTTTTATTCTTGACATTGTCATCAGTGAATAAATCAATAAAATAAATTTTATTTGTAATGCATGTATATATTTGTTTTATTTTTTTAGGGTTGGGTTAGACCCAGCCAGCCCGGCCCGGTCACTGACCCAAGCCAGTGACCGGGCTGGGCAAAGCAACCCGCGTGCGCTAATTCACGCGTGTTGCTTCAGTGATCAAGTGAATTAAAATTAACTTGAACAATGTAATGTTAATTAAATGAAGCAAAGCGGGAGGAGAAAACGTTGCTTACCTGGTCTACTGGAGGCGATGAAGACGATGGTGAAGCTCTTTCTGTGTGATCGGGTGACACTAGCCGGGCACCCGTTTCAACCTTCCCTTCGTTCCTCTAGCTTTATTCTTTCTGTTTCTGATGGTTCGGAGTGGTGAAGCTGGAGACGAATGCCCAGGCTGATCAATACTTGCAGTTTCTCTGTTTTCCCTTGTTCACTTTGCTTGCGTTCTGGGGAGGAAGGCAAAGCTGGGAACGCTGGCTTTTTGCTCTCTCCTCCTTTCTCTTTTTTTAGTCTGTCCTCCTTTATTTCTCTGTTTCCGTTCGTGCTCTCTGTTTTTCTTTGTGTTGTTCTCTGCTTTTTTTTGTTCGTCTTTCTCTGGTACTCTCTGTCTATTCTTTCCCTCTTAGTGTTTCTCTGGTTCTCTCCCCCACTGGTTCGTGGCCTTCTCTGGCTTTTATAAAGCCATCTAATGGCCTCTGTTCGTGCGTTCGTGCCTCAAGATCATGGGGGCACGTTCGCTCCTGTCTCTGAGAAGAGTCAGGACTGTTGGCCACGATATCGTGGCCTCCGGAGAGGGCGTCGTGGAGGATAATGGGCAGCTGAACATTCCCTGCAAAACCAGTCCCCGGGATGAGGTAGAAGGCGATAAACAGTTTTATGACACGACGCCGTTTTCTACTCTGCAGTGGCTATTTACGATTTGGTCACTGAAGTTATTAAATTTTGTAATCAAGCCTCTGGATAAATATTAATTGGAACCCTGTATTTTAGCGGAATTTACAAAATGATCCTTGAACTTTAATTTCTTGTCATTTTAACCGGAATCATCCCAACCTTTGATATTTTTTCAATTAAGCCTCTGATTTTATTAATTAAATTAAGTCCTCAAACTTTTAATTTATATTGTATTGACCCAAATTTCAATTTATTCTTCATTTTTTTTATTTTTTCATTTTCTTATTATTTTTACAAAATAAAATAAAAGAGTTGAAAATTAGGTTATGATAAATATAAGCCTGGATTGAAAATAGAACGTGATTCTTTGTTCTTCGTTGAAATCAATACCTAATAAAATAATAAAATCAATGAATCAGGCTCTAGGTTTAAATATGGGAGTTTCTTTTTGCAAAGATCGTTTGAATCAGGCTCTAGGTTCCTCTGGTCTTGGTTTGTGAAATGACCATTTATTTCATATTAGTATTTAGATTAATCTGTTTTTTTGTTTGGCATGATGACATGATGTATTTAGTTTTGTTGAAACTGGAAAGTTCTTGCAAAAAGTTGGCATGGTTGATCTGTTAAATATATAACTTTCACTTGGTTGACCCGACTTGGTTGACCCGGTCAGGTCAAAACTACCCCAATCTTTAAGCTTTGTTTGGTTTGTTAGTTTTGAAATTTTATTTGATTTAAGGTTGTTTTTGGTAATTATTACTTTAAGAAAATTTGTTTCTTCTGTGAAATATGATCTTAAAAAATATATATAAAATATAAAAAAATAAAAAACATCTCTTTGCATGTTTCATACGGCCATCTCTCTCTCTCTCTCTCTCTCTCTCTATATATATCATATCTTTTTTTAAGAAAAATAAAATACATGGCATGTTTTTATTTCTTTAACGTGTATTTTGGATTTAATAATCAGTTTATTGGATCCATTAGAATTTGACCAATATTTCAATATTTAATAAGATTTTAATTTATGAGAATTAATTGTCTTTATTCTGGTATAGAATATTGGACCGATAAGTAAGGCTGATATATGAATACCAGGAGTTGATTAGAAAATTCTCAGAGTTATTCTAAATATCCATTAATTTTAATTGAGAATATTTTTATACCGCAATATTAATTATGGAAAACTTTTTTCATAAGAATTTATTTGGGCATACAAGCCCATAATAAATTCTTAACACCAAATTTATTCACATGAATATATCTTCATTTTAAGTCATAGAAAGACTAGTAGTTAGGAATTCATTAAAACCTTTAAACCACATTTAAAACTACATAATCTAGCTTACTTCAGGTAGAATGTGTTAGGATTACTAATATTTTTCTTAGTCTTAACCTGTTTCTTACCTTAAAATCTCTGATAAAACCACTATACTTGAGTTTCCTGATAACTCTGTATCAAATAACTATGTAGTGATTCCAACAACTCCGACATCATGCGTCCACATACGAAACATATATAATTCGAACAAAAGAGATTCTTATTCAACTCAAACAAATATATATTTTTCATATGTATTGAAATAGTTTTAATTTTTTTTAATAATCATTTGATTTAAAACATATATTTTCTTCCATCCTATATATTGACTTGTCAAATAATAAAGATTTTTATTTATACTGACTTGTCAAATAATAGTAATAGTGATATATTTTTTAAAAAATATTATCATCAATGCTAATAATAGCGATAGCTAGTGATAATGGTTGAGACGGTAATACGTATCATAAATAATTGGTGTATATTGTATAAAAATATATATTATTTTTAAAAAAATAAATCATTTTTCATTTTGTATTTATATTGTCAGCTTCTCAGAGAGAAAAACAGAGAAACTACGTGTGGGCAAATCTAACTTCTCGGTTAGATGTCCAAGTCTAGTAAACAAAAGTTTTTTTTACCAGCGCTGCGCTGCTCGCCTTTTCTTTTGACATTAAAAAAATTGTAAAAATGTTAGAAAATAAAAATTATGCTGTATGCTGCTCAAGATACTTTTGAAATATTAATTGGTTACATGTTGAAATATTTTGATGTTAACACGTTAAATTAACTCGGGTCAACCATTATTAATATGCGAAAACCATTGTTAACATGCGAAACTCACGATATGAAATATAAGATAATGATAAAACCATAAAACCTATACCGAAACATATTAGAAAACCCAATAATAATGAACCAAATATTGAAGGGAAACATGAATAAAAACATAGAATTAAAAAAAAAGTGACTTTAGTAAACCTACATCGACGACAGACAAAACAACACGAGCTAGGGCAAATTTTTCTGGACGGGAGAAGAAAAATATTAAGGCAACACTAGGATCACATTCCAAAATAACATGAAAGAAACAAAAGATAAGTTCGGTTAATTTAATAGTGCAAACAAGGCAGCACTGAATTAACAACATGAAAAACAAAAAAAACCAGGGTGAATCTTTAAAATTTGAGTTAATATTTCAAAATCTCAACCTGTGAACTCATACTCGGAATTAATCGAGAAGGTCATTTCCCAACCTATTTAATATTGAAAGATGAAATTGTAAAAAAAAAATATTGCAACCTATGAAATCTCATACCCAGGTTTAATAAAAAAGGTCAATCCCCAACCAATTTAATGTTAAAGGATAAAATTAAAAAAAAATCAATCTAAAAAACTTGTCAAAACATAGAATTAACAATTAAAAGAATAAGGATCAAATTTGATGGAAAAAAAAACTAAAAGTGGATCATATCGCAAAAAAATATTAATTTTTTAAATTATCTAAAATAAAAAAATAGTAATAAAAAAACAAGGATCAAATTTGAAAGATGAAAAAACTAAAGAACGATGAAATTGAAAATGATTTTCAAATTGAAATAATGTTTTCAAATTTAAAAATTGCAATTAAGAGAAGAGGGATTACATCTCAAGGGAAAAGAAATTGAAGGGCTAATGTGATTTTTTCAAGGGACAACATGTAAATCGAGGTGAAGGAGAGAAAATAATGAAAAGAAAAAAGAAAAGCAAACTTGCGTTGATCCAACATGCATGTGCCATCATGGGAGAAAAAAACACCGAGACGAGTTAAATGATACAGCAGAAGCATGACTAATACCATTGTAGGTAGTTGCATGCATAGCTCGAAGGTGGCGAAATGATTGACGCGTGCTTGGCATGCACCATCAACGTTTTCTTTTCTCTTTTATTTTATTTGTACAAAAACTAAAATGTTTTTAGGGCTAAACAACAATAACAAAAAAAATCATTATGAAATTACTATCAGCAAGACAAAAAAAATTTGGATGGTAAAGTTAATGGAATCATTAAACTATTTATTTGAAAATGAAATTTCTATAATCCCCTTTATTAGAGGTTTTGGTTTTTAACTATTTGAGGTTAATATAATAATTTTACTGTTATTAACAAAATAAAAAAAGACCGTTCCGTTTAAACAAATAAAAAATAACAAATTAACTACTTGAAAAGACAACTTTATCTTTTAAGGCATTTCATTTGATTTTTCAGTTAAGAGAAAAATAATAATTTTACCATTAAAATCTATAGTACTACAAGGCATCGCTACAAAACTTTTCCCATGGGTTTAGGTTATTTTAATGAATGATATAACCTTAGACGTTGACTAACAGCAGCGAGGTCTATAGTCCAACGGCACTACGTACAGTCTACTTGGCTATTACTGCTTATACTTAACACGTCGCCGACAAGTGAAATTCCTGTGATTAGCGTTTGTTTGCTAAAAAATAATTTTGTCTAATAAAATAAATTTTTAAAAAGTAAATTTTTAAAAATAAATTTTAGAAAAATAAATTTTAAAAAAATGAATTATTTTTTCAATATTTAGTAGTGTAATAGAAAATAAATTAGAAAATATTTTTCAGTATTTGGTTATATCATGGAAAATAGGCTGGAAAATAACTTATTAATATTTTATTTTTTTCAAATTTATTAAAATAACGAGGAAGAAATTTTACAAATTAAAAATTTGAACGAGAATGAAATTGAAAAAAAAATATAATTTCATAAATTATCTCAAATAAAATAAATAATAAACAAAATAATAGAGATCAAATCTAAAAAATAAAAAAAATTAAAAGATGAAAAAATTAAAATAATAATAATTAATATTTTATAAATTATTTCAAATAAAATAAGTAACAATCAAAAGAATAAGGATCAAATTTAATAGATAAAAAATTTCAATTAAAAAATGATAAGGGAAAAGCAAATAACAATTATAAAAATTAAGACCAAAGTTAATATAAAAATTAAATTCTAAGGGATGAAATTGAAAAACAAATATTCAAAAAAAATATATATATAGCAATCAAAATTTTGAGGACCAAATTTGATATAATAAATAAATAATATAACATTTCTAATTTTTTCATAACTTTTAGAAAGTGTTTTCCACTCAAAATAAAAGGAAAACACTTTTCTAGAAACCAAGTCAAATTTTTCTTTAACTAGAAAGTGTTTTTCATTGATAAGAAAATATTTTCTGTTGATTAATTTTTTTTAATAATAAATAAACACAATAAAATTTTAAAAATAATTTTTTAAAAACTCTTTTTAGAAAACAAACACACAGCTGTATGCTGTATATCTAGTTACAAGAATTTAAAGCGGAAACTCCCAGAACAAACTATTGAAGTTCATAATTGAAAATGGAAATAAAAACCAGAAAAAAGAAAGAAAACCGCATGGATTGTGACACCCACGTAAGTCTTGTCGAACAGCTGTTTTGAATTATAATTAAAAAGTTTATATTTATCAAGTACAATTTTTTAGATTTCACTTCAAAAATGTGCCAATAGATTCATGGGCATACCAAATTAAAGCATCACCAGGTAGATAGCATGGTACGCATGAAATTGGTAAGAACAGCAATTTTTTTAAGAAAAAACCCATACCTTCATTCAAATTCAAATTCCAGACCTGTTATGCTTGACATGATATCAAATTATTATTATTATTATTATTATTGAGACGTAAACGGGTTGAGTATATACTGTATACAACAAGCTTGGGATTAACTTGCGCATGCAATCCAGCTATAAACATAGGCTTTATTTTCACTGACACCATCTCCTAGCTGCTAAAGTGCAGCCAATCTAATCAAAATCCCCTCCACGATTAACACATAGTTCCCCATTGCAACAGTGAACACAACAGGTCATCAGAGAAGTGAATGCAAAACCCCAGATTTTGAAGATGTTTAGCAAACAACAAGAAGTAACCCACCAATGTTGACGCCTAGAGCTTGACCACTTCAGGAATGTGAACTGGATACCTATCAATACAGTCAACCCATGGACCATCTATAGGCGTCTTAATTGTTCTGTTACACTTCCAAACTGCGCTGTTACACTTAAATCCACTGCCAAAAGCTATCTGCCAAACTCTATTTCCTCTCCTCATCCTGCCTTTTTCCTCGATGTAACCTAACTCATACCAGAGCGAAGACGATGAGGTATTGCCGAAACGGTGCAGTGTCATCCTTGAAGCCTCTACATGCTCTGCAGATAGCTGCAAGTTCTTTTGCAGTTCATCTATGACGGCACGGCCACCGGCATGGATACAGAAATGTTCAAAAGCCTGCTTGAAATCAGGAATAAATGGCTTCCATTTGGGGTTAAAGATTTTGCGTCCCACAAGAGTTAACAAAAACAGGAGCTGTTCAGAAGCAGGAAGGACTAAAGGCCCAATTGTTGTGATGTTCGATTTCAAAGCCTCACCAGCTATAGTCATCAAATCTTTTGATAGATTAATTCCAACTTTTCCTTCTCTATCTTCTTCTTCAAACACACAGCGGTAAGCTTTATCGTCTACGCCTTTGTGGGTTCGTACCACGTGGACTAGGCGGTACTTGGCACTCCAGCGATGAGACCTGCGGTTTGATAAGAGAATTGCAGAACCTCCCATACGAAACAGGCAGTTTGGAAGCAGCATAGCTCGCTCATTTCCTTGGTAGTAGTTTGGCGTGATGATCTCTGTGCTGACCACAACTGCATTTGCATTTGGATGCACTTGGAGAAGATCACGAGCTAAGTCGATAGAGATTAGCCCTGCACTGCACCCCATGCCAGAAAGATTGAAGCTCTTTATGTTGCTTCTGAGCTTATACTTGTTAATAATCATGGCAGACAGAGATGGTGTTGGTGAAAAGAGACTGCAGTTGACGATAAGAATATCGATATCTTTTGGTTTAATCCCTGTTTTCTTGAAGAGAGAATCCATGGCAGAGAAAATAACAAGCTCAGCTTCTCCTCTTGCAGCCTCCATAGTTGGTTTCGGAGGTATATAATGAATTGATGGAGGCAAACAAGTCTCTTCACCGAGTCCAGACCTCTCAAGAATCCTCATCTGAAACTCAACACTCTTGGGATTATCTTTCAAGATCAGTCTGGAATGCTCCATGAAGGTAGAAAATGGAACCCGGCAAGTGACCGGAGGCTTGTAGCAAGCATAGTCCACTAGGTAAATAGTTCTTGGTTTGGACATGAAATAAACAATAGCAATTAAGACGATGAGAAAAGATGAGCAAAGAATTTGGACAAGATCGAAATGAAGTGATCTCCATAAGCTCAAGACTTCATCAGGGCCTAAACGCAGAACCTCAATAAGAATACCAACCATAACAGGTATCCATAAAAGGTACAGAATGTGATTTACAAGATATTGGTAGCCAAGTTTAACATACTTGAGCTTAACGGGGTTAGAAAAATCCGGCAAGATTGGAGGCATTATTTTGCAAACAAAAAAGAAATATTGAAGAGAGTGAGTTACTGTAGCTTGAGAGGAAGAGAGTTTATGGTATCAGGAGAGGGGAGAAGGAGGGGAGGATGGGAGATATAAAGGCACATGACCGTGGGAAATGTAGGAGGCAGATGAGAGGATTAAATGAGGCCCTCACGTCACTCAACGCTCACTCGACTCTATTAACTTCTGCTGGCTTTCTTTTCCTTTCCAGTTGTAACTAAACATCTACCAATTAAGGATTTTTTAGGATCCCGTCCTATGCCTTTTTTGTTCGTCTCTTTTTGCTCATTAATCAATCATAGTTTTGTTCTGTATTATTTAAATCAAATGACTAATATTCGTTTTAATAAATATAAATTATATTATATAAAAATAAAAAGACATATATGGAGTACTTAGCTAGTAATTAGTTGAGTTATTTAGCAAAGTTTAAAAGAAATATTAAAATTGGATGGAGTAATGACATTTACATTAATACTACATTATTAGCATACGTTACACTATAAATCGGATCAATTTTTTTAACATAAAAAAAACATTTAAGTACATATTGCTAATATTTTTTTAAGAGAAAAAAAAACTAAATTGTATAAAAATTAATCCGATGTGAACTGGTTATCTTGACGAATTCAAATGCAACCTAAACAACCGATAAAAATATAATTTAACTCAAAATAAATATTTAAGATGATATTTTTTTAAAATATTAAGATGACAACATTCGGGATTGAATTGGAGTCAACCCAGATTAACTTGTCAATCCACATACCAAGTCACAAGACCATGATAATCCTTGAGAAAGCAAATTAAAATAATTATGAAGCTTAATTTCCAATAAATTCAATGTTGAAAGATAAGATTGAAAAAAATCAATTAAAAAGAGACAAAAAAAATGATCCGAGTCAACCTGCATTAACGTGTCCAACCAACAACTTGGATCATGAGACTAAAAAAACCCAATAGAAAATAATTTTAAATAAGTTATGAATTTTAATTCTCAATAAACCCAATGTTGAAGGATGAAATTAAAATTAAAAAATTGATTAAAAAACACAAAAAAAACAGCTTGGATTAATCCAAGTTAACCTGCCAAACCCGTAACTTGAGTCATGAGATATGAATAATCTCACATAAAGCAAATTGAAACAAATTATGTAGTTTAATTTTCAATAAACTCAATGTTAAAAATAAAATTAAGAAAAAAAAAGTCAATTAAAAAAAGAAAAGAAAACTCGATATAACAGTCAAAACCATGATATGAGTCATTAAATTGAAATATTCTCATAAAAAATAAATTAAAAAAAGTTATGAAACTCAATCCTTAGTAAATCTAATGTTAAATGATGAAATTAAAATTAAAAAAAATAGAAAAAAAAACAAAAAAGAAGAAAAAAACATTATTGAAGTGAATGGTGTATTGTGATGAGATGTACAATAAAATCTCATTCTTTTTTAGTTTTTTGTTAATATATTTTATTTTTCAATAAAGAACAAAAATAAATCACTAAAGGATTGATCATTATAAAAAAAATAATAGACTCGAGCTATTTTCTTTATTATGTTTGGTATAATATTGTTTTTAAAAATTTGATAAATATATTTTTTATATATAAAAAAGAGAGGTTTGCATCCATACCTTTTTTTTTTAAAAAAAAAATGACATTAGTACTAGTTGAAGATAGCTCACTGTTAACTTTTTTTATTTTTTGCAACAATAATTACATATACATTTCAATATAATCAATGATTAAAAAAATTATATGATTGAAAGGAGAGAAAGATGAAGAAAATGCTAAGTTTTTAAAATTGAAGATACACACCCCAGATCATTGTAATCAATTTCCATTTTAAACCTAATCTTGTGCTAAATTCCCCAATCTATCATATTAGAAGATTCCTAAGGGAAAATATTAATAAAATGTAACGTCCATCATTCACAGGGCTTGATATATTCTAGTCGAACCTTCTTACGAATCATATATTTTTTTAAAGAAAAAGAAAGATTCACATATTAACAGCACTTTTGTTTTAGCTATAATATTTTACATGAAAATATTTTTTTGATTTTTTTGTGTTTTTCCTGGTATATTATTTTCTATAAAAAAAAATATAAATTTACAATATATATTTTATAATCAATCTCTAAAAAAAACTTTTTTATTTGTTGAAAAACACTTTAAACTCATGAAGTTTTATAAAATATTTTATAACAATAATCTAATTATAATAACATCTAACAATTTTAATTATCAAAATCCTAATATCATCAACCCCTTTATCGTCACAATCATCACCCTTACTCTACCCTCATTTTGTTACAATCATATTTTTCACATAATTAAATACTAGAATGAAAAATATTTTATGAGAAAATATATTTTATGAAAAACAAATGTCCCTAATTAGATGGATCCTGTAGAATAAAAAAAAAACACACAGAGAAATTTTTATAAATAAAAACAATTATTTTTTATAATGCCAACAAAATGAATTTTAATGAAAATAAATCTAAAAAAAAAACCTAGACCTTCAAATAATTTTATTGATGTGATGGGTTTGTTATAGAACCAATAACTAATTAATTTAACATCTAATTAGTTAATTAGTATCGGAATTTTTGATAAAATAATATATAACAACGGCAACGGATTTGTTTGATCGAAATTTGTTATAGTATTGAAATGGAGAAAATTATTATGTGGGACCTCTTCCCGAGATCATTTAACAACCGGCGCCTAACATTTGAAAGCTACGGCTGACCAGGTTAGAGAAAGGAAAAGAAAAGTCAAAGTAGAGCATGCTTTTAATTTTCTTTTCTTTTCAAAAGAAATACTACTAATTATTAATAAATAATTCTTATATTTCAACCAGATAACTTTTGAAAAGAATAAGTTACTACAAATGTTGATTTTCCCCCCCGTTGATATACATCCCAATCACTCAAAAATTGATAAATATTTATCTCAATTTTTTAATTGATGCAAAACACATCTCATACATATTCGACGAAAATATAACATTATTAACAACCATGAATTATATCTTTGTGGCCTATCAGACTTCGATGTTGGTGATTAAGGTGAAAATTATCATTTTAAATTATATCTGAATTACCCGAAATTATTTTTCCTTTACACGATCCAAATTTTGATTATTTGATCAAACAATTTGGGTAATAACCTGGATTATCCTAATTTTTTTAGCCATCTCTTATTATTTGATCAAACAACTTATCGTCTGATTGATATATTGATTTTCTTTCTTTAACTGTATTTTTTATATCTACAACAACTACAGAGAGCAACTTTTTTGGTAGTGGGAATTGGCAAAACAAAACTACGTGATGAATGATGAGTTTCTTACAAATAACATTATTGTTTATATTAAGAAAAAAAAAAGTATAATGGTGATTATAGATGAATTCAAATATATGAAGACTCATCAAGACAACTTTCGGTGAAAAATGTGTATAATCATTATGTACTATCAATTTTAAAATAAACACAACACACACCCACCTTATATTATATAATATGCATTCATTTATTTGTTTATTTTTATTAAATGAGAGATTTGATAGGTTTTGAGTTACATAATTAGAAATGTGACTGTATATTAAATAATTATTGTTACCCATTTTTTAATCCACAAAAAAAAAAACCAAAAGTCAAAAAATATATATTAAAAAAAAACCAAAACTATAATAGCGGTGAGAAAAGGATGTCGGGGCGCCCAAAAATAGTCACAGATTGGTTAAGGAAGTTCAAAAATAAAAAAAATTAAAATTTGACGATATATTTTTACTGATGAATGCTATATTGACAAAAAAAATTTATTTTGAAGAAGAAAAGTCCAAAATCAGATGTTTAAGAACTCAATTAGATTTTGTTGAAGGATTAATTGAGTTTTTAAAGGGTTTGATTGCAAGAAAAATTAATTTTTAAGGTTTTAATTGAAAGAAATTAAATTTAGGAGTCAATTTAGTAAACAATTGAAAACATTAATAAGTTTTGGAACTTAATTGAACCTGAAATTTCTTTAATTAATGAAATCATGGCTTAATTGAAGAAATACTAAAATTTGGGACAGTTGGGTCTCAATTGCAAGAATTAAAATCCAAGGACCATTTTGTACATGGATCCGACATGCAGGGGTCCAATTGTATTTGATCTAGGGGCACAATTGCAAATAGCCATTTTAGTCAAGAAAACGACGCCGTTTCAAAGGACACTATTCGTCTTCTTCAGCGGACCAGACCAGGAAAGAGTAGGGGCGAGCAAAAAAACCGATAAACCGATTAAACCGAGAAAATCGGAAAAAAAAATAACTGAAAAAATCGAATCGAAAAAAACCGAATTAACCGATTAAAAAATCACAAAAAAATTCCGGTTTGGTTCGGTTTCTAAAGTCTGAAACCGATTGAACCGAACCAAACCAAATCGGTTCAACCAACCAGCACTTAAAAAAAAAGCAACTATAAATACAATGTTTTCTAACTCTAAAGTCACATTCAGCCACCAGCCATCAGCCACCCCCCTTCTCTGCATATCTCTCCCTCCCTTTACTCCCACTTTACTCTCTTTTCTGCATATCTATCCCTTTACTCTCATTCTAGTCTCTGCTTTGATTCCCTTTACTCTTATTTGCTTTGATTTTTCTCCCTTTCCTTTACTCTATGTAAACCTAAAGTTACAAGTTTTATGAAGTGCATGCATGATGTGGGCAAGTGCCAAGTGGTGGATTTTTTTTCCTTTCATTCCCCACCTTTTTTTACCGGTTGTGTTTCTTATCTTTTGCTGGCTTGTGTGGCTGAGGGTTTGGACATGTTTGTTCATACAAGTTTCAGCCAACAAACATGACATCTTTTTTTTATTGTGCGTTGCAAAATCTTTGGATTTGGAGGCTCTTGTTTTAATTATGAGTGGTCGGGGCACAGAGCATCAAAATGCCCAAACAAGGAAGATTTTTAGTTGCCTTCTTTGATGTAGGGATTTTTTTGGGACTGTGAACAAGTTGGAATAATTTCGGTTTGAAGGGAAAAAACCAAGCTGAAATTAATTGGTTTGAACTGATTTTTGATTTGGTTCGGTTAAAAAAAATTTAATTTAATTATTTATTTTAATTCAAAACCGGACCGAACTGGAAATGCTCATTCCCTGTAAAGAAGAAAAGCTGCCCCGCGCCCCACGATGCATCTCCATTACCATTGTAGCGGTCCTGCGAGTCCGATCGTTAGCCGGGCGATCGCATGGCATTCTCTGGCCCACGATGCATCTCCATTACCAGTGAAGCGGTCCT
>Ga0307515_10009419_pt1 | contig 18885 bp, 6 predicted proteins | sample 17_EM_MG_FD_194513 | JGI IMG/M metagenome (GOLD analysis project Ga0307515, IMG submission 194513) | Populus trichocarpa ectomycorrhiza microbial communities from riparian zone in the Pacific Northwest, United States - 17_EM | ecosystem: Host-associated > Plants > Roots > Unclassified | place...
ATCTACTACTTTTACTTTTACTTTTACTATTTCTAAATTAGTTACTTATTTCTTACGCCTATAATAAGCTTTTATTCTTCCGCTAGTAATATCCTTTTTTCCTATATATACTAAGAGTAAAATTATATTTATAGTATATATATAGTAAACGTAAAGAGAATAATTACTATTTCCTATATAATCCTATAATTTTATAAACTAATTACTTTTTTTTAATTAGCTTTATGTTGTGTATATATATATCTTATTTTACCTATCTTATTATTATTAAGCTAATATATAATCTATTACTTTATATACTATTAATTTTTTATTACTTTTATTATAACTTAAATACTAATATTTTTACTATTTTTATCTTTTATATACTATATTAACTACTACCTTAAATTACTACTTTTATTACTATTTTAGCTATAGCTTTTAATTTTATTACTTATACTTTTACTTCTATTATTATTTTTATATCTACTTTTACTTTTAATATATTTTTTATTTTTACTATCTCTATATTTACTTTACTTTATTACTATAAAGATTACTTATATATATACTATAAAGGCTACTATAAAGGCTATCTATAAGACTATTATAGAGGGTACTTATTTACTATTTTTATAATTTTTTTATAACTTTATTTACTATTTTCTACTTATTAAATAAATAAATATAAGAACTCTATTTTATTATAAAAGGCTTTAAAGCCTTATTTATAAGATAAAGTATATAAATACAATCTAGGTTAATAGATAATAGTATAATTATAATAAGGGAATCCAATTTAGATTAATACTACTTTATATACTATTTACTGCCCTATTTACTACCTACTACTCCATTTACTACTCCTACTACTCTATCTGCTGCTTGTTTACTACTTATACTACTCCTCGTCTACTACTCCTACTGCTACTTGTCTACTAATCGTGTGCTACTTGTACTGCTGCTCGTCTACCGCTCCTACTGCTGCTCGTCTGCCGCTTATCTATTGCTTATTTACTGCTCGTCTGCTGCTCTAACTACTACTCATCTGCTGCTCTTCCGCTGATCCTACTACTGATTGTCTGCTAATCCTACTGCTGCTTATCTGCTGCTCTTATGCAGAGCCGTCGTAGAGCCGTTCGTATAGACGATACAGCCGTTTATAGAGTTGTTTGTAGAGCTGTTTATAGAGCTGTTGCAGAGCCGTTACAGGGCCGTCGTAGAGTCGTTCGTGGAGCAGCTGTAGAGCCGTTTGTAGTCGTTCGTAGAGACGATGCAGGGCCGTTTGTAGAGACGATGCAGGCGTTCATAGAGACGTAGAGCCGTCGTAGAGATAATGCAGAGCCGTCGTAGAGACGATGCAGAGCCGTTCACACGGACGATTGTATGGGCGACTGTATGGGCGACTGTATAGGCAGTGGTAGAGCCGTTTGTAGAGTTATTCGTAGAGCTATTCGTAGAGCCGTTACAGGGCCGTCGTAGGGCCGTTTGCAGAGCAGCTGTAGAGCCGTTTGTAGAGCCGTTCGTGGAGTCGTTCGTAGAGCCGTTGTAGAGCCGTTGCGGGGCCGTCGTAGGGCCGTTCGTAGAGACGATGGAGAGCCGTCGTAGGGCCGTTTGTAGAGCCGTTCGTAGAGACGATGCAGAGCCGTTCGTAGAGACGACACAGCCGTTCGTACGGACGATTGTACGGGTGACTGCATGGGCAATGGTAGAGCCGTCGTAGAGCCGTCGTAGAGCCGTTCGTAGAGACGGTTATAAGACTTCTTAGTATTAGTGCTGCATGTTAGTAGAGCTTTTAAGCTCTATAGGCTTTATGTAGAGCTTCGTGCAGAGCTTTTACGGAGTATCGTGCAGAGTTTTCATAGAGCTTCGTGCAGAGCTCCGTGCGCCCCAGAGCTCCAAACCTTTACATTAGTATAATATTACTTAACCTTAGGATATTTAAATAAAAGTGGTACCATTTTAAAGCGCTTCGTAAGCTCTATAAATCTATCGCAATAAAAACTTTATATAGGTAATACTAAGAGGTGCATCGCAAGTGCAAGTATTAAGGTCGCTCGGTCGCGATTTAATGGGGTAGTACGTGAGATCAGGTGACCCGAACTAATTTTCTCACTAATCCCAACTCTCGCTTAAAATTAATTCAGTATATATAAGACGAGAATTCCGTTAAATTTTCCAAGGAAAATTTCCAAATTGCTGACTTATAGCCAGCAATTTGGTTCCTTGGGTAAATTTAACGGAATTCTTGCGCCTGCGGCGGGCTTTTAGCTTTGTAAACTTAGTCTACCCTACTGCTGCCCTACTACTACCCTACTGCTGCCAGTACTGCTACTGCTACTACTACTGCCACTACCGCCACCACTGCCACTGCTACTGCTGCTACTGCTGCCACTACCGCCACTACCGCCACCGCTAATCCTAGTACTGCTCTTACTGCCCTATTCCCCGCCCTCGCTAATAGCCTATACCCGCTGGTACTTATATACCCGCTGCTTATAAAGCTGCCGCCGCTGTATCTATTATTACACCCGTTATTGCTTACGCTGTTTATACTGCTCCTCTTATTATAGCTGCTCCTGTGGCTTAATCTCCTGAAGGTAATTATCTATAGTTAATGGCCGCCGCTTAAACCAATTAAGCGGTCCCTAGCCCTTAGATAACTGTGTAGCAGTATAAACCTCCTCTTCGCCAGCCTACTGTACCCATTACTGTAGATATATATGCGCTAACTCCCATAGCGGAGGCCGGTGCTAATTCTGTAGTATCTACTTAGACCTTTAGTATAGAGCTTTCTTATTTATAAGGTAGATCTCGCAAGTTTTAAACTGACTAAATTGGAAGGGTTAGCGCAGCTGGTTATAACTAGAGCAGTAGCGTAGAGACTGTTGCGGAGACTGCTACAGAGGCTGCTGCGGAGGCTCTTACGGAGGCTTTTACGGAGACTGCTACGGAGACTACTGCGGAGGCTGTTGCGGAGGCTGCTGCGGAGACTGCTGTGGAGGCTATTGCGGAGGCTGTCGGGCCTACTTCTTCTCCTTCCTCTCCTTCTGCCTATACTGGTAGTAAATATATATAGTAAGGCGGAGACCGTTAGAATTAAAGGGGTATTTAGAAATAGACCTAGCGTAACGACAACGGTCACAAAATAAGCGGTTAAGGGGGAGATCTATAGAGTAGTGGTAGTAATAAGGGTTGTATACGCGGTGGTTGTGTACGCGGTGGTTGTGTACGCGGTAGTTGTATACGCGGTAGTTGTATACGCGGTGGTTGTGTACGCGGTGGTTGTATACACGGTGGTTGTGTACGCGGTGGTTGTGTACGCGGTGGTTGTGTACGCAGTAGTTGTGTACGCGGTGGTTGTGTACGCGGTGGTTGTACGCGGTGGTTGTGTACGCGGTGGTTGTACGCGGTGGTTGTGTACGCGTAGTTATATACGCACGTGACAGTTTCTGACAGAGCTCCGTGCACGGCTCCCCCTAAGCCGTTGGAGAGCCGTTCGTACGGACGATTGTATAGGCAATAGTAGAGCCGTTCGTAGAGTTGTTCGTAGGGCTGTTCGTAGAGCCGTTATAGAGCCATCGTAGAGCCGTCGTAGAGCCGTTAGTAGAGCAGCCGTAGAGCCGCTGTAGAGCCGTTCGTAGAGCCGTTCGTAGAGCCGTTCGTAGAGACGATGCAGAGCCGTCATAGAGACGATGCAGAGCCGTTCGTACCGACGATTGTACGGGCGACTATATAGGCAATAGTAGACCCATCGTAGAGCTGTTCGTAAGCCGTTTGCGGAGCCGTTGCAGAGCCGTCATAGAACGGTTCGTAGGGCCGTTGTAGAGCCGTCGTAGAGACGATACAGAGCGAGCCGTTCGTAGAGACGACGTAGAGACGACGTAGAGCCGTTTGTACGGACGATGCAGAGCCGTTTGTACGGACGATCGTATAGGCGACTCTATGGGCGATAGCAGAGCCGTCGTAGAGACGATGCAGGGCCGTTCGTAGAGACGATACAGGGCCGTTCGTAGAGACAACGCAGAGCCGTTCGTACGGACGATTATACGGGTGACTGTATGGGCAATGGTAGAGCCGTCGTAGACGATGCAGAGCCGTCGTAGAGATGGTATAGAGCCGTCCGTACGGACGATTGTACGCGCAACTGTATGGGCAATCGTAGAGCCGTCGTAGAACCGTCGTAGAGCCGTTGTAGAGCTATTTATAGAGATAAGATTTCCTAGTATTAGTGCTGCATGTTAGTAGAGCTTTGGAGCTCCAGATAGGCTTTAAGTAGAGCTTCGTGTAAAGCTTTTACGGAGTATTATATAGAGTTTTCACGGAGCTTCGTGCAGAGCTCCGTACAGAGCTCCGTGCACCCCCCGTAAAAAATTATCCGTAGAGCTCTAAAGCTTTATATTAGTATAGTTTTACTTAGCCTTAAGATATATAGATAAAAGTAGTGCCATTTTAAAGCGCTTTATAAGCTCTATAAGTCTATATAAATAGAAATCTTATTTACCTACTATTAGGGCGTGTATCGCAAGTGTAAGTATTAAGGTCAGTCGGTTGAATTTAATGGGGTAGCACAGTCCTTACCACGTGACCAGGACAAATTTTTAACCAATTGGAAACTTAGGTTAGAAAGTAATTCAGTACATATAAGAAGAATAACCCCTAGATAGTAGATATAATAAAAGTAATTTAAATAGGGAAACGGTAATATAAGGATATTACACTCGCTAAATACAAAATCCGTAATAATTAGTTATACTATTAATAAAAGATAATAGTCCCAAATTTTAAACCCTTACAATTTAAGATACTTAAATTTGTATATAATTCCCCTATAGTAGGTGTTATAGAATAAGGGCAGTGGCTACAGAGCGTATGTATTCAAGGAGTCTATAAGACATTACGCGATTAATTATAAGGGTTAAGGGCGTAAGGAGGTAATATACCTACGCGTAGCTGATATAAGCTGTACGTAAGGTATACGTAAGAGCACGGGGCTCTCCTATGGAGGCCCCTGCGGTGGGGTTCTATAATACTACCCCCCCTCCTATAGAGGCGGAGCTCCGGCGACGCTGTGGTTACTATATATATATAGAAGGGACACTTAAGGTATAGAAAAAAAGAAAGGGGGGTATTGCTAAAGGCTTAAAACAACGTTATATAATAGGGCTTAGCATCTAAAAATCTAACTAATTAGATAACTTTAACCGCCAGTTAAAGTTCCTAGACATTTTAACGATATTCCGGTTATATAATTACACTTTACTATAATCTAACGGCAATTTACCCTTATATGGTAATGTATAACGGTTTAACTCTATAAGGGCTCCTATAGAGAATTAGGTATAAAATCTCTGCTTAGGCCCAGTTTATGTAGGTTTATATAGTAAAAGTCGCTAATTAGATCCTTCGCATTTTTAAAGTCTTCCTATAGTTACCATTCTAGCTAATTTATATTGAATCCTATATATATAGCTCTATAGTAAAGCCGTCGTCCTCTACCTTTACCAAAGTATTTAGAGTTAATAATTTATTTAATAGTCCACTCCTTATGGTTCTCGTCTTCGTTCTTATCTTAGATTAGTACTAGTAGGGGTTTAGGCTATATCTACCCTAGTAAGGGGTTAGGCTAATAGAGGTGTAATAGCTATAGGTGAAATATAGGCTATATTCCGCGGGTGGCTAAGGTAAGCGGGAGTTCTAGCTTATATACGGCTCCCCTATTAATAACTTATTCAATTAAATAGGGGCTAAGGTTCTTATAATTAAGTGACTTTATAGGCCTCTATATAGAGATATTACGTATATCTAGCTATACCTAGTCGCCAACACGCATCTCCAGTGGTGGCGTTCTATAATAGTTGGCGAAGTAGGCCTACTTCGCTTAAGCCCAGGCCATTTCTCCCTTGCAGTAGTTAAGTAGATTTTTTATACAGTCTATATGCTAGTTGGCAAGTAGCATCTTAAGGCGTTTTCTATATAGCAGTATTTTATTAATAGGTTCTAGTAGCTCTATACTAGATTAGGGGTAATAACCCTTATTCGCGAAGAACGGGGTAAGTCCTATAGTGGTTAAGATATAGTTATTTACTACGAATTTACCTAGTAGGAGGTAATCTACCCAGTTATCTTAACTATAGGCGACTACCTATTATAGGTACGCTTTTATGCTAGTATTAGCGTTTTCCGGTTACTTAGCAGTTTTATAGTAAAAGGATATAGATATCTTAACAGAGATGCTAAGGCGTTAGTAGATTCGTCTCCATATATTAGAGTTAAATTGTATGCCTTAGTTAGATGTAATTGAGTTAAGTAACCTATATAGTTGGTAGACTTTATAAAGGAAGGCGTTAGTAACGTCGCTGACGGCTACGCCTTTAGTTAGGACGTAGTGGCGCTCTTTTATAAGTCGGTATATTATTATAAGGATATTCTTATAGGTACGGCCGTGTTATTTATAGGGTGGTAAGTTAATAACGAAATCTATGGCGATATCTGCCCATTATTATATAGGTACTAGTAGAGGGTGCAGTAGTCCTTAGTACTTTATATTAAAGGCCTTAGCGCGCTTATAACTATAATAGGCGCCTATAAAGCGTTTAACTAAGTCTATTATTTTCAGCTAGAAGTAGTATCGGCTAAAAAGCTTATAGGTTCCTTTTTTGCCTAGGTGGCCGCTTAATTAGAGGTTATAGGCTATTTAGATTAATTGCTGTTGTAGATTTTCTAAGTTGGGGATAAATAGGCGGCCTCTATAATAGAGCCTATTCTCTTTTACTTCTAAGGCTGCTATATTAATCTAGCCTAAGCTTTAGAGGTTAGTAGGCAGCGTATAGGCGCTAGCGGTCTTTACGTGTAATAAGTTAATACAGTAATAGGTTAACAAAGGTATTATATACTGTAGTAATAAGCTTATTAATTTTAGGAGGTAACTCTAGTTCTATGGTATAAAGCTAAGGTATAGTTAGCTCTATTATAGGTAGTATACCTAGGGCCAAATTTCGTGCTTTTAGGATCGTCTGTTGTTGGAACTAATTGTAAGGGTTATCTTTAGACTAAGGAAGGTCTTATAAGCGGCGTGTTAGGTTATTATATTTAGTACCTTATACTTCTAGTCTATATACAATTTTAAAGTTAAAACTAGAGAGGAACTCGTTCCAGTATACTTAGCGTTAGTTTAGCTGCTTTATAGTTATAAAGTATTTAAGATTATAATAGTCCGTAAGGACTTTAGTTAGCTAATTAGGTTCTACTAAGAAGAGTTCTAATTAGAATTCCTTAAACACTTATATAATCGCAAGAAGTTCCTTATTATAAATCTTATAGTTACACTCTTATAGTATAAGCTTAGACGAGTAGAATATAACTAGGTAGAGAAGGCCGTTATTACCTATCTAGGAAAGGATGCCTGCATTAACGTGGTCTAAGGAGTTAGTTTTAAGGTAGAGTTATTATCCTAGTATAAAGTAAGCTAAGATAGGTGCTTTAGTAAAAGCGTTTTTAAGGTCTTAGAACGCCTTCTTATATTTAGGCGTCTAGGTAAAACGTAAGTACGTTTTTCTTCCTTTTATAGAAAGGCCCTTTGTTCGCATTATTGCTATAAGTAGTACTACTACGCCTAAGAAGTTATATATAAATTTCTAATAGAAGTTAGCGAAACTAAGGAAGGCTTATACATCCTTAATACAGTTAAGGGCTTACTATTTAGTAATTATATGTACTTTCTTAGGTCCATACGGACACCCTTAGTAGTAATAATTAGTCTAAGGTATTTTACTTCTATAACTAAGAATTTACACTTCTTTAAATTAATGTAAAGCCCTACATCCCTAAGGCGCTCTAGAACTTTTTAAACGTGCTCGGTATACTTAAAAGGGTTATTACTATAGATAAGTATATCGTCCAGGTACGCAGAGCAAAAGTCATTAAGGTAGTCCTATAAGGCGTTATTAATATAGCTTTAAAAGATGCCTAAGCCGTTATATATACTAAAGGGCATAATAGTATATTTAAATTAGCTAAAGCGTAATACAAATGCGGTTTTCTATTTATTACCTTTCCGTATTCGGAAATAGTTAAAGGCGGCGATAATATTAAGCTTAGTATAGATTTTAGCTTAACTAAACCGCTTTAAAGTCTTACGTATAAGCGGTACGGGGTATTAATTCTTAATTATAATAGCGTTAAGTCCTCTATAGTTAACGCAGAATTAAATACCTCCTTTTAGCTTTTTAGTAAGAAGGATAGGGGTAGCTGCTAGGGATATACTAGGGCGGATGAATCCTTTATTAAGGTGTTCATTAATATACTTTTTTATAACTAGAAGTTCGTCTTTAGATATTAGGTAGAGTCTCTTATAAGGTAGCATTTTTCCTTATTTAATATTAATGGTATAGTTATTAGGTTAATATAGGGGGAGTATATCTGCGCTTTTTTATAAGTATATATTAATAAAGTCGTAGTACCTTTTAGGGAGGAGCTTGTAAAGTTCCTTGTTAGTAAGTCCTTTTTTAAGCTTTATAAACTTCTTAAAGTCTAAAGGTAAAAGTCCGTAGAGTTCCGTAGGGGCGTCGTCTTTTAAAAGGTCGACTATATCTATTCTATTACTATAGAGGACATAGTCTTATTCTTTGTTAAACTTATATAGTCGTAATTAGGAGGCTGCAGTAACGGTCCACCCTTTCCTACGTACTATGCGGTAGAAGGCCGCGGCACTTACGTAGTAGTAGTTAGTCGTAGGTGGGGTAATAAGGGGTTTCTTAGGTTAATATCCTAGTAAGTAAATAGAGGCGGCTAGGCTATGTCCTAAGCAAGTCTCTCTACAGTATTTAAAGTTAAAGGTTACTTCTCTCTTTTCCCAGTTAATAGTAGGGTTGTGTTATTTAAGCTAATTTATTCTAAGGATAATAGGGTAGTTAGTAAGTGGTATAATATAGGCCTAAAGCTCTTCCTAGTGCCCGTTTATATCTAAGTAGAATTATACTATATAGGTAATCTTCTGTATAGTAAAACTACCGTTAGCAAGTTATAGGGCGCGGGCTTTAGTAAGGGGTAAGGTAGGTAGGCTATAAGTACGTATAAATTAGATATCTATAAATTTATTAGTAGCTCCGCAGTTAATTATAGAACGGCTTTTATATTATTTTTTAGCAGTAGTTCCTATTATAGGTAAAACTATCTATTTCTGTCTGTTTATCTTTACTAAGTTATCTATTAAGTAGGCTAATATATAGATCCCTCTATTATTAGGGCGTTCTAATCCGCGACTTAGGGCAGGGACTTAGTGTTTTCCGTTTCCGTATTCGATTCTACTGCTATTACTACGTCTTCGTCTTGTACGGTAGTGGCGTATAGTAACGTATTTGGTGTTTAGGGCATTAGGTTAGGTATTAGGCAATAGGTACTAAACCTAGCTATTAGGCAGTTTAGGTTATTATAATAATAGCTTTCTTAACGGCATCTATAGCAGTATCCTAGTTTCCGGAGTAGCTCGTGCTCTCTATTTAGGAGTTTTTATAGAAAGGTTAGTATAGAGAGGTTAATATTGGCTCTAGTAGTACTTAAGGTAGTAGGCGTTAGTAGCTTAGTATATATAGGTTTAGTAGGCCCGGAGGGCTTTTATAGAGAGGTCTTTGGGTAAAGATTAGTAGTAGTAATCTAATTTAGTTATTATTTAATCTTTTATAGGGCTGCTACTATCTTATAAATATTATTATAGTTATAGCTAGCGGCTACGTAACTAAGGTAATAAGTAACTTTTTTAAGGAGATCCTCCTAATCTTTAGTATTGTCTTAGGTAAGGGCTCTGGTATATTCCTAGAATTTAATATAAAACTTATTAAATAATTTAGTAAGGCTTATCTTTAGGGCTTATAGTTTAGCTTAGTTAGTAGCTAGTAGGTTATAGTTGCGGTATATTAGGTTGAGATTATTAAGGACTTTTTAGTAAAACTGCTACTTTTAGGGGCTATTAGTCTCCTATTAGGCGAAGAGTCTATTAAATAGTATACCCTTTATTTACCCGATAATATAGCTAATCTTAGTATCTTCTATAGGAAAAAGGTAGGCACTCTAAGTTAGTTTTTTGTAGATTTATATCTTCTAGTAGCTGTATTCCTTACGGTCTCCCTAGAAGACTAGGGGATTAAGGTAGCGTATATTAGACCCTATAGTAGTAGTTTAGGTCCAATTATTATAACTTTTATTATTACTACTTTAGTAGGGGTTCCTGTTAGGTAAAGCTGCTTAGCGCTAACCCTTTATTAAGCGTTAAGTAGGTAAAGTTACCAGGGGCGTAGAGACTTAGGTGGCGTTATATATAGTAAAGAGGTATCTAGCGTTATTACAAATATACTTATTAAGCTAAGATTATAGGTATTTAATTATGCCTTCTTTTTTAGTGACCGTAGCAATTAGTGCAATTTTATTCTTCTTTAACTATTAGACGTCACGTTTAGACACGCAGAGGTTGTCTTTAGTTTCTTAACATATATTATCAGCGAGCGCCTTATAAGCTTATAGGTCTTAGATAATATTATAATCTTAGGCAGTACGTATCTTAGCTTATATAAGCTTTAGGTAGTAGTTCTATAAAAGGCGGTAGTATTTATTAGGGTTTCGTGCTACCATTTTTGTAAATATCTCGGCGTCTTATATTTTGATTTTAATAAGTAGTAGCCCTTCCATTTACTTATCCGTAGTTATATAGTTAATAAAAGATAAGATATTATTAGTGTCCATCTCTTTAGGGGTTAAGGCTAGGGCTAATAAATTAAATTCTCCTAGGATTAATTGGCGTTGTAGGTTAAGTATAGGTATTAGATTATTCTTTAGGTTTAATATAATAGCTAGTAAGAAATATTATCTTACTATTATGGGTTCCTTAGAAGTATAAAGTAAGGTAATTTATAAATACGCTGCTTTTAGCAGCGCCTATAGTATTATAGAGACGTAGAATTAGTCGTAGGCTAAGTGTCGGTAGTAAAAAGGCGCAACGTAATGTTATGGAACGAGGGCAGTGGCTACAGAGCGTATATATTTAAGGAGTCTACAAGACGTTACGCGATCGATCGTAAGGGTCGAGGGCGTAAGGAGGTGATATACCTACGCGTAGCTGATATAAGCTATACGCGAGGTGTACGCGAGAGCACGGGGCTCTCCTATGGAGGCCCCTACGTGGGGTTCCGTAACAGTAGGGCATCTTAGCCGTATAAAGACCTATAAGATTATCTAATAAGTATATTACTAGCCTATAATATACAACTATATATAAAAATACGTTTAAGTATATAGAATATATATATATGGGAAGACCTCTTATATAAAGAAGTAAGGAGTACTTTAACTATTACCAATTCCAATATAAAGATAGCGAGATATCTTAATTAACTTTATAGTTAACCTGCCTAATAGTAATAGGTTTATAAATATTATAGTAGTTATTAATTATTTTATAAAAATATAATATATAATTCCTATAAACTTAATTAATATAATATTAGTAACTAAATATTTTATTAAGTACGTCTTTAAACTATATAGACTTCCTAATTTAATAATATCTAACCACGGAAGCCAGTTTATTTTAGACTTTTAGTAAGCCCTATATAAACAATTAAGTATACAAATATAACTCTTAACTACATTTTATCTAAAGATAGACGGTTAAACTAAAATTGTAAACATAATTATAGAACAATACCTATAAATATACTACTCCTACCTATAAGATAACTAGGAAAAGTGGCTACCTTTAGCTAAGTTTACTATAAATAATACAAGAAACAAATTAATAGTGTTGGTTTTATAAGGTAATATTACGTATCTACAAGTTATAGACAGTATAATGTTTATTAGTTAATATATTTCTTAATTAGAATAAGGAAGGGCGAGGAGCTTAAGACTCCTCGCTACGCTAGTGCCGCGGCGTCACGTAATAACCACTTGCCTTATTCCCAACACTAGCAACTCTTCTTTTATAGTTTCTATCTATATATAAATACTACTTAACTAGCGTAACAAATATTAATCCTCCTTACTTACTATTGCTATTATAATATAAGTATCGCTATCCTAAAATTTGCCTCTTAGCACGTGGTGCTTTCTTACTTAGAGTTATAAGTAGACATCGTATTGGGGCCGCTAAGGCGCTAGTTATAAGCAAGCCAATAGCAATTTTCTATCTTAGGGATAGAAAATCCTAATTAGCTGGTTTAAGTTAGGGTCTGCAGAATGTTATACTCCTACTCTCTTTTAACCTAACCTTTAACTTATATATGTAGAGTATTTGTATTAATAAATATCTCTAGTGCCTTATTTGGGTTCGCCTTTGTTATTACATCTACTAGGTTATCTTAGCTATTAATCTATTAAATCTTAAAGAGTTTTTAACGCTTATAGAATTGTTAAAATACTATAATATTAATTATAAGGTACTTCTCCTTTGTAGTACTAAACTTAATTAAATACTCGTAAAGGGAATATAAGTTAGTGTATATAATTATAGGGATAGCGGGAAGTTCGAGTCGATCTATAATTATCTTTAGGGTAGTTCCAATTGCAATTACTATATTAACTCCACTAACTATTCTATATATCTCTAACGCTAAAACGCTTTAAGTAATATACTTACTCTTAGTTAAGCTCTAGTAGTCAAAATTGCCCTAGATTATAAAGTTATTCTCTCTAATAGATTTATTTATAATAATAATCTTATATCCTAGCTAGGAGCTAAAATCTTTATTATTTATAAATAATCTATTAACAAATACGAAGAGCTTAGCAGTAGGAAGATTAATAGGTATGTAGAGTAGTCCCTAATTAAGATAGTTTATTTACTAAAAAAGACATTTATTTAGGGTAAGAACATTATCTTTAGTTAGTTCCTAGTATTAGGCGGTAATAGAGAGATTAAATAAAGCCTTAGGTTAATAGATAGAAGTAATATACACTCCGCAAACGCGTTACTCTATATATCTTTACTTTAGAGAATTAATATTAATAACATTAATCTTTTTACTTTAACCCTTCTAGCGTAAAGTAATAGAATTCTTGTTTAGGGCGAGGATATATTTATTAAAGAATAATGGTGTTATTAAATTAAGCTTTTCCTTTAGCTTTACTATAAGATTTACCTTTACTAGCTTATCTTCTTTAAGAGCTAAGAACTAATCGTCTCCTAAGATAATTATATTATTAGTTTATATCCTAACAATTCTAAATAGAGTTCCTATAGTTATAATAAGGAAGCAGGGATTAAATATAGAAGTAGTTATTAAAAGCTTCTCTTTATAGTGCTTACTATAGGTAGCCCACTAGTAAATTCCTGCCTCTGCGATTTTATATAATAGCTTAAGCATAACTATAATTGTATCTTTAGGATACTAGTAGCGAATTTACTCTAGAAGGTATGCTAATATTAAGCGCTAAAGGTGCGTCTCTAATTAGGTATAGGCTTAAGTAATATCTTATAAATAAACCACTATTTTATTCTTTATTAAGGAGGGAGCTAGCGTAATAATAACTTGCTAACTAGCTTATTAAATTATAGGAGATTATATAAAAATTACCTCCTTACTATTATTATTATAACCTTAGATAATAAGCCTTAATTTCTTAAATAGGGCGTTAGTAGCTTTACCTTTAATCTTATTAACTATTCTTAACTTAAAGATGCGAACTTTATTAAACTTAGTAGGGTTATACTTCTTAAATTTAAAAATTCCTCTTATAATAAGACCGTCGATCTCCTACTTATTAAATGCTTAAAAAGGAGCTCTAGAAGTTATAATATAACCTTCCTTTTAAAGCTGTTTTGCGAGCTTAAAGTTAGCCTTCTCCTTAGTTGTTATTGTTAGCGACTTAGTTAATCGAGACATAAGTATAGCAAGAAGGACGTGTGTAAGCCTATATGATTGGATTGTCTATAAACGAGAATCTAAAGCTAGGGAAAGGAAAGGAGAAGAAGAGTAGCGCCGTTCGATGTTTTATAAGATCTTTACGTCACATGACCGCAATATACGGCAATCTGTGGCAACTTGCCGGTGCGAAGTTCTGCTAAGTTCTGCCAAGTTCTGCCAAGTTCTACTAGTGCTGTAACATTACCCCCCCCTTCTAAAAAAGCCTGCCCTTAGGCTTTGTTGCTAAAAGTCTTAGCAAGAGAATCTAACTAATTAGACAACTTTAACCGCCGGTTAAAGTTCCTAGATATCTTAAGACCTTATATAACTAAGAAATTTCTAGGGTATTTTTGTCCTTATATTCTTCTAATAGCTTATTATCTTTATTATACTAGCATTCTATCTACTCGTTTAGGTACTTTAGCGGTCTAGGTTTATTTGGGTAACAGCTATAGAACTCTTAAAGCTTATAGGGACTACCTATAAAGTTCTATATAGGGTACTAAGTGGGGTCCGAGTTATATTCTTTCCAACTAATATAATACTTTAACGTTCCCTTTACAAGTTTACAGGCCAGTATTTCTTTAATTTCCTATTTATTATCGCTATTAACTTAAATTAGCAGGGGAGGTTTATTCTTTTGTCCGGGTAGTAGTTTATTAGTAGCTTTCCGTAGCTTATCCGGTAAGAAAATAGGGTAAACTTTAATTAAGTCTGGGAGCTTAACCTTATATAAGTTGCCTACTTTATTAAAAATCTTATACAGTCCTACTATTCTATAGTCTAGCTTACGGCTAGGCCGTTCTATCTTCTAGTTTTTTATTATAACCTAGACCATATCGCCTATAGTAAACTTAGGCTCGCGCCTATGCTTATTCGCCTGCTGTTTTATTATTATTTAGGCCTTTTTTAGGTTTATACGGGCTACTTTCTAGGCTTCTTCTAAGCGCTTAGCGTACTACTAGGCTTTTTTATAAGATAGTTTTTCGCGTACAGTCTAGGGCCCTTTTAGTCTTTTTTAGTTAAAGCTTATATAGGGTAGGTAACCTATTTCTAGTTAAATAGGGGCAAATCCAGTAGAGTTGTGGGGTAGGGTTACTTAGGCGTAGTCTATTAAGGGTAACAGTTTAGCCTAGTTATTTTAGAAGTAGTTAATAAAAGGCCGGAGTCTTTAATCCAAGTATTAATTTATAATCTCCGTTTAACCATCTATCTAGGGGTAATATACCGTAGAAAGCTTTAGCTTAATGCCTAAAATCTAGGTAAACTTATTCTAAAAGGCTAATATAAACTGCGGCCTATAGTTGGATATAATAGTATCTGGTAGTCTGTAAATTTGGTAGACGTAGTGGATATATAGTTGGGCCGCCTCTTTAATATTAATATTCTTATAATAGGGAATTTAAAACGGGCGCTTGCCGAAGCGGTTAATTAGGATTATAACTATATCATATCCGTTACGGTCTAGAGGTAGCTTATAAAAGTCTATAGAGACATATTACTAGGGGCAGTTAGGTATTAGGAGGGGTTTTAATAATCCTAGGGTTTTATCTTATAGAATTATAGACCTATAGCAGTTATTACAGTTCCATATATAGCGGTTAATATTTATAATTATTTTAAGCTAGTAGTAGCGGTTACTAATAATCCTATAGGTTTTATTTTTTTTAGGGTAGGCCGTAGAGACCTAGGTATATACTTTGGTAATAAGCTAAGTCTGTAAGTTCTGTTCCTCTACTACCACTAGCTATTTATAGTACTTAAGCAGTCCACTTTTAAGGGACTATAGGCTAGAAACGTTCTTTGCCTTTTTACGGTACTCCTATAGAGAAGGGGCCGTACGGTTTGCCTATAGTAGTTTATTAATAAGGTTTAGTTCTATAGAGTTAATAGGGTATATCTTAGCATCTAAAGAGTCTATATTTAGTTCTGCCCGTATTTAGGAGTTAAGGTGCTCTAGTTATAGTAGTACTTAGGTCTGTAATAAGATCTTTATAGCTATTTAGTTATTTATATCCTATTTACGCCTTATAAGAGCATCCGCACGGTTAGTAGCGCCTAGCCTATATATAATTAGGAAGTTAAACTAAGATAGGGTATCCGCCTAGCGCGCCTATTGGGCCGTAAGGGCCTTTATTATTATAAAATATTCTAAGGCCTTATGATCGGAAACTACCTAGATAGACTTAGGGTGCCTTTTAGTTGGGCTCGCTAGTGCTAAAAGCTAGAGATAATAGCCAGTATTTCTTTATTATAAATCGGGTAGTTTAGCTTAGCATCTACTATAGTCTTTAAATAGTAAGTAATAGGGTGCTATTTTCTATCTATCTGCTTTTAGGAGTAAACGCCAGCTATAATATTATCTAAGGTATTAGTTTCTAGCATTAAGGGCCGTTTTAGGTTAAAGTGGGCGAGTAAGGGAGTAGAGACCAGTCGTTTCTTAAGCTCGTTAAAGGCCTGCCTATATGCGGTATTAAAGTGAAAGGGCCGGTCCTTATGGGTAAGTAGGCTTAATAGCTAGGTAATCCTACTATAGTTCTTAATAAAGCGTTGGTAGAAGTTATAGAACCCTAAGAATAACTATACCCCCTTTACGGTCCTTAGGGGTACCTATTAGTTAATTACGGCTGTCTTTTTTAGGTCTGCCTTAATTCCGTTTATACTAATAATAAACCCTAGGTGCTTTATACGCTTAGCATTAAATTTTAACTTCTTAATATTGGCTTAGAGGCTAGCTTCCTAAAGCTATTATAGGACTTTATAGATATACTCTTTATATTCCAGTTTATTTTTAGAGTAGATTATAATATTATCTAGGTATGCTGTATAGAAGTCATTAAGGTAGTTAAATAGTATATTATTTATGTATTGTTAGTATATAGCCGGTCGTTAGTTAGTCTAAAAGGCAGTACTTTATATTTATACGTTCCGTAACGGGTCCAAAACGTAATAAGGTTTTCTAATTTAGGGTCTGTCCTAATTTAGTAAAAAGCCTAGCGGATATTAAGCTTTATAAATATCTTAGCTCTACTTATTTGGGCTAAAGTCTTATTAAGTAAAGGTAGTGGGTAGCGGTCTTTAAGGGTTAAATTATTAAGCTTATAGTAGTCGATATAGAAACGAAGTCCTCTATTTAGCTTTTTGGTAAAGAGAATAGGTAAGTTAAAAGGGGCTTAACTAGGCTTAATAAAGCCCTTATCTAGGTTATTAATAAGATACTACTTTATAGCCTATAATTCGGCAGTAGATTACGGCTATAGCTAAGGGTAACTACCTTATCCGGCTCAATTTTAATCTTATAGTTGTACGGTTAGTAAGGCGGGAGTATATTAAACGCTGCTTTAGAGAAGGTGTCTTTAAATTTCTAGTATTAATAGGGCAGTTTCCGTTTTACTAGCTCCTTATTTATAAGCTCGCCTTTCTCTTAGGCTAGGGCTTCTTTCTCTTTAATTATTTAATTAATTTCGTATAAGCTAGTTATAAAGGCAATAGTATTAGGCTAAACTAGGTTCTAGTAGAATCCTATAGTACTAATATAGTAGATATTAACTAGTGGGAGGTCTATAGGTTTTTTATGGATGTTTATTAGGCCGTATTTTGCGGTATAAGGTTTATAGTCTTTCTTAGCTTACGTTTTATTTTCTATAAGTTATCCTTCTAGTCTATTAGTTTGGTATATCGTCTAATATCCCTAGCCTTCCTTTATAGCTGCGTAGGGCCTAGGTTCTCTATTAAGGACTTAGCTAGGTTATTACTAACTTCCTAAGTCTTTAGTGCGGGTAGTATAATATAGGTAGTCTAGGGGTGGTGTAATATACGAATCCGTTACGGATTAAGCTATATATCCTTCTTAAAAGCCTAGTCCCTACGCGTTATATTAGCCTAGTAAACGGTGTCTATCTACGGCTGTATAAGGTTTTCTATTATAATACTAATCTCTTTTATAAAGGAAGGCGTTAGGGGTATAGTTTTGGGCTAGATAAGCTGCCTATTCCATATGTTAAGCTATAAGCCTAAATAGGCTAGCTATTTTCTCCTTAAGATAATATTATAGCTTCTAAGGTCTATAATAAGGAAGGGGATATTATATTACCTTCGTCTATTAACGCGGAGGTAGATCCGTAAGATAGTTATAATAGGTAGCCCCATCCGTCCGTTATAACCACGAATAGGGATTAGTTTAGGTAGTTCTTTAAAGGGTATATTTAAAAAGTTAGCTAGTTTTACAGCGCACTTTATATTAATTAAGGTAAAGGTATTTGCTTTTAAGTCAGCTAAAGCAGAGGTTAAAACTTAATATCTATTATAAAATAAAGTATAAGGGATAGTGCAGCTTCTTCTACTAACTAGCTAACCTAGATTAATATATAATATATTAATCCCTTTTAACCCTAGAGAGGAGTCTTCCTCTAGGGTTCCTCCTTTTCTAGCTCCGTACTATCCTCCTAAATTAATAGGACCTTATTTATCTTTACCTTTATTAGGCAGTTCCTTATAGGGTGGCCTATTTAACCGTATAAGAAGTAAGCTTCTTAATTACTAAAGGCCTATATATGGGGGTCGCTATATATAGGCCGGGTATACACTAGGCCTATAGTAGGGGTAGCTGTGCAGCTAGCTGCCGGGTTAACTATAGGAGTTGCCGATCGTACTAGGGCACTATAGGCTATACTTATAGTACTTATAGCCTGGTTTATAAGGTTTCTAGTTTTTAGCTAATTAGCATATACCTTAATTTAATAGAGGCCTTAGTTAATAGCTAGGCAATAGTCCGTAAGTTCCTTTAACGTCTATACTATAGTATAAGCTAGTAATACGGCCCGCTATAGGTCTAGGGTAAGCTTATTAAAGAGGTTTAGTAGTAGGTCTTTTTAGGGGATCTAGGCCTATCTGGCTAGGTATAGAAAGCGGGTTTAAAAGGCTAAAAAGGTCTCTGTTATTTTTATATTTAGGCTTTTATAGCTAAGGTAGGCGTTCTATACTTTAAAAGGGTCTTTATAAATAGAAG
>Ga0307515_10009420_pt1 | contig 18881 bp, 18 predicted proteins | sample 17_EM_MG_FD_194513 | JGI IMG/M metagenome (GOLD analysis project Ga0307515, IMG submission 194513) | Populus trichocarpa ectomycorrhiza microbial communities from riparian zone in the Pacific Northwest, United States - 17_EM | ecosystem: Host-associated > Plants > Roots > Unclassified | place...
CCCCCCCCCCCCCCCCCCCCCGCCCCCCCCCCGCCCCCCCCCGCCCCGCGGGGGGGAGATAGGTGGTAGGTAAGGCGATTGAAGCGATTGAGGTAATTGAGGTGGTGGCTTACGTTTCGGTGATGGCCGAGGTATGCGGCTTGGAAGCGGCTTCTGAGATATTTGAGGTATTTGAGGTATTAGGCGTAGGCGTAGGCGTAGGCTTAGGCTTAGGCTTAGGCTTAGGCATAGGCTAAGGGGTGCTTAGGGGTGCGAATAGTATAAGATAGTTATAGAAGTCCGCTCCAAGTTCTAACCACAAGCAGTCGCCCATATAGTCTCCTATTAACTCCTTAATGGGGTAGTCTCTGTCGTCCTAGTTGATACCCGTACCCTATAGAAAGCGCACTCTGTAATATCCTTGGAGTTACTTAAGACTAGGCGGTGAAAGCCGGCGGCGGCGAGTTTCGTTGGGGAGAGATATTAATGGGGCTAGTTGGTATCTGTATACGAGCTTATGCGGGAGGATATCGTTCTAAAGCTGGAGGACGGTGGCGATGATAAAGGCGATGGCGATGGCGATGGCGAAGGTATTAGTAAAGGAGATGCAGCTGGGCATGGCGGGAACGGCGATTCAGGGGGATGTAGAGTTGGAGAATGATGGTGTAAAGGAGGCTGCAAAGGAGGCTGTGATAGCAGAGAGAAAGGATTCGTGTCGTCCGTAAAAGAGGTCTGTTTCTTTTTCTTTCTCTTCCCTTCCTTCCTTTCTGCAGTCATCGTCCGGGCCTTTGGAGCCATTTTGCGCTGCGGCCGTTAAGCTTAGATATATCATGCCGATTAACGAAGTACTACTCAGTGAAGCACACGAGGTTCGGTAAATTACCTGGTTATACTATGAATTACGATATTTGGTATATCGGTATCGATCTTTTGATGGAGATTCTATTAATACACCCTCTGGTTAAAAAAAGAAAAGACACTCATAAGGGAGAGAGGATTGCCCGCGTTAAACCCATGGAATAGATGAAGGAAATTGGAAACTATTTGCTAATGAGATAAAGGCTAGACTTTGACTTATGATACAGCGTTAGATCGTGACTGAAAATGCGCTCAGATTTCATGAAAACTCCAACGCAATAGACTTAACCGTGTGAGACAGGGGAGAAAGGTATTCGCAAGAAACACATTCAACGAACGAGTCTCACAGATGCCAAACAAAATTACCGGATCTCGCCAGCAAACGCTCCCGGAAATGAATAAATCAAACAAGTCAGAAGAAGAATCAGTTCGCCCGGGCACCGGGCATTCAAAAACGTTTAAGAAATCCATGGACGCTCAATATGTTCGTAGAGTTCCTGACAACCTTCCAGCCATCGGCACTTAAGAATCTCGGTGATGGTCCAGCGCCTTGATGGATCCATTGCGAGACAACCTCTGACGAGGTCAACTACATCGTCTGGGTTTTCTCTAGCGGCCTGTCCTTTACGGAGCAGCCCAATATCCCAGTCACCTTCGAGGATTTTCCTGGTGGTCTTCGAATCAAGCCCAGCGTTGAATGGAAGTTCTCCTGTAATAATAGCGTAAACAACAACACCGAATGCCCAGATATCTGCTGCGGTGGAAAAGATAGAACCTGCAGTGTTGAAAAGCTCAGGCGCAGCATATTGCAAACTTCCTGCAATGCACGTGCTGGTGTCTGACGGACCAATGTTCTGATTTGGTCCTCCAGAATGTGGTTCAGGGGTGTCGCGATGGTCACTGACGATGTAATCTGCCATACCGAAATCGCAGAGCAGGATGTTACCCCCTTCAGTCTTGGCGTTTGGCCCGGACATGTCCACTAGACAGTTTTCGAGCTTGATATCGCGATGGACAAGAGTAATATCGTTATGAAGATAGCGAACCGCCGACGCAAGCTGGTACACATAGCGTTTGGCAAGGCGTGGCGCAACTCCCTTTAGTTTTGCTTGACGGGCATTGCGAACGACGTCGAAGAGAGTACCACCAGCGTTCAGCTTTGTTATGCAAAAGGTGGCGAAGTCGGTATTGTACACTCGCAAAAGCGGAAGAATGTACGGATGTTTGAGATACCGCCACACCTCGACCTCATGCTCAAATTGAGTTTGCAGCGCCTCGTTCTCAATTTCCTGCTTCCCTGCTAGCTCCTTCCGCACAATTTTGACTGCGTACGTAACCTTCACATTATTTTCGAACGTGGATGCCTCTTTTACAACACTGAATCCCCCATAGCCTATTTGCTTGCCAATAATGTACTGGCTGTGGTCGCCGATTTCTTGTCCCTCGTCATCCGGCTCCACAGGTTTGGTTGCTTCATCTCGGGAATTGAAATGAGAGAGGAAGGCACTGGCAGGAGACATGGATGAGAGAGAACGTCCAGAACGGGCAGAGGACCGGCGGCTCATCTTTCGCACACTCCCGTCGCCGCTTAACTCACGGAAGCCTTTAAATCGCTGGGAGCTGTTCCGTCGAGATAGCGAGGAAGGGAACTCTATAGGCGAAGATGCTGGTAATGGGGAGAGTAGATAATCGGCAGATGCTTCCAGTGGTGTTCGAACTTCTTCTAGCGGAGGAGAAGCAGTGGCCCCAGAAGTCAAGGAAGCAACGTTTTCGTGGTCGCCGTAGCTTGGATCTGCGGCTGGTCCATCGACGGTAGTTCGTAACAACGAATAACGAGATGCTCCAACGCGGTGTGTAGCCTCTTTCCTTCGATCGAGAGCTTGTACGAAATATGAACCGTTGTCCGAATAATCTTCGCCATCTATTTCAGGTAGAGTTGGTGGCACTCCTGATTTTGGTAAAGGTTCTTCGATGGAGTGACGGTTTCCACAGTCGAGTGTAACTTTCTGATCAAAGCTTATGGAGGGTCGGCGTTTGCGAAAAGTATTCTCGATGTCGTTGAAACTGGAGGCAGCAGCAGAGTTATAAGACTGCGCCTGCTGCTGTCCCTCCGCAGCTTCCTCTCCATTCCCGTGCTTTCCATATCTGCTATTTTGACTGTGGTTGAGTGAATGGGACTCGGCAAGCTCAGGCGTGGTCAAAGCCGAGGAAGAATCCCCCTCCCGCTGAAATTCACAGCGTGGTATCGAAGCGAAGCTCGAGGAAACGGGCTTGTGTGGCGTTCTGGTGTTGAGCTTAAGTTTCTGGAACACATGAGGGGACTCGGTGGATGGGGCCATATGACCGGTTAGGGGAGTTCACGATAGTTGCGGAGCTCAAGGTGCTGGCAGCTAGGCTTTTCTTCTGGTCGCGCCGTGGGGTGATGTGCGTAAGCGGAGAGGGTAATGGAATCGTGGAAGTTGGAACGCTGGGTAACCAGCGCAGCGGCTGCTTGGCCGCAGCCCTCTCGAGTGGACACAGTCAGTGGCGGTGAGTGCTGGGGACGAATTGCATATGTGGAGGGAAGATGAATGACGATGCAAGCTGGATATTGGGCGGGGAGTGTGATCGGAGTGGATCAAGGGTCCTTTTGATTAAAACGTAGGCGATGGATGCACGCTGACGCCTTCCCCCACGCGCAAGGGAGGTGGGCTGCAGGGTGTGGAGAAAGCCTATATTTTAGCGATGCACGTATGGAAGAAAAACTCTGCCAATTTGCCCAACTTTGCCTTCTGGCGGGCTCGTTGACAGCCTATCAAGCCTTCGCCATAACCAATAGCACGAGTGCACCTGAGGGCCCTGCAGGCGAATCAGCGCCCTGGTGGAGGAGGCGCTTCGCTCCGGCCCTGACGTAAGGGACGGCGACGTGGACGCAGGCATTTTGTACAAGTAGGAAGGCTTTGCAAAGGTACATGCACGTAGAAGGGCCAGACAGAGCAGATGAGGCTTGCAACTGCCGGCCACCTGCCCATATCTCTTCCCTCCAGGGCTCCCCCCGTATGCGACTTGGCCCAATTTTCAGGCCAGGTGGGGTGATGACTGCCAGATGATAAGCGCTGGTGGCCATCTCCAATGTGCCCTGCCCAGGCCAGCATGACTTGCCATCCTGCTATCCACTTTCACCGTTATGCACCTTATGCAGGGTCAGGAGATCTCGGTCTGAGGGACTGCGAGACAAGACAAAACGACTCGATCCTCCGCGCGAAGAGAAGAAGGAATCCCTAGTCGCGTCAAGGTCGAACGGAGCTGCATCATCTGCGTCTTACTTGGTAGGAAAGCAGAGCCGACAGCGAGGCAGCTGCAAGCCTGCATGGCGTTTTGCTTGAACAACAACCGACAGAACAGCGCGCGCCGTGCCGTACCGTGGTCCACTGTCCAAGGGCGTGAATATGTCATATACCTGTGTACATGGCTGTGTACATGGCCTACTAGGTACCTACGCACGCGCTGCGCCAGGAACTCCCTCTCAATTCCTTGTCGCAAGGCGCAGTAGCAGCTTGTTGCATCGGTGAGCATCCTTACGTTGTCGAGCGACTCTCCCGTGACTGCCCGTGACTGCCCGTTCCAGAGAGCTCGAGTTTTCGGTGACGGCGCTATGCCGGAACCGGATTGACTTGAGAGTCGAGCTTCCCGCCAAGATACCGTCTCCAAAGTGATGCAGCACTCGCCGTCTCTGTTGGCCACGACATCGCATTTTATCACCACCCCAGCCCTGTATCCATACCGTTGCGATCCCGGATCCTCTGGTCACGCCAATATCGTCTCCTTACCGTATCCACCCTCGGCCTCTGCTGTTGACCGCCAGAGTTCCAAGTTCGGGTGGCCGGTAGGCCTTGACGTCCCAGGATGGGCTTCGCAGGCCTTTGCTCAAGACTTTTTGCGTCCTGCTGTGGCAGTATGAGCCTTCCTACTGATTCTCCATTCAGGACTAATTCTGGTGTCGACAGGTCGCTCAAAAGATAGTTTGTACGATCCGGTGCTTGCAGACAGCGAGCGGGAAGCTGTTGCAGACCTGTTAGGGTTCCTGGAGAACGTATGGCCCCCAACCACATCTGCTACATGAACAAACAGAACTCATATACCTTTCCAGAGGGCTGAGACCGACTTTTTCTCTGGAGAACCTCTTCGAGCATTGAGCACATTAGTATACTCGGACAACATCGATTTACAACGCAGCGCTAGCTTAACGTTTGCCGAAATCACCGAGAGAGGTAAGCCACCCCGTCTCCAAGAAATGCTTTCCACCACTAATTGGCCCAATACTTTAGATGTGAGAGAAGTCGACCGAGATACCCTTGAACCGATCTTGTTCCTTCTGCAAAATCCGGATATCGAGGTACAGCGGGCTGCCTGCGCGGCACTCGGCAACCTAGCAGTCAATAGTATGTGAACAATGTGGAAGCCCAGGAAACTCTACTGACTTCTTGCAGCGGAAAACAAGGTTGCCATCGTCGCATTGGGGGGTCTCAACCCCCTCATCAAACAAATGAATTCGCCGAATGTCGAAGTACAATGCAATGCGGTTGGGTGTATCACCAATCTTGCAACACACGAAGACAACAAGGCCAAGATCGCCAGATCAGGAGCATTGCTCCCGTTGACTAGGCTAGCAAAATCAAAGGACATGCGGGTACAAAGGAACGCAACCGGGGCGCTACTGAATATGACGCACTCCGGTACGACCCAAAATAACTCCTTGTGACTAGGCTGCGTTTTACTGATAGGCCTTGTAGATGATAACCGACAGCAACTTGTCAACGCTGGAGCCATTCCGGTTCTTGTTCAGCTGCTCACATCTCCTGATGTTGATGTACAGTACTATTGCACCACTGCGCTCAGCAATATCGCTGTCGATGCTAGTAACCGCACAAAGTTGGCTCAAACGGAAGGACGCCTCGTTACATCACTTGTTCATTTAATGGATTCATCCTCACCAAAAGTACAATGCCAGGCTGCCTTAGCGTTAAGGAACTTAGCCTCCGACGAACGATACCAGCTCGAAATTGTCCGTGCTCGAGGGTTGCCGTCTCTTCTTCGACTATTACAATCGTCATACCTTCCTCTTATACTTTCCGCAGTCGCCTGCATCCGAAATATTTCTATTCATCCCGCAAACGAATCTCCAATCATCGACGCCGGATTTCTTCGCCCTTTAGTTGACTTATTAGGTTCGACCGAGAACGACGAGATCCAATGCCACGCAATTTCCACCCTCAGGAATCTAGCTGCAAGCTCTGACCGGAACAAACAGCTAGTTCTGGAAGCCGGAGCGGTGCAAAAATGCAAGCAGCTCGTTTTGAACGTACGACTGCCGGTTCAGTCAGAGATGACAGCCGCAATTGCTGTCCTTGCACTGAGCGACGAATTGAAACCTCACCTCCTCAACCTTGGGGTGTTCGACGTTTTGATCCCTCTCACAGAGTCGGACAGTATTGAGGTGCAAGGGAACAGTGCAGCGGCGTTAGGTAATCTGTCATCGAAAGGTAAGAACGTCCCGTTTGCTAGGCCGGGGTGGTTCTAACGTTGACTAGTGAATGATTACACCATTTTCCTCCAAAACTGGACAGAACCATCAGGTGGCATCCACGGCTATCTCAGACGCTTTTTAGCAAGCGGCGACCCTACGTTTCAACACATTGCCATCTGGACGCTGCTACAACTGCTCGAGTCTGAAGACTCCCGGCTATTGAGTCTAATTTCAAAATCAGAGGAGATCGTGCAAATGGTCACGGACATCGCAGACCGTAACATAGAATCCGATGACGAAGATAATGGCGAAGGCGAGGTAGTAAGTCTAGCTCGTCGTTGCCTAGAGATTCTGGGGAAGAACCCCAAAACTCTCGTGGAAGGCTGAGCAAGACAGCCTCCGCCTATTAATCCCCCCCCCCCAACCCAACTAAAATCGGCGGCCCTGTCATCTATGATTTTTCTCTACCCGCCTATTACCCTCCTGTCTTATTTTTGTTCTTTCATAGTGTTTGTCTCTTTTCCCTTCGAGGCCAGGTATCCCTCCATCATGTCATGCTGCTTGTTACGAGTCTTGGGTGGCTGGCGTTTTCGGAGCAAAGCCTGCATTTCCTACGTACGTTACAGCGAGCATGGGCGGTGCGGGATTCCCTTTATTGGCGGCATACCACATTCCGAATTGACTTTGGTGGGACTGGTCTTGATGATCAGATTATATTCTTAGGCTGAATTTGATGGAGACTGGGATATCTGGGTCTCAGTCGGTAGTCACTTTGGTAATTAAACTAGAATGAATTACTTCATGTTTCAATAACTATCCACTACCCCTCCACCACCAGTTCATGCATAGTCTATCAACAGTGATGTCTGGAGAAATAAATTATCCGAAATGCCGATTAATCACCAGGGTTATCGATAAGAGAAATTCAGAGGTCGACAAATTTATATGCAACCCCGTCCACTGCAATGGCCGAGCCTTACATTCCAAACCGATAACACGAGAGGTGATTATTACCACCATGGCCCCCAGAGGACGACCAAGAGGAAGCGGCCGAGGCGGCGCGAAGGCTCCTGAGCGCCAGGCCCAAAAAGCAGCGGAGTCAGAGCTGTCTGCCCCTCCCGCAGAAAACCCAGAAGCAGTCCCAGACGCTGCTTCCGCAGCAGACCCCAAGCAGGGCAAGGAGTCTTTGAACGCAGACCATGACATGCCTGACGCGCAGCTACAGGCTTCTGCCGGGCAAGCGGACCAGCCGCTCGCTACCTCTGCTTCCGCCTCCGCCTCCACCTCCACCAGACCCGCTGTCCAGCGCCTGGATTCCCTGAAGGGCACTTCAGCGCCCAGATCGCGCTCGGAATCGCCAGCAACGCGTGGCGCTGCGGCTGCGCGTGGCCGGAAGCCGCTGTTACGCCAGCCGGTGTTTAAAGGACGGCGGAGCAAGGAGGAGCGGGATGCGCTGCAGCAGGAAGCGTTGGAGCGGGAGCGAGAGCGGAGAGCGGAGCGGGAGGCGGAGATCCGAAAGACGAACAGAGGGCTTTATAGAGGCGCGGGAGGAAGGGGGAGAGGAGATCGGGGCGGGAGAGGGAGGGGTGGGTATATGGGAGATGTGCCGGTTAGCGGGCCGTTCTCACTTGGGAAGGTCACGAATGGTATGTTTGCTTGGTAAAGATTCTGATTAAGACTACATTACTGACGTTGTGCCTAGATCCTACGAGACGAACAAATCAAAGTCAATCTATTTTCTCTGGGGGTGGATCAGGATCTGGGGGAGCGCGGGTTAAGAAGGAGCCAAATACCAAACGAGATGAAGATGACGACTTGAATAGGTCTTTAGGGATTTACGTCAAGAAGGAGGTGCAAGACGGAGGTTACATATCTTCTGACGAAGACGAGGTCACGTTAGGGCCGCGGAAAGATGTCGATAACATACTTGAGATCTCTGACGACGACGACGCTGAAGAAGGCTCTGCAAATAGGCAGAAAGAACGGAATCCGCCTGCACTGATTCCTATTCGCATTTCTCGAAGAGAGCACCATGACCGTGTCATCGGTATCAATACGGAAGCCAGTTCTGCAGCATCTGCCAAGATATTGAAACAAGCCGAAAAGAATGGAGGTTCTTCAACAGGCGAAGCGGTTGAGGCTGTCACTCGCAAAGGCAAGGCAAAGATTAAGGATATCGAGATCACAGAAGTCCGTCGGCCTTACAAGGGTATGTGGCAGGAGACAGATGATCAGGAGGGAGTGGTTAAGATCAAAGATGAGCCGGTTGATGAAGACGGCGCAATCACGGTTCCCGAGGAAGTCGCTGTTGGTGCGGGAGACTCCACCCAGAATGAGGCCTTAAAACAACCTCTTCCTTCCGCAGAACTTGGAAAGAAGAGCCTCCACAAAGGGAAAGGCCGACAACGCCGCAGATTGAGCATGCGCGATTCAACTCCTTCTCTCCAAACCGAAGAAGAGCGACAGGAATGGGCGCGCCATCAATTCGACCTGGGCGAGATCAGACGCGAGCTCAGCCAAACCGACACTCCTACGGTCGCTGCACCCACTACAGCCACAGAAGACGCAGATGGCGACACAGCCATGAAAGAAGGCCAACCACAGCCAGTCGACATGAAGGCCGACCGCGTCTACCTATTCCAACTCCCACCCATCGTGCCAGACCTACTACTTCCAACCGTCAAGAAAGAGCTGCCGGACGAAGCCGATCCCATAATCACAGCAACTGACCATACTCCCGTCAAAATCGAGGACGGTGAAGCCAAGCCCATCCTCAAAGATCCGCTGTCAACCTCTTCGGAACCCAACCTGGCGTCAGGTCGCGTAGGTAAGCTCCGCGTCCATGAATCGGGCCGCGCAACGCTGAGCTGGGGCGGCACGAGCCTGGAGCTATGCATGGGCATGAGTCCGCATTTCCTGCAGGACACGGTTGTTACAAGGATCACGCCGCCTGAGGAGCGAGTGGGGCCTGGCGACGAGGGCGAAGTACTAGGGTTTGGGCAGGTTAGGGGAAAGTTTGTTGTTACACCTGACTGGTACGAGATTGTGGGATGAAACGGGATGAGAGAGTGAGTTGGTACGGAATGATTTGGGGTGCGAATGATGGCATTGTGGGCGTTTGATATCAGGTACATTTGCTGGCGTTGAACATATCGTGTTCATCTTGACAGGGAATGTGATGCTGAGATTAAAGATCGTTCTTAGAACTGGTTAAGATAGCTCTTAGCATATACAGCCAACAGAGAAACATGGACAGCTATCGATATCATTTTTCAATTTCCTCGAGCAGGGTGTTCTGCATGCTTCCCCTTCTGCCAGCGCTTTTCATCATAACGGCGTTAAGATCAAAAGGATGATTTCGGGCCGAGCGGGGATGAGAAAACGCAAGCTTCAGGCAGTTCGTAGAACATACATTTAGGTACCAACCCAAGGTCAACTTTATCTTCCCAATACCTTTTTTTCACATTGGCTTTTCTAGGTCTACTTGTTTGATGTCTTGAAGACCAACATGCCTCCGCTGGCAGCACCCTGATTTCGCACATTGAATGAATGCATAGCCACTAGGAACGTGGCTATATGACCTACAACATAACCTTTGAGCTGTCCTGAGATTTGCAAGCCTTGATTGAGACTTCTGGCTGTACTAGCCAGCTAAGAAACTGTAGGCGCTCAAGTCAAGCCCACCAGAACGAAGTGGCATTCGCGACTCATTGTTCTACCGGAAGAGACCAACATTTGTGGCTATAAGTTGTCCTCCGTGGATTTCGCCATTTACAGGTGCCAGTATACCTCCATTTGTGCCAACATACGACACGCCATGGTCCATCCGGGTTCTTCCAAACTGAGTGGACGTAGCCCCTTCGAGCGCAATGTCACAAGAATATTCTCAGACTCATTTTGGTTCACCCGATAGAGGGTATTGGCCCCTGCCACATATGCTATGCCATCCTCCGCCAGAACAAAATTGTCAGGGTTAGTCATGTTTGCAAACAGTTGGGCTAGGCCACGGGCACTCCCATTGACAGTTATAGGAACTCGACCGAGAATGCCTTTCCTGGGGTTGGTATAATACAAGATACCATTGGGGATGTGAATACTATCCACTCCTAGCGGGATTCCCGAACTCACTGGCAGGAATTTTTTATCTTGTATCGCTACTGAATAGCCACGGTTGAGTGTCCACTCTCCAAACAATTCCGCGTGATGCATCGGCAAGAAGTACCAATCCAAGCTCATTGTGCAAAGTTGCTATGCCATCCGGCAGACTAACTTCGGTCAAGTTCGGCGTTTATCTGTACATAGAGCTAGACTAACGCACTGCGCCGACTAGTTCGAACCTAGCTTCACAGCGACCTTCCTATATGGAGAAGACTACCTCACCTAAGACCCTATGGATGGAATTGCACGTCCTGGCCTCAACGGACTCGTCGTGCCAGACGATGGCGATACGCCGTTCCAGATGCTGGCCACAGGCATCCAGATTGCTACGCCGGAACTTGCCAGCATTGTAGCTATGAACACGACCACCGGTCCGGCGATCCCATATGGCGCCACTTACTCTGGTAAGTCGACTACGGAGGACGACGCAAAATTGAATTTCCCCTTCCTATTTGGGAAAAGCGTCGTTTCGATGCCAAGACCCCACCAAAAATCAACTCAATCAACTTAATTGAAGCTTTTGATACTAATATATCATCTATATAGCTTCCAAAACGTGGTGTTTTACCGTTTAATATTCACATGATTAACCTCATTCCATCGCACCTTATATTCTATAGGCTTTCGAGGCTTTCGGGGCCTCAATTGCGTCTGTTCTTGACTTTCTACTTGGCTCTCTACCCGTTTAACTGCCCGTTCAACTACCTTACGATCGTTCCTTTGAAGTCTTTAATTATAGAGCTGTCGATCTATAATTAAGCCAGGGCCCTAAGTATCTTGACGTCGATTTGGAACCACTAAATCAACTGATTTTTGCCACTCTTCCTCAGTAATCTCCTTAATTTCCTTACGGCTCTGCGCAGGGAGGAAGAATTGCAGATAGGCGTCAGGTAAACCACAGTGATTGCGCAACGTCTTATAGCCCGTTTGAAGCACCTCAACAATTATAGAAAGCTTGCGATTGGCTTCCTTATAGAGTTGCTTTTAGCTTCGCTGCTTTTCCTCTACTCCCTCTCTATAATCGTTGCCTCCTTTAAGTTCTATAAGCTTCTCAATATGGCAAGGTATCCTCTCAATCCACTGCTGAATTCGCCACTACTTAAGATCTTGCCAGGCTCTAAGCCAAGCCTTCTCTGCAGCTACACGGGAGGTAAGTGGGCCTCTTTTTATAGTTACCCGTTTTAGGTAGCTCCAACAGGGCTTAATTATATTTAGGTCAGGCGAATTACCTGGTCAAGGAAGACGTTGAATCTCGTGGGCGTTAAAGTAGACCTAGTGAATCTTTGCAATATAAGAAGTAGCCTTATCCTCCTGTATAATCGTATTAGGATTTAAGCATATAAGGCTCTGGGTAAACGGAAGAAGTTTTAGTATTAAAATATTCGTTAGATATTGCCACTAGTTAATTCCACCTCCATCTGATCGAGTAAAAGCTCCGTATAATGCTGTAAACTTTTATTTAGCAGGAGCTTCGCCCATACGCCTCCCGTAACGTAGTTCGTATAAGCTTCTTTTAGTGTCTTATTTCTCTTTCTAAGCCTTATACGCCTTTGGCTCTAGAGCTTTATTCCAGATCTTAATAATAGATTTTAATTTATCTAATTTCTTCTTTATTTAAGGCTTCTAAATATAGCATAGGCCTTTAAAGTTATATAAAAAGCAACCCCAGAATATAAACTCGGAGTACCCCTTCCACCGTTCTTATACGCAGCTACGTACGCAGGCCTCGTGCGGTTGTCGCCATACTCGGTAGCCCCCTCGACGGTGGCCTAAAATAATACTCGTCTTATCTGACCAAATTACAGCCTTCCAATCTTCTAGTGTCCAGTAGCAGTGGGCTAATGTAAATCTATATCGTTCGTTTTTTATAGCTGCAGTTAATCTAGGCTTCCTTATTGGCTTTATCTTACGGAAGCCGTACTTTCGGAGTATCGTTTAAACGGACGATGCGGAGAGGCCCGTTTCGCGAGCGATTATTTTAGTGCTTTTTTTACGCCCATAACGATCGCATGTAACGGCGTTAACAACTTTTTGCTTAAGATTAGGGGTAATAGTTTTCTTACGCCCTGGGCCAGGCTTATTCTTAAGGTGGTTATTAAGGAGGACCCAATCTGCGCGCCAGCCATTCTCTACTGCCTTTTTTACTAGGTTGCCGATGTGCCTAGCGCTAATTCTAGTAACGTAAGTAATTATGTCGACCGTGACGGGTGCTGTCAGACATAAGCTTTAGATTTGTCTCGACCTGGTTTTAATCTAGTTTCACCGTTCTCTAGGGACCCCTGTGGGGGGTACTACCTTATGTATAAATAGTCTCTTTTCTTCATAGATCAATCTACACACGAGTCCTTCTTTTCTTACAATTGGTGCACGGACTACCGATCGATAAATTACCTTTAGGGGTGTTCCTAGAGCCTTTATTACTACGGCCTGCGCCCTCGTTGCAAGGCCGTAGCGAGGCATTTTAGGCTCCAAAATTAATAGAAAAACAGTAGAAGGTAAGTAAAGGACGTTATAAGCGACTGAGTGAATAGATTCTATCAAGAAGTCGGTGTAGAGTTGCTTTTTCCAAGCTCAAAGTTAAAAAGTTGGTATTTTTGGTGGGGTCTTGGCATCGAAACGACGCTTTTCCCAAATAGGAAGGGGAAATTTAATTTTGCGTCGTCCTCCGTATAAAAATGTAATGCTTGACTTGATTTATCTATCTAGGGAAGGCTGGTAGCTATATAGTATAATATTAAGAGGCTGGCTTACCAGCCTCCTTACGCCACTAGAAGATCAATTCTTAATATCGACAAACCCCAGCACTAAAGCTTTATTATAATACTAGTTATTAATAACGGGATAATAGTGTGGTGTTAAACGGACGATTAGGAATAAGAACTCTGTCTATTAATAAGGGCTCTAGAAGCTCTTTATATAGATTAAGTAGGTCTAGACAACTAAGTTAAAATAGGTAATAGAAAATAGGTAATAAGACATTCGATAAGATATTTAGTTATAAGTTAAGAGATAATTAAAATATAGTTCATATAGACGATCTAGGTCGTTAGATAGTATTATAATAGTAGTAAGTGTTGGAATATATGGACAGGAATATATGGACAAAGGTTACGTGGTTACGTGTCTGATTAGTCATCCTTATAGTGACTCATTAGCCCCCTACTTAGGCACTGCGATCCTTACGATCATCTGCTTTCTGTACCTATTAGACAAGAATCAATTTATCAGTTAATAGGCCAATCAAGTGCACTTGGGTGATACCGACATTGATTAATGGTCAACCTCACCGGTTGGCTATAGAGCAACAAGGTTCACTGCCGCCCAGTAGCTTCGTTCGAAAGCAGCAATCCAGTACCTAGCAGCAAAACCAGCACCCAGCAGCTCCGGCAGCATCCAATTCTAGCCAGCTTAGAATATACACAAATACGCAACGCACAAGACATTCTACAGCACGCAAATTAATACCTAGTACGACCTCTTTACTGAGTGCCAGTACCCCCAGCTTATCAACAGCACCCAACACCCAACCGCCCTTGGGCAGTACCCCAGCAGCTACCTCAGCAGCTACCCCAGCAGTACTACGGCAGCGCTCTAGCCGTACACAGCACACCAGCTTATACAGCACCCAGCGTCACAGCAACCCAACAGCCTCGCGCAGTATCTAATTACCCAACAGCTTTACGCAGTAACCCAGTGTAGTAATACAACTTAGCAGCAAACCAATATCTAGTACGCGTCTTAGCATACAAACCAATACCCAACAGCTTCGTGCAGTACTCCAGCGTCACAGCAACTCAGCAGCGTCAGCAGCACCACCCAATACCTAGCAGCATCAGCAGCACCCAATACCCAACAGCCTCGTGCAGTACTCCAGCAACCTAGCAGCGTCAGCAGCACCAAATACCCAACAACCCAGCAGCGTTAGCAGCATCCCACAACCTAGCAGCATCAGCAGCACCCCCTATAACCCCGACACCGTCTGCCGCCTTCCTTGCAGATCTGCTACGTCGAAAATCACGTTAACAGCACGCCCCTAAACGCCAGCGTGCCCCCTTCCCTCCTACGGCCTTTGCAAGCCACGAATACCACGTCAACAGAGTCTATATATTGGTGGCTTTACGCATAAAGAAAGAACTGCCAGAGGAATTAAGACCTCCTAGCACGCGCCTACAGCGCCAGCGCGCTCCCCATCCTCTACCCTCTTAAATCTGCCAGTGTCTACGGCAGCTACGAACCCGATAAAATCTTATACCGATCTGCCTACAGAACCGACTCTACGCTAGCACCGTACTGCCATATACCATCGATAAACTGATAGCGCCGCTATGCCTGCTATTACGATACTGATCGCGCTAATACGCCTGCGATCTACCGACCGAATGATCGTGCCGATACGCCTGCGATCTACCAACCGAATGATCGTGCCGATACGCCTGCGATCTACCAACCAAATAATCGTGCCTGTACGCCTGCGATCTACCAACCAAATGATCGTGCCTGTACGCCTGCGATCTACCGACTGATAGACAAGCTCTATGCTTAACCACTATCACTACCGCCGCTGGTACCGTACTACCACCCAAACAGACTTTTGTTACTTCCACCTCCAGCTAAACCAACACCTTGCTGCCCTGCTACCTTGCTACCTTTCTACAGCACCACAAGCATAGAGAAAGAACTGCTAGTGTTGGAATATATAGACAGGAATATATGGACAAAGGTTACGTGGTTACGTATCTGATTAGTCATCCTTATAGTGACTTATCAGCCCCCTACTTAGGCACTGCGATCCTTACGATCCTCTGCTTTCTGTACCTATTAGACAAGAATTAATTCATCAGTTAATAGGCCAATTAAGTACACTTAGGTGATACCGACAGTAAGAAACTCCAATTTAGGTTAATATACCCCCCTAACTATATAGAGCCTTCTAGGCTGCTGTAAAAATACTAAAAAGTTATAATACTAATTTAGTATTAAGTTAAGGGAAATCCTTTATATACTTACCTTACCTAAATATTATTTAAATTAAATTAATTAGATCCTTTATATTAATAAGGTTTAATTACTAAATAAATATCTCGTACTTTTAATAAGGTAGAGCCTTTATTAAGCCATCTGCTATTATATCCGCAGTAGGGACCTATTTAATATTAATCCTTTCTTTACAAACTTCTTAGTAAAGCTAGTAGTAATAGATATTAATATATTTAAGCTTAGTATTAAGTTTAGTATTGCTTTTAGTAAGTAGTTAAATTGTCTATATATTATTATAATAGATTACTTGCTTCTTATTAGTATTAAATATAATTTTTTTTAAAGAATTACTACTACTGAATTAACTTAGTAGCCGTATGCGATAGGGCTAAAAGCTTTACTTTAGTGCTTAATTTTATTACTAATCTTTACTTAGTTAATTACTAGTTAATTAGTCCTCTAAATAAGGTAAATAAATAGCCTTTTATAATATATTACTTACCCTTATAAAAATATAGTTTATTATATTTTCTTTAAGTACTTAATTATAAAAGTCTTAGTTTAATTAAGGTAGGTAATTGCCTTTATAGTAGCTGCGTTATAAATTAGTAATAGATTTTATGAGAATTCTAATAGCTTACTTACTATTCTTACTATATTTAAATAAATAATATTAGCTGTATAGAGTATAAATCCGACTTTCCTTTAATAGGCGTAGGTATTGTTATGGCGCTAGTGGAAACTAGTAGATTATAGCGGACAGTTATAGACAGTTGTAGATAGTTTTATATAGTTCTAAATAGTTGCCGTTATGTGACTAGAGGATTGTATATGTTGGGAATAAAGGCAAATGGTCACTATATGAGGCATATTGCCGTCACGTGTGGCAAGTTGCCGTTACGTGCGGCAAGTTGCCATTACGTGCCGCCGCGGCACTAGCGTGGTGAGGAACCTTAAGTTCCTTACCCCTTTCTTTAAGAAGAATATAGAATAATTATTATACTATCTACAAACCATAGCTACGTGATATCCCCCTTGTGTAACTAATACTGATTAGTGGTTAACTTCACTATTATACTATAGAGCAGCTAGGTATTCTACTAAGAAGAGACAAGCCACTATACCAGTACTACTCGTGCTAAAGGAAGCTGTCTTTTAAGGTTAGAACTGGTCCTAAACCTTAAATAGAACTCTTCTATAAATCTAAGGATTTAAAAGGCCAGAACTGGTCCTAAGCCTTTCTAAAATTACGGATTCTTGCGTCTATTACGTAGAATAATACGCTTTATAAGTCTTTGCGATTTAAGGCTAGAACTAGTCCTAAGCCCTATAATTACAAATACACGTCTAAACGCGTACTAAACGACAATCCCTATACTAATAACACTTCCCTCCCTCTAAAAACATGGCTACGCCTACTTTAAATAACTGGAAAGACTCCTTACTACTAGGGGTAGCTAAGTACGCGAAACTTATTAATAAAGATTGGGACGAATTTGCCTTTAATATAATAACTTATACCGCAAAACAAGTTAATAGCTTTCTTCTATACTATATTATATTCTACTAAAATAGATGCTATGCCGATTTATAACTATAGGAGTATTTTAGGGAGGATTTTATGGGATAGACTGCTGATACCTGGGTACTTAGTAATGTTAATATTGTTTAGAAATTTTAAGACTTCCTCTGTAGGAATAGGGTATATATTATTAAGAACGGTAACCTAATTGCTAGTAATATTTAGGCCGTTATTACTAGTATAGAAGAACTAATATGGACGGAAGCTAAGATTATACGTTAACTACGGAAACCTAAAAATAACCTATATTCTTTGGAAGGCAACTTTAATTTATATTAAAACCCCTAGAACGCTAACTCCCTACCTAAAGCTGCTCTCCCACCTAGAGGTGCCCTCCTATTTAAAGTTACTCCGCCTTTACCTCCTTTACTCTAGCTAACTAGTAAGCCTTTACTACGAGAAGTTATAAATCTAATAAAGGTATATTCGGATGAAGAAAAAAAGTTTAGAGAAGAACTATACGATATACTTAGAGCAAAACTACAGGTCTTCTATAACTGTTGTAATAAGGTTAAAATTTAACGCCACTAGTACTACTACGCTTTCTCTATTATGTTAAAGGGATAGGCAGTAATATTCTATTACGACTATATTATGGGTAAAAACTATAGCTTTAATATAATGCTTTAGCTTACTAGAGCCTACTTTAAGACTAATAAGAATCGCCAGCTTTATATATCCGAATAGCGGGAGATTATATTTTAAAGAGTTATCGCTTCTAACCTAATAAAGACTTATTTAGAGTGCCTTTAACTACTCTTTAATAAACTCTAGAAAATCTAACGTAGCCTTATTAAAACTTACTAAAATAAGAACAGCCTAAGGGACCAGGTTATTTTAGTATGCTATAGCGTTTTTAAGTATAACTTGGCGCTATATAAACCTATAGATATATTTAAAGGAGTATATACTAAGCTACGCTCCGCTATAGGTACTGCGATATAAATATAAGAATCTTAATAGTTCTATACCGAAAACCCTACCTAACTAAGTATTTCCAACTAATATAATTATAACTGGACTGATTAAATATATAGTGGCCGTAGTAGGGAATACGGAAGAGGGTATAATTAATATTAACTATAAGGCAACCGTGGAGGTCCTGGTGAAGGTTTATTTTAAAGTAATTGCTAAAAGAAGTGCTATGTTTATAAGAAGCTAAATTGCTAGTTAACTAGACACTCCTTTAATAAGCGAAAAGAGGTATATAATAAGTTCCGTTAAAGTATAAGAAATATTAAAAATTATAAGGTTACTATGGCCTACTTCTAAAGCTTCTTAGTTTAATATAAAGGCGTAGAAGATCTTAAGGGTGAGGTTAATAAGACCGAACAGCTCCTTATAGATATAGAAATTAAGAACTACTTACCTAACTAATACTTTACTAAGTATGGTGAGGTAAATAGTATATAAACCGTCGCTGTTCTTAATAACCAATCTACGCTCTATTTTATTATAAAGTTAGATATCTTTAATAAGCTAAAAAAGAGCTTTACGTTTTCCTTTAATAACAGATACTTAGCGAACGTCTTCTATAGTATTATGCCGGATACTAGAGCCGTAGGAGTATCTATAGTAGGAGAACCTTAAGTTTAAGCCCTTTAGTAGCTTAATAGCTTTGTTTAGATTAATTATTTAACGGCAGGCCAATATACGATTTGTTTTAGTAAAGGTACTATAATCTTTCTTAGCATAATTAGGGTTTAAACCCCCTTAGGGTATATTACTTTTTATATTATTCCTATAAACACTCCGTTTCTATTTTGCATTAAAGATATAGATAAATTAGGCGTTAGGCTTAATAACCTTAAGAATATACTT
>Ga0307515_10009421_pt1 | contig 18881 bp, 8 predicted proteins | sample 17_EM_MG_FD_194513 | JGI IMG/M metagenome (GOLD analysis project Ga0307515, IMG submission 194513) | Populus trichocarpa ectomycorrhiza microbial communities from riparian zone in the Pacific Northwest, United States - 17_EM | ecosystem: Host-associated > Plants > Roots > Unclassified | place...
CGTGGCCGGGGGGGGGGCTTAGTATGGTTTACCGGTGGTACATTGGATATTTTCGGCCTTGGTTGAGATTGGTCGGTAAACGCATTTACTTCGCACAGGTTTTGTTTTGCTGATGATATTGGATATATGCGACAGATTATTGAAGCATGTGAGAAAATCTATCATTAGCGGGCGAAGCTTTTCTTGAGTTAGATAGTAAGCATATTCTTGATGTATAGGACCATTTGTGATCACAATTTTATCTGGAAATGTGGTTGAATGAGCCTCCAAGCTGGTGATAGATTTGTGGTGTTGATGAATGAAGCTTTCCACGAGTCATTATGACAGGGGTAAGCAAACACCACAACCCGACTTGTAATGGGCAGTTTTTACGCCCGAGCTCAAAATAGTCATCACACCAAGACGGAATTTCTGCAAATGAAATTCATGTCATGACTTTACTTGATCCAAGATTCCTTTATATGAACGTAATTCCACTATATAAACTACTCTCAAGTAATTTGTTCCACTATGACTTAGTGTCACCGCCGTGACTTAATGTCACTGCCTTGTCTCTAAAATGCAGACCGCACTGCCGCAAGTTAGTTTAATTTGCCATTATTCTCCGCAACGCACGCCAATATTGGCCATCTGCTGATCTCTCTAGCTGCTCCAGGTTTGTCTGCTTGGCAACAGCACCCTACAAATCCGAATACGCGATCGGCGCGGGAATAAAACGTTGGCGCATCATGTTCTTCTTTTTCACCTCTTCGCATCTCAAACTTGTACTCGAGGTATGGAGCAACCGTGTAGGTGCAGCCTTGGGCGCACTGACCGTGGTAGGCCTGTACAATCAAATTCAACAAGTCGTAGTGTCTTCATTTACAACTCTAGGTTTAGACAGCACTTACCGGCGTAGAAGTATTGGCTAGTAATCGCGATGAGAACAAGCCCCTGGGGATAGAGTAGCGCAGAGATAGATCCATGGAATTTAAAGTTCAAACTTTGTCTATTGCATCTGTAAGAGATACCCCCACGATGTTCAATCGTAGCCGCAAGATGCAGTATGCAACCATATCAGTGAAACAGACAACCAAAACTCTATAGGCGGAAGGCTGGTGCTGGAGCAGTTTTAAGCACGACGCTACATCATTGGAGACACCCATAATTGGCTGATATGTATGAGAAGCTTACCTAAATCCTACTTAGATGAAAGTTGAGGAGCCATCCTCCTGTTGGTACGTTTACACTGATGATCAACGCACAGTGAAGCAGAGCGGCGGCACGTCATTCGGAACGGCCCAGCCACAATTAAAACAAGATTAGAGCGGAAAGAACAGTTAGCGGCATATCGGAATACCGAATTAGGAGTCAAGCTATGCGACACAGAAAGTTCAATCATGTAAAACAACCCGCAAGTGGTTGGGACGGAGGACTGAAACATGCAGAGCAGTGGAGAGTCTCGTCAAAGGCCATCCTAGAGGAGATAAAATCCATCAGTGGTAGCTGAGAACCCTTTGCCGTAATGTTTTCCATCTTTGCCATGATCCGGAAGATCCTTATCGAGGGCATTGGTTGCGATGACGAGCTGGAGGCTTGTTGGGGGTGTGGGTCTTACAGCTAAGATCGGGATGTCGGAGTCATCTTCCGGCTTCTCTTGTCGATCAAGGCTGCCCTCCATCCACCTTTTCCTCTGATGTCCAAGAGCCCTACCCGACCGACAGTTTCAAGCATTCCAAGCTCGTACCAGCCATCAGGGGATCGAGAATTCGGAGATATAGCGACGTATCCAGACCGCGAGAGTATCGATTACCCGATAGAGACCAGGTCTCACACCACATCGCCCTTCCAACGCACTCCCATGGCCCAAGGAAGGTAATTGCGTACCGCCTCTACTCCGAAACCACCGAGATGGTGTCAAGATGAAGTCCTAGCCGTTCGACCCGCCTATGCTCACTGTACTGTAAATTTGCAATTGTATATCGCATTGTTTGGGATATTCTTCCTCTTTCTCGTGCGAAGCCGGCGCTATTGAGAGAAGTAAGCGATAGATGGGCGACGCCATTTTTAGTGAGATGTTGACAATGCAGATGCATTGCAGCTTACTAACATGTAGGTGAATGCAAGGGTTCTTCGGCCGAAGACGTATATCTCCCGGCAATTCGATCAGATGACAGTGCTAATCAGGTCGCGCTGTAGGAGCAGGTGGAATGGGCTTTCGGCCGAATATTCTCTGCCCGAGGGTGTCCTGCAAGGCAATTCGATCGTCGGTGCATCTTAAACGTCGAAAAAAATCCCGGCCGTCTATCACCCCCACTATTTCTTCCAAGGGAAAGCCCCGGGCCCTTCGGACGCTCCCGTAGGCTTGGTTCTGCCGCTCTCAGCTTGGTCCGCTCTTACCCACACCTCCCTCGGTTGGCTGTTCTGATAGCAAATCGCATGCGAAATGGATCCTGATGTTCAGCCTGTAGCGTGGCACTCTAGGCAAAATTGTTAGCTCCTGCTCTTGCAGCGCTAGCCTGATGAACTTGACGTCATCGACGATTGATAAAGATTCCGACGTCGCGCTATGTACCTTGCATGATCGTAGTTCTGAGTCTGTGATGACCCCACACTAAAACCGAGTGGGCACCATCTCATGCTGAATAATCTCTGACAAAAATTGTCGGCCCTTTTCGGTGCAGCTCAGCTCGCCTGTGGATTCAGCTTTCGGTCTTCGCCTCATCCATGGCTTGAATCGCTCTAACGCTTTACTGGCTGTTGAGCAAGGACTTTCCATGACAAGAAATAATACGTACTCGTCCACGCACCGCGAGAGCTTTTTCGCTCGTGGGTTTCGGGAATCGGAACAAGCGTATGGGGTGGCACTGCATTGCTTCGTAGCAGGCCATTTTTAGGAGATCTAGTGGACCTCAGTCTTTACTCAAGGACCTTCGCTGTCGGTGTCGGGTCTTTCACGGCAGCAAGTATCCGAACAAGTCTCGTCGAAACCCCTGAGGGCATAAGCTCATGCCTTTCTCCCATATTTCTTCCGGGGCAAAAAAAAACTTAATCATCTAAATTCGGTCTGGGCTGTAACGGACGCACAAGAGATATCAAATTCTACTGCAGAGCTGATAATCGTGCTTAATGAAAGCTCACAATGTAAGGAGAGTTGTTGTTTTCTCAATGCACAATCCGGAGAGGAAGCCAAGAAAGTACCATACCTGCATTCACCTTTCTCCTTAGGTGATATTCGCCTCCTGATATGGCACTATCATCACCGGAGCAATCGATCCGAAAGCCTGGCGCGATGCAACTTCATAGACTCTTGGATCACTGACCCGGAGACAATTCGGAAGTGATGTCGCAATGATAACTCCAAGCATGTTGATGCCTGCATGTAAATGCGAACTAAGATCGTGCACCACCGAAAGCTGACCGACAGCACCTCTCCACTCTCGTTCACAATTATTCAGAAGGAACCCAGAAACCTTGTGAAGTTTACTGTGGCACCATACCCCTCAGGACGCGTTGATCCAAGATTGAATGTCGTCTTGTAGTACCCGAGGCCTGATACATCTTTAAGTTCTGTGATATTGGTCCACGATTGTAGGCTATCGAGTTGAAGGCTGTGCCTGACTATCTTGGTGGTTGTGTTCGTTGCGCCGGGCTGCCAGTCATCCACATCTAAGGACCATTTTTTCAGTTCCTGCGCAACGGGTACTTTCTCAATACTGTCCGAATTTTCAAGCCGTTATCAAGTGTGGTTGTAAAAGTTCCGGCAACAGATGATCTCACAAGCAGATTATTCCCGTTACGACGCACGACAGGAGCGGTGCTTGTGGTTGCACACCTAACAAGTAGGTCACTCAGTAACCCAGGATTTGCGAGTGTCAGTGATTGTATTGGACTGGGGTAATGTTGGAGCTCCATGTGGATCTAGGGGTTGCATCGGAGCTGGATCTAGTGATTTTAGATCTGGGGTGGAGTGGATCTGGTTGAACTGGGGCTCCTGGAGCTCCAGTTCTATACCCGAATAGGAAGAGTCCTATACCCAAATTAGAAGGAGGTTAAAGGAGGAAGGACCAAACTGTATTAATGCGGGTATTAAGGACTAGCAGAGCCAATTGTTAGCTCTAGTGGTAAGCGTCTACCCTAAAAAACGCGTGTATTATTAGTATAGAATTAAGGATAGCTTGTTATCGTCGCGTTATTGCTACTGCTTCTGCCATCCAACCTCATTTTCTCTTACCTACCTGCTACTACTATAAAGCGATTTTATTCTTAACTCCGCACCTCTATTATATTTAACAATGTTATCCTTATACTAGAGTGGCTTAATAAGAAGGCTAAAGGCCAGGTAGAGTTTAAAGAGTTTAAGCTATAGGGTAAGTAGTATATTCGCTATAAGGCCTTAATAAAGGGACTAAAGAATACTAAGCCGCGATCGTCGCTAATTTAGAAGTGGGGGGATGTCACGGGACGTGGGCAGTGGCTACAAAGCGTATGTATTTGAGGAGTCTACAAGACGTTGCGCGATCGATCGTAGGGGTCGAGGGCGTAAGGAGGTGATATACCTACGCGTAGCTGACATAAGCTGTACGCGAGGTGTATATAAGAGCACGGGGCTCTCCTATAGAGGCCCCTACGGTGGGGTTCTGTAACACTACCCCCCCTCTTATAGAGGCGGAGCTCCGGCGACGCTGTGGTTACTATATATATATAGAAGGGACACTTAAGGTATAGAAAAGAAGAAGAAGGGGGGTATTGCTAAAGGCTTAAAACAATGTTATGTAATAGGGCTTGGCATCTAAGAATCCGACTAATTAGATAACTTTAACTGCCGGTTAAAGTTTCTGGATATTTTAACGATATTCTAGTTATATAATTACACTTTACCGCAATCTAATAGTAATTTAACGGTAATTTGCCCTTATATGGTAATATATAACGGTTTAACTCTATAAGGGCTCCTATAGAGGATTAGGTATAAAGTCTCTACTTAGGCCCAGTTTTTATAGGTTCGCGTGGTAAAAGTCGCTAATTAGATCCTTTGCATTTTTAAAGTCTTCCTATAGTTGCTATTCTGGCTAATTTATGTCGAATCCTGTGTATATAGCTCTGTAGTAGAGCCATCGTCCTCTGCCTTTACTAAAGTATTTAGAGTTGATAATTCGCTTAATAGTCCACTCCTCGTAGTTCTCGTCTTCGTTTTCGTCTTAGATTAGTACTAGTAGGGGTTTAGGCTATATCTGCCCCGGTAAGGGGTTAGGCTAATAAAGGTATAGTAGCTATAGGTGAAATACGGGCTATATCCCATGGGTGGCTAGGGTAGGTAGGAGTTCTAGCTTATATACGGCTCCCCTATTAATAACTCGTTTAATTAAATAGGGGCCGAGGTTTTTATAATTGAGTAACTTTATAGGCCTCTACGTAGAGATATTATGTATATCTAGCTATACCTAGTCGCTAACACGTATCTTTGGTGGTGGCGTTCTATAACGGTTAGCGAAGTAGGCCTACTTTGCTTAAGCCTAGGCCATTTCTCCCTTGCAGTAGTTAAGTAGATTTTTTATATAGTCTATATGCTAGTCGGCAAGTAGCATCTTAAGGCGTTTTTTATATGGTAGTTTCTTATTAATAGGTTCTAGTAGCTCTATGCCAGATTAGGGGTAATAACCCTTATTTGCGAAGAACGGGGTAAGTCCTATAGTGGTTAAGATATAGTTATTTACTGCGAATTTACCTAATAGGAGGTAATTTACCCAGTTATTTTAACTATAGGCGACTACCTATTGTAGGTACGCTTTTATACTGGCATTAGCGTTTTCTGGTTGCCTAGCAGTTTTATAATAAAAGGATATAGATATCTTAATAGAGATGCTAAAGCGTTAGTAGATTTGTCTTTATATATTAGAGTTAAATTATATACCTTAGTTGGACGTAATTAAGTTAGGTAACCTATATAGTCGGTAGACTTCGCGAAGGAAGGCGTTAGTAATATCGCTAACGGCTACGCCTTTAGTTAAGATGTAGTGGCGCTCTTTTATAAGTCGGCATATTATTATAAGGATATTCTTATAGGTACGGCTATGTCGTTTATAGAGTAGTAGGTTAATAACGAAATCTATAGTAATATCTGCCTATTGTTATATAGGTACTAGTAGAGGGTATAGTAGTCCTTGGTACTTTATATTAAAGGCCTTAGCGCGCTTATAACCGTAATAGGCGCCTATAAAGCGTTTAACTAAGTCTATTATTTTTGGCCAGAAGTAGTATTGGCTAAGAAGCTTATAGGTTCCTCCTCTACCTAGGTAGCCGCTTAATTAGAGGTTATAGGCTATTTAGATTAGTTACCGTTATAGATTTTCTAAGTTAGGGATAAATAGGCGGCCTCTATAATAGAGCCTGTTCTTTTTTACTTCTAAGGCTGCTATATTAATCTAGCCTAAGCTTTAGAGGTTAGTAGGCAGCGTATAGGCGCTGGCGGTCTTTGCGGTAATAAGTTAATATAATAATAGGTTAATAGAGGCGTTATATACTATAGTAATAAGCTTATTAATTTTAGGAGGTAACTTTAGTTCTATAGTATAAAGCTGGGGTATAGTTAGCTCTATTATAGGTAGTATGCCTAGGGCCAAATTTTATACTTTTAGGATTGTTTATTGTTGGAACTAATTATAAGGGTTATCTTTAGACTAAGAAAGGTCTTATAAGCGGCGTGTTAGGCTATTAGGCTTAGTACCTTATACTCCTAGTCTATATACAATTTTAAAGTTAAAACTAGAGAGGAACTCGTTCTAATATACTTGGCGTTAGTTTAGCTGCTTTATAGTTATAAAGTACTTAAGGTTATAATGGTCTGTAAGGACTTTAGTTAGCTAGTTAGGCTCTACTAAGGAGAGTTCTAGTTAAAATTCTTTAAACGCTTATACGATTATAAGGAGTTCTTTATTATAGATCTTATAGTTATACTCTTATAGTGTAAGCTTAGATAAGTAGAATATAACTAGGTAAAGGAGACCGTTGTTACCTATCTAAAAGAGGATGCCTATGTTAACGTAGTCTAAGGAGTCGGTTTTAAGGTAGAGTTATTATCCTAGTATAAAATAAGCTAGGATAGGTGCTTTAGTAAAGGCATTTTTAAGGTCTTAAAACGCCTTCTCGTATTTAGGCGTCTAGGTAAAGCGTAGGTGCGTTTTTCTTCCTTTTATAGAAAGGCCCTTCGTTCGCATTATTGCTGTAAGTAATGCTATTACGCCTAAGAAGTTATATATGAATTTCCGATAGAAGTTGGCGAAACTAAGGAAGGCTTATACGTCCTTAATATAGTTAGGGGCTTACTATTTAGTAATTATATATACCTTCTTGGGGTCTATATAGACACCCTTAGTAGTAATAATCAGTTTAAGGTATTTTACTTCTATAACTAAGAATTCGCATTTCTTTAAATTAATATAAAGTCCTATATCCCTAAGGCGCTATAGGACCTTTTAAACGTGTTCGGTATGCTTAGAGGGGTTATTACTATAAATAAGTATATCGTCCAGGTATGCAGAGCAGAAGTTATTAAGGTAGTCCCGTAAGGCGTTATTAATATAGCTTTAGAAGGTGCCTGGGCCGTTATATATACTAAAGGGTATAACGGTATATTTAAATTGGCTAAAGCGCGATGCGAATGTAGTTTTCTATTCGTTACCTTCCCGTATTTAGAGATGGTTAAAGGCGGTAATAATATTAAGCTTAGTATAGATTTTGGCTTAACTAAGCCGCTTAAGGGTCTTACGTATAAGCGGTACTAGGTATTGGTTTTTAATTATAATAGCGTTAAGTCCTCTATAGTTAACGTAGAATTAGATACCTCCTTCTAGCTTCTTAGTAAGAAGGATAGGGGCGGCTGCTAGTAATATACTAGGACGAATAAATCCTTTATTAAGGTGCTCGTTAATATACTTTTTTATAATTAGAAGTTTGTCTTTTAATATTAAGTAGGGTCTCTTATAAGGTAGCATTTTTCCTTATTTAATATTAATAGTATAGTTATTAGGTCGATATAGGGGGAGTATATCTACGCTTTTTTATAAGCATATATTGGTAAAGTTATAGTACCTCTTAGGGAGGAGCTTATAGAGTTCTTTATTGGTAAGTCCTTTTTTAAGCTTTATAAACTTTTTAAAGTCTAAAGGTAAAAGTCTATAGAGTTCTATAGGGGCGTTGTCTTCTAAAAGGTTAACTATGTCTATCCTATTACTATAGAGGACGTAGTCCTATTCTTTATTAAGCTTATATAGTTATAATTGGGAAGCTATAGTAACGGTTTAGCCTTTTTTACGTACTATGCGGTAGAAGGCTAGGGCACTTATATAGTAGTAGTTAGTCATAGGTAGAATAATAAGGGGTTCCTTAGGTTAATATCCTAGGGAGTAAATAAAGGCGGCTAGGCTATACCCTAGGCAAGTCTCTCTACAGTATTTAGAGTTAAAGGTTACTTCTCTCTTCTTCCAGTTAATAGTAGGGTTGTATTATTTAAGCTAGTTTATTTTAAGAATAATAGGGTAGTTAGTAAGTAGTATAATATAGGCCTAAAGTTCTTCCTGGTGCCTATTTATATCTAGGTAGAGTTGTACTATATAGGTAATCTTCTATATAGTATAATTACTGTTAGCAAGTTATAGGGCGCGGGCTTTAGTAAGGGGTAAAGTAGGTAGGTTATAAGTACGCACAAATTAGGTATCTATAAATTTATTAGTAGCTTCGTAATTAATTATAGAATAGCTTTTATATTATTTTTTAGTAGTAGTTCCTATTATAGGTAAAACTATCTATTTCCATCTATTTATCTTTATAGAGTTATCTATTAAGTAAGCTAATATATAAATCCCTCTGTTATTAGGGCGTCCCAACCTATAACTTAGGGCTAGGACTTAGCGTTTTCTATTTCTGTATCTAACTCTACCGCTATTACTACGTCTTTATCTTATATAGTAATAGCGCGTAGCAATATATTTAGTATTTAGGGTATTAGGTTAGGTATTAAGCGGCGGCTACTAAACCTAGCTATTAGGCAGTTTAGGTTATCGCGATAATAGCCTTCTTAATAGCATCTATAGCAGCGTCCTAGTTTCTAAAGTAGCTCGCGCTCTCTATTTAGGAGTTTTTATAAGAAGGTTAGTATAGAGAAATTAATATTGGTTCTGGTAGTACTTAAGGTAGTAGGCGTTGGTGGCTTAGTATATATAGGTTTAGTAGGCCCAGAGGGCTTTTATAGAGAGGTCTTTAGGTAAAGGTTAGCAGTAGCAATCTAATTTAGTTGTTATTTAATCTTCTATAGAGCTGCTACTATATTATAAATATTGTTGTAGTTATAGCTAGCGGCTGCGTAACTAAGGCGATAAGTAACTTTTTTAAGGAGGTCCTCCTAGTCTTTAGTATTGTCTTAGGTAAGGGCTTTGGTATATTCCTAGAATTTAATATAGAATTCGTTAAATAATTTAGTAGGGCTTATCTTTAGGGCACGTAGTTTAGCTTAGTTAGTGGCTAGTAGGTTATAGTCGTAGTACATTAGGTTAAGATCGTTAAGGACTTTTTAGTAGAACTACTACTTCTAAGGGCTACTAGTCTCCTATTAGGCGAAGAGTCTATTAAATAGTGTACCCTTTATTCGCCTAATAATATAGCTAATCTTAGTATCTTCTGTAGGAAAAAGGTAGGCGCTCTAAGTTAGTTTCTTACGGATTTATATCTTTTAGTAGCTGTATTCCTTACGGTCTCCCTAAAAGACTAGGGGATTAGGGTAGCGTATATTAGACCCTACGGTGGCAGTTTAGGTCCAATTATTATAGCTTTTATTATCGCTGCTTTAGTAGGGGTTCCTATTAAGTAAAGCTGCTTAGCGCTAGCCCTCTATTAAGCGTTAAGTAGGTAAAGTTGCTAAGGGTATAGAGACTTAGGTGGCGTTATATATAGTAAAGAGGTATCTAGTATTGTTATAAATATACTTATTAAGCTAAGATTATAGGTATTTAATTATGCCTTCTCTTTTAGTGACTATAGTAATTAGTACAATCTTAGCCTTCTTTAACTATTAGATGTCGCGTTTAGACACACGGAGGTTGTCTTTAGTTTTTTAACGTGTGTTATTAGTAAGCGCCTTACGAGCTTATAGGTCTTAGATAATATTGCGATTTTAGGCAATATATATTTTGGCTTATATAAGCTTTAGGTAGTAGTTCTATAGAAGGCGGTAGTATTTATTAGGGTCTTGTGCTACCATTTTTACAAACGTCTTAGCGTCTTATATTTCGATTTTAATAGGTAATAGCCCTTCCGTTTACTTGTCTGTAGTTATATAGTTAATAAAAAATAAGATATTATCGGTGTCCGTCTCCTTAGGGGTTAAGGCTAGGGCTAATAAATTAAATTCTCCTGGGATTAATTGGCGTTATAGGTTAAGTATAGGTATTAGATTATTCTTTAGGTTTAATATAGTAGCTAGTAAAGGATATTATCTTACTATTATAGGTTCCTTAGAAGTATAAAGTGAGGTAATTTATAGACACGCTGCTTCTGGCAGCGCCTGCAGTATTACAGAGACGTAGAATTAGTCGTAGGCTGAGCGTCGGTAGTAAAAAAGGCGCAACGTAATGTTATGGGACGTGGGCAGTGGCTATAAAGCGTATGTATTCGAGGAGTCTACAAGACGTTGCGCGATCGATCGTAGGGGTCGAGGGCGTAAGGAGGTGATATACCTACGCGTAGCTGATATAAGCTGTACGCGAGGTGTACGCAAGAGCACGGGGCTCTCCTATAGAGGCCCCTACGGTGGGGTTCCGTGACAGGGGAGGATATATAGGAGAAGGATAATACTACTAAGACGTAGTACTTCTATTGCTACCTATATAAGAAGATAAAGCGTTAGTAGGAGCTTATAGTTATATTATCTAAAAGAACTACTACTCTAGATTACCTTAAATTTAATTACTATATAAACTGTACTTCTAGTAAGCTTTAACTAAAAGAACCTTCACTAAATTAGCCAATAATTAAGGAATATCTGTAGGCAAAGTCTCTTAATCTATAACGAAACTTTAAGGCCTTTAAACACCTATTAATTTAATAGATTGTTAGCTACTATATTACCTTCTTTTAATTTAAAAACGAGTATTTCCGGACACTCCTATTTTATATTTATTTAGGGCTTATAAAGTTTTTACTAAAGACTAGGAAGACAATACGCGGTTAGGTTATTATAGCTTTTAAATAATAGAAGGTAAAACTAAGGAAGGAACTCTACGTAGCTTATAGTTCTATATTAATATCCTTTAATTTTTAAACCTTACTAAATAGGTATATAATTCTGGGTATTACTGCCTATTTTATTAACTATTATAGTAAGCATTAGCATGTAATACTAGGCCTCTGTAAGGTAGTTAGTAAATATAGTAGCGAGAATATAGCGGTTATCCTACTTGCTCTATTTAAGGAGTATTAAATTAGTGGCAATATTGGGTATTTTATAGCCGATAACGCTAAGTTAAATAATACCTATATTAACGCAATCCTTTAAGTCCTTTATTTAAAGATGTTAGTAAAGAAGTGGAAAGAATAACGGCTATACTGCTTTAGTTATATTACAAATCTCTATACGTAGGCTTTTATTGTTAAAAAGGATACTAAGAAAATCTATAAGGAGTTAGTAACTGCCTATCGTAAATAGGACTTTAAGAAGGTATATAAGCTCTAAAGGAAGCGCGGGGTAGTTAGTCTGCTTTATAATATTATATAATATATTTATATAACTCCCTAGCGTTATAGCTTCTTTAAAAAGATTTAAATTAATAGTAATTTGGCAGAATTTAATAGCTTAGAGGTATGTGATAGACTTATAGTGTTAAGTATTTACACTATTCGCTAACCGGTAGAACGCTAGAGGCGCTTCCTAATTAGCTATAGCTTCGGATTTTTATATCTGCTACTCTACGGTTATAATATTCTACTTACAGTCGTAATATTTAAAAGTTATACTAATAATCTACTAGCTTATTTAAAATAACCAAACGCGTTAGAACTCCCTCTTTATAGCTATTAGTCGCTTTCTAAACTATAAAGAGCGTATTATTAAGTTTTATAACGACTATTCGCCGTCTACTAACTTAAAGGCGCTTATATACGATAACTTCCTCTAACCTCGTTACTAGAAAGAACTTAAATATCTATATAACTACCTTAAGACGTTCTATAAGGCTACTCTTATAGTAGAAGGCAATTATATAGGTTTTACTAACCACTTTTAGACTCTAAATTGGCTTATAATAGAGCTTAATTAAATAAAGCGGAAGTTTTTTAAGCTAGTAGCTAAAAAATAAAAGTAAGCTAAGGCTTAAAACTATAAGATCTTATCTGGCTGCGCTAATATAGTATAGGAGAAGTATAAAAAGTACTATAAGTACGCCAATAATACGCCAGCTTACTATACCATAATTATTCTTAATCTAATACTTAAAATATAGTGGTTTAAAGAGAAATGGAATAACTATAAGGTTAAAAAGTACTGGATTCCGTAAGTAAGGAAGCTAGTAGAGGATCTCTTCCTTAAATATAAAGGCAGGCGCTGGCTTAATTAAGAATTATTATTTAGGCAGGTACCGCGGCGGAGGTAGTTAAAGGTCTATATATCTACTTAGGCTCACAAACGCTTAAAGACTATTTATTAAGAAGATAATACGTTACTAATAGAAATAGATAACCTCTAGGAGTACCTTAATACGAACGTTAAGGTTATTAAAGACGATAAAAACTTTAACGTAATTTAATACTGGTAGGACCGCTATACTAGCCAATCCAACCTTGCTTGATTCGCCCTTAATATCCTTGCGGTGCCTCCTATAAGTAATAAATATAAACGCCTATTTAGCAGCTGCAAGATCCTCCTTAAAAACCGACGATCTTGACTCCAGATAGATATAATTAAGGTAAATAAGGTCCTTCGGCACTCATTTGGGCCTCTATAGAAAGATATATTTAATAATAAGGATATTAGTAAGGCAGAAGGCGAACCGTAGGCTTTATTAGGAATACCACTAATAGAAGCCGCGAAGGCTTATGCTGCTGTAGATATTGCTGCAATTGCTACTGCGCAGGCGGAACTTCCTAATAATAGTATAGAGGACTCTGAGGAGGCCTTAGCTCTAATTAAGGGCAACAGCAACGATATTGCTAAGGTTAATACAGTAGATAAGCTCGATTGGATGTAATATAGGCTATTTTTGCATTAGATTTAGTATATTCGCTTACCTACCCGTCTTAATATCAACACCAAAATCGTGCCAAGACTTACTATTTATAGTATATATTTGTATTGGATTCCTTTGGAGCTCCAGGAGCCAAATTCTAAAAGAATTGGATGGACTGGATTTGAGCTCAAATCCAGTCCAGTCCAGTCCAATACAATCACTGGCGAGTGTTATGAGTGTGCTTTGATCCGTTGCAAGACTCAGATTGAAGACAGATACGGTCATCTTTTTCAATATTGTAAAGCGGGGTCTAAACAATCGAACACGGATCAAGGATCGAGAATAAACGGAGCTGCCCGACTGTCCGTCCGAGGGATCATGACGTCGGCGTCTACATATACAGCTGCGGATGGGCCCGAAAAAAGTAATAGTCTATGCCGTTCTCAACCCGACGCGAATATAGAAGTTGACATTGATTGGAGTATATGACACCTGGCTGCATGCCGAGTTTAGCAATCCCGGCTTCCATATCCGCCCAAGTGACTACACTGACGACGCTTTTCTGTTTCAAGAGTTGTGCCACTGCGGATTCGATCTACTTATTCTCCGATTGCTCCCCGTATCCGTATGCCGTAGCATTAGACCGATCCCCAGCAACGAGCATAGAGTGATCATCTTTTGCACATGAGAGAAGCTTTGTGGCAGAGCCTAGCGTGAGCACTGTTGCTCCACTCGCAAAGGAGTCTCCCTCGAAGCGCAAAAGCCCAAAGTCTGGCCCATCAGGTGCGAGTCTTTTGTTGCGGGCATAGGCTGAAGGTAGTCGAAGCAAGCTTGGAGAAACGAAACCCAAGCCCCAGCCCTTGAACACTCCAGGAGTGGTAAAAAACGAAGCACCAGAACCTGACCCAACATGGCCTTTCTGTCGAAAAAAGGCTACATCATGTTTTAATACCCCTCTACGTATGATGTACTGCACGCGACCGATGTAGCCGGATATGCCGGCTGCCATTAGCCACTAGGGTTGCCTACAATAGGTCCCCATGATTTGGCATAGCCAATGGCCCCGCTGTATAGTGTAAAAGCGGCAAAGCCAGACCATGCAGCTCCCTCCACATCTAAATACGAGAAACCATGTAGTACATGTTAGTTAACACCGGCAGCAAAGGTCGGATTAAGGGTCCGAAGGACTTCCTCAAACGTTGTTGAATACGCTCCATTAGCAAACGCAGCAGCCTCGTTCGAGATGATCGTCTTAAGTACTATATTCACTCCACCAACCAAAGACCGATAATCGTAAAGATTCTTAAATCCGAGAGATTCGCCTTCGGCAATAGTAAGGCCGCAACGGCACCCATGGCATTCATCGACAAGCCGAATGGCTGTACTCTTAGCTCAGTCTAAATTCATTTGCCCAAGATTCGGTTGAGCCGATATGGTCGTTAATATATAGCTGGCCAAACACGTTCCAGTAATTTAAGGGCACCCCTCGCCATGTCGCTGTCAGCAAAAGTGAAGGGTTGTTTCTCTTTTTCGCGTATAATCACCAGTACACCATTCAGCACATTTTAGCCCATCCGCTCAACGAATTCTGCAGAGAAATTCAATGTCCAAAATGTTGTCGCATCTAGCTCGAGCGAATTCTCGAAAATTGACCTTCCAGTAGATTTCAGAAGATCTCGCATCTTGGAATTCATAATGATTTTATCCCAGTAGCCCGTTATCGAACGGAGCGTCTTCGGGCAGAACCATCCCACAGAACCAGATTACTTAGCAATTAGTAAGCTCGCACGGGCCACTATCGCCAGCGCATAATCAACTTTAAAAAAGCTAGTGTCTACCGCAATCCAAATAGCTTAATATTCCACTAACCATAAAGCATATATGCTTATCTGAGGTGATAGATTGACGGTCTAGTATGCTAACAATAGGCCCTAAACGGCTTGTGGAGAACATATCCGTGCGGGGTAAAAAATTAAAGGCCGAAGTCGGAGTATAGAATAGTTAATTTCTTAAGGATTATTACCGCAAATCTATGTCAAATCTACCTCTTCTAAGCCTATATTAATTTCCTATTACATGATATGGCCGATAGCTCTTTGTTTGATATTGATTCGTCCCTTCCTAACCTTAACGAGCTCCTGCAGACTAGGTGGGCCCGTCTAGCTGTCGCTACTGCATCCGCTGCCCCCTTGGGTGCTCCTTTGGCTGCACCTTTTCGAAAACTTGGCGATAGCCAGAGTAATCCAATTGAGCTCTTTGATACACCACTACCTCGCTAAACCGTCCCTACTCCCTTATATAAGGTTACTTAAGGCCCTTTATAGCTCCGTAAGCCCTGGTTTATAGTACAGAACCGTCCGGCAGCGTCTTAAGTAGATATACAGGCTTCTGCGGAGGAGCCTTTCCCTACTCTACCACTACCTAGAATACTACCCTATACCCGCCGTAAATATTAGGCTGCTTCCGCTGCCTCGGAACACTATACTACAAGTCCTCTTCTACTATGGCTTTAATCGCCGTTGCCAGAAGTCGAAATTAAGCGTCTAGAGTGGAAGCCGAACCCCCAGTTACACCTAGATTTAGTACCAGTAGTAAAAAAGGTAGTTAACTTAATGCTGGCCTAACACCTTTTAGAGCCATATACGGGTGAAATCTTTAAGGATATTAACGCCGTATTTAATCAATATTAGGACTATATATTCTCTAAAGGTTTCTTTATTGTTAAATTATTAGTATCTAGCCTAGATACTCTACGGCCGCGCACTATTTTCGTCTGTAAGCACCATGGTGAGCATACCCGAAACTACCGTAAACTAGACGACTTTCGCGGCGAAAACAGCAACCGTTAGCAAGAGGCCACTAAGGTGCACCAGATAAGGTGCGGCTGGACTATTTAGGTGGCCTAGAAATAGCTTATTGAGCATGTAGGCTTAGTATATAGGTGGGTGGCGACTCTTACCTACGCTAAGCATGGCAATCCAGATAATCCAGAGGCCCATCCGCACGACTTTGTTGCTAATCCTCTTGCTTATATTGGCCACCAGGATTAACTACCAGAGGCTAGAGAGGCAGCCGCGGAAGCCTATGCTCTTAGGGCAACACGAGAGACCTATCTTACTACGCAGCGTTAACTTTCTGCCCGGGAGTTGTATATAAGCAAGAAGAAATACTATAGCTTAGCGCGATTGTTAAGCGGCCTTCCTAGTGGAGCTAAGAGTTAGCCGCGGGCGCTTGGTATGCTTGAGCTGCTTCTCCACCAGTATGGATTTAAGTACCGGTCTTGATATACCTACACAATTAATCCAGAATTAGGTTGTCTAATTGCCCGGAGTCTCTAGCAGCTTATGTTCTGGCTTCCTATCCAGGTAGATTTGGCGTAAAGGTTTATTACCGACTTTGGCTGCTAAATAGATGCTATATTTAATACCAATCGATCTAAGCTCTTATTGGCTATTATTACTAGCGTTACTAATACGGGGTCCTCTTTTCCAGTAATGTAGTCGTTTATTAAGAGCGAGTCTCAGCTAGATTGGGCCTTCTTCCTAGAGTCTGCTTAGCAGAAGCTTTGGAAACGGCCACCTAAAGTTATTGTTGCCGACTTTGGTAAGGGCCTTGCAGCCGCCTTATTAGTAGGGTAGTTAATCGCAGTTGTTCTTTAGTACTGCCAGTGGCACGCTATAAAGGCAATGAAGAAGCGGATTGATGAGGGGATCCAGATAAAGGCTAAAAGGCCGCATAGCTACTTGGCGGAAGAGAGGAAGGTAGTAAAGGAACTATTTTGGCCCTACCTAAAATCCGAAACAGTAGTAGAGCTTAAAGCTAATCAAAAGGCAGTCCTAAATAAGCTACACCCGTGCGATAAGGTATGGTTTTAGACTATATACGTCGAAAAGGAGAGCTAGATAATTACCTGCTATATTAGGTAAGTTTAACTTTTAAGCTAGGGAACAGAATGTTGTTAAGAGGCATTTAGATAAGCTTTACTATAGGCCGGCCTATAGTAAAGCTTATCTAAATACCTCTTGACAACATTCTGTTCCCTAGCTTAAAACCTTATTTTAATATTAACTTTTCCTTAACCGCTTACTTCCTCACTAAATACCTTCCAAACTTAGATACAGCAGTAAGCTAATGAGGCGAGGGTATTAATAGAGGATTAAAATGCTTTACCAATTATTAATTAAGCCTTAAGGATACTATAATTGAGCTAAAGAAGTGGATTTCGATATTGTGTAAGGAATTAATTAAATCCAAATATACCTCCAAAACGTCCCTCCCCCGAATTATTACCCTAGATCTCTTTTAGCACTACTTTGCGTAGATTAACGGTGTAGTAACACACTACGCGCTTAAGCGAATCTTTAACTCTATACGTGGCGCGAGGGCTTTAACGAATGAGGAAAAGCAGGAGTGGGCCGATTGGGAGTGGAAGCAGGGCGACTGCGACTGCGAGGACCCCTACTGATATAGTCTCCCCTGTCGCCATATACTTATTTAGTGCTTAATGCAGAAGCTTCCTATATCGCCGGCTTTAATCCACCCTCGCTAGTGTGTCGCAATAAAGCTAATTGCCGCTTTAGATTAGCAACCGCGATATATTGAGGATATAGCATTCTAAGGTGACCCTCTGCTAGAGCACCCGGAAGCTCTTACTAGGATCCAGCTATTAGTTCTCCGCCTCCTTAATATTATTAAGGACCTTCCTGCTGAAGAAATGGGCGAGCTTGCTGGTAAATTTAAAGACTTTAAGGTAGCTTAAATAGCTATTTTAAGTAGATAGGTAGAGCTTCGATCGCTACCCAAGGGCGCTCCATTTAAGGTTCCTCTAAAGGCTCGCTGGTAGCCACCACCTAAAAAGAAGTACGGTAAGGCCAACTAGCGGGGCAAAATAAGCGCTGAGATTGCTGAATGTACTGCCGACGTCGCTGTATAAGAGCTCTAAAAGGAAAGGTAGGAGGAGGCCTGGAAGCAGAAGGAGCAGGTACCGAGCGGCGGCGTAGATCTTAGCCAATTTTTAATCTAAAATAAAGAGCCAGCCGACGAAGTAGATATGGATATTGAGGAGGATAAGCAGCAACCGTTTAACGAGCCGTCGGTACTGTATGACGAAGTTTTAGGGGGGTTGGAGGATGAGGTGGTCATTTTAGAAGTGGGGGAGGACGATAACTTGTGGCTTAATAACGCGGAAGTACTCTAAGGTGCTATATTAGACGACCCTCACCAAAATATTAGTGAGAAGGAGCCTATTGAGAACCATTTGGCACCTGCTAATTATTAAGAGCCGCTACCTCTCCTACTCCATTAATCTGGCAGAGCGGCGTGTACTAGAGCTTGAAGGACCTATACTTAATTAGCTCGTGGTAATTTTATATCAATTATAAGTAATACTGACGAGGGTCCTAGTGATCCTAAGCCAAAAGAGGCTGGTATTCCGTTGAAATTAAAGCGATCGCGATAGGGAGCTTCTGTAGACGCGTATGAGGCCCGTAAAGCTAGCGCACTTGCTATTAGGTCCCCTAAGGCCAAGCGCACGCGTGGTAGTAAAAAGGGAAAGGATCCTATTGAAATAGACGGCCGAATATTGGAGTATTACACATGTAAATAGTGCTTTGTTATTCAAATTCAATTTGGCGTTGGTGATAGTGGCCCGTGCGAGCTTACTAATTGCTAAGTAATCTGGTTCTGTGG
>Ga0307515_10009422_pt1 | contig 18879 bp, 5 predicted proteins | sample 17_EM_MG_FD_194513 | JGI IMG/M metagenome (GOLD analysis project Ga0307515, IMG submission 194513) | Populus trichocarpa ectomycorrhiza microbial communities from riparian zone in the Pacific Northwest, United States - 17_EM | ecosystem: Host-associated > Plants > Roots > Unclassified | place...
TAGATTCTTAATCTGTTAGTTAGCTGGTTGTATTGGTTTCCCTAACGAATCTAGTGAGGTTTCAGTTTTACGGTCGGTGGCTAGCCTGTAGCCATCTGTTGTTTTATGTTTCTGTTATCATTGTAAAGCTGGGGTATGCCCCTTATAATGTTTGTATCTTCTTCTTTTAATACATACGTCAACTTACCAAAAAAAAAGAGAATCTATCCGAAATATGAACGAAACTAAAGACTCGAATAAAAATAGAAACAAAATATGCAAAATGATGAAACAACACCCAAATATATTGGATATGTTGAAAATATACTGCAAGAAATGAAAACAATAGAAAGAACGTGAATTTCAAAAGTTGATGCAAAACAAACCCATTTACGACGAGTTATGTCCGAATCCGGAACCTAAAGTAAATGATGTCTAATTGAGCTAAAATTTCAGATATAGTGTGATTTCAACCCATATAGACAGAATTAATATTTGGTGTGATATGCTGACGCAAAAACGTTATGAATCAGACCTGATAAGACTCGAAATTGAAAACCAAAGCAAATGATATCCAATTGACTCTAAAATTAATATTTGGTTCGATTAGGTGCCCAGTAATCAGAGTATCAAGCTTGTGCATTTACATCAAAATCTGAATTTAATTTTTTTTTCATTGTCCGGATCGTATTAGCTATAAATACTAAAACCTAAGCTTCTAACCCTAATGGACCCAAGTTGTGTACTTGTATAAGCCCCCCTTACAATTAGATCCAAATCCTTAATTAAACAAGCTCAAAATAAAAATTAAAATAAAGGTTCAGAGTTGCTGTCATAATTAACAAAGAAAATAATAGATATTAAAATCTGATTTGCTAACCTTTGCAGCAGCTCTTGCTTTTCCCTGTAGAGCTTGGTTTTCTTGTTTTACTTAGATAAAAATAATGATTTTTTCCTTAGTTGTTGAATTAATTAGTTTCCTTCCTAGACTAGAAGAATAATTAAATTATCTTCCCTAGCTTAGAAAACAAATTTGTTGCCCATTAGTAGTTTCCTTGGTGGACTAGGAAACTTCTTTTGAATAATAAGAACCTTCTCCCATTAATGATCAGATATGACCAAATTACCTTGCACACAATAAAAGAGTGATGTTATACTTTTAATACTTGGAACATTAGAAGAAATAAGCCCAAACATGACTGACTTTTAGGTCGAACACATCAGCCCCTATTAGGACTTGGATTGGGCTCTTCCTTAGAGGCTGCATGCCCACATCAGCCCCTTCATGCTTCTTTAGCGCCTTAAGCTTATGATGTGAATCTCGTGACGTAGTCACGCAAACCACAATCAAGATTGAGATCTGATCCCTCAAAGCCGATATAGGTCTGATAGGAGTGTGACACAATGAAAACTTGCCCCAAGGCACCAACACTATTGGAATGAAGTAGAATGATGTCATGAAGCCAGTTAATCTTCGATAAGTCAGATTCAGTTCATTCAAGAATTGAAGAATGCAAGAATCACTCTCACACGTTAAAACTAAAAGATTCAGAAGTAATATTCATCAATGGTTCATGAAATTCCAGTTACATGTGTTTAAATAGTTCTTAAAAATTAACCCAAATGGATCTACTCGAGTGGGTTGAACTGACCACATACAAAATTGACCCAAAAACCCTAAACTGAAAATTTCATAGTCTGATCCAAACAAGTCTTGGATCCTCGCTGAGAAACAAAGTATAATAATAAATAATAAAAATAACTAATTTGTCATTAAATACCACAAGCCCTTCTTTACTTGTGTGGCTAGGATGAATAAAGAATCCTTATAAGAAAAAGATTCTAAAACATTAATGAATCCTTACCACACTTAGAGGTTATATTGCAGCTCATTAAAGATCCTTGTGGAACTAGGAATTTCTCAAAACAAGCTCCCACATCCTAGTAAAAAAAGGATCCTTGCCAAATAGGAAGTACACAAGTCAAAAGGAAGTAAATAACAAAATTTGTACGGCCAGTTCTGACCTATATCGCAAGTCCTTTCAAAACTCTTATTAATCTGAAACTTTACCCCAACATAGACCAATACCTCCGGGATCTTGAGGTCAAATTTTCAATTATGCTCAAAAGCGTAAAACCGGACAGTAGAAAATTTTACAACAAAATCTGAATCTGACCTTGTTTAGATCGTATTAGCTCCTCTAGGTCCATCTTAACCCATATGTTTTCAGCAAACCAATTTAATGCCTCTTTAAGTTTTTTTGCTCTAGCTTTTGTAATTGGTCCACATGGCACCATTAATGGATCTCTAGAGTGATTAAGATTGGTGTTGGGCCAGTCCTCATCAAGCTCCCTTGGTGTGGGGTGTGCACCCTAGCACCCATGTGGGCTAGGGCTTCCATGTCTGAGCCCCTCATGCTCGGTCTCGAAAGCATGCCCCGAGCATAACATGCTTGGGTCTAGGCAGTACGCATGGACTCATTTCTCATCTCTAATACACCCGAGACCAACACTCGTTAGGAAATTAATTTGAAGACCCCATGCGAGTCCTTTGGTATTTTATACTAATTCAATACATATTATTTTGAGTAGAATACAACTCCAAATATCATAAGGGTAAAATTACACTCTAAAATCTTCTTTACAAAATTCACCGTGAGACCTTCAAAACAAAGGTTCACAATATCTTAATTCTCTACTGCATATATATTTTTAGATTATATTTCTCTATAATATTATTGCACCTTCTCTTTTTATAAATTATTGACTTTATCATTAAAAAGTCCCCACGTCCATCAAAAGGGACCTTATATAGGTACCAGATACTAGTCATCTGGCTTACTAGACATCACCTGCTACCAGTTACCAACCCTCTGGGCTTTTCATATCAAGTCACCAGACACCTTAACTTTAGAGAATGGATCAGATTGCTTGAACTAATAGATCAGTCAATTATCCAAAACAACATCAGCCTTTACTCCTAAGCATCTTAGATTTTAAGACTTATTAATATTCAAATTTTCTTTAAGGGCAATCCTTACAAAGTTTGATACCACTATTCTAATAACATGGGAATGCCTTTAATAATACTACCGAGGAAATAAGACCAATAAAAAAGATACTATTTACTTCTCACTTACAATATTTATTATTGTTAATGTTCGTCGATATTAACCCGAGAGCTAAGGTATTGTTCACTTCTCACTTACACTATTTATTAATGTACGTTGGTATTTTTCCAAGAGCTAAGATACTATTTACTTCTCACTTGTACATAAGGAATCACTGATGGATAAAAAAAGTAGTCAATGATAGTTGGCGAGTTTTTGAATTTTTTCTATTATATTGAAAATTTAAATTAAACTTTACAAATTGATACACCGACGAAAAAAAATAAAATATAATATTTAAATGCTTGTCTGTAAAACCATTGATAAAAAAAGCCCGACTAAACATACCAGAATCCCTAAAATAAGAAAAGAGGAGCACATTTCTCTTCTTCTCTCTTCCTCTGCAACTTCTTCTCTCCTCCTCCCAAATCTTCATCTTCCTTCCTCTTCTCTCTCTCGTTCTATCCTCAACCCATTCTCTTCTCTTCTCTTCTTCTCCACGCGCATCTATGTCTTTTCCTTTGTCTTCTTCTCTATTTATTTAATGGTTATTTGGATTATTTGTTTTCTATTTTCAAGCTTGGGAAAACTCAACATTAAGTTAAGATTCTTATTTTTTCTTATTGTTTTGTGTTTTTTATTTTTATTTTTCAATTATTAGTAATTGTATAAATGTTATTAGGAATTTTTTATTTTTTTATTTTTCTTTTATTAATAATTGTATAGATGTTGACGGAAATTTTTTATTTAGTTTTTTTAATTTTTCCGTTATAAATAATTGCATAAATGTTGATAGCAATTTTTTTTATTTTTTTATTTTTATGTTATTAATAATTGTATAAATGTTATTGGACATTTTAATTTTTTTTTTAATTTGTATGCTCTTTAATGATTGTATATAGATTGGTGGAAATTTTTAATTGTATGTTATTTAATGATTGTATATAGATTGTTGGAATTTTTTTTAATTTTTGCTTATTAATATGGTTAGCTAATTGATTTGTTGGTGGTAACAAATAGTTTTTAATTTCATGAAAAATAAAAGTTTTCCATGTGAAATGTTGATACTACAGATCCATTAATATGTTAATATTAACCTTCTATGATTATTTTGCAAATAATTGTAGCAAAGTTAATTGAAAAATTGGTTAAATTAACATAGTTAAAATTATTTGATTGACATAGATTGAAATAAAATCAATTGGTTTGTGGCAATCCAATTTAAATTGTTGTGTATTTGCAAGTTTAAATTTTTTTAGGTAGTCTTCCATATATGGGAGGTGCTGCTAAATTTTTTTTAAAATAAAAACTATTTACGGTACCTTAATCCTTTAATTTATGTAGATGTCCAGGGAAAATCATTAGCACGTTGAATTGACATGATTGCTACTAGTTTTTCTAGTAGCGTTTCTGACAACCATTAGTCATTAGGTGACGAAACAAGAACAAACACCTAAGACACAGGCATCAACTCACGATGCAGGCTCGTCCAATGTGATGCCACCACGTTGAGGGGAGTACCTTCACAATGGGATCCATTTACTCGAAAGTACTGCTTAGTGGAAGAATGACCTTTCAATGTAAGATTGTTTTCCCTTCACATCGACATGTTAATAATTTTTGAAAAAATAATTCTAATTAATGAATACAATTTCATGTTTATGTATATTGAGGTTGCCAGAACCATAACATCAGCGATGAAATCATCGATGACAATTATATTGTTTCATTGGAGTCAGGTTTCCAAACATCCTGCATGCAAACCAATAATTGATGCATGGTTTGGAAGGTTTAAGGTTAATATTAACTTAAATATTTTTTTATCATATTAATTTGGTTAGTATTAACTTAAATATTTTATTCTTATATTAATTTAGGTAGTTTATTAACTTGTTAATGAAAATTTTCTTGTACAAATTTTGACTGTAAGGAAAACTTTGAATGGGATAAAGCTAATAATGCTATTGCAACGAAAGTTTGGGAGAATCACGTTGTAACTAGGTAAGATTGAACTTAAGATAAAAAAAAATTAATCCTTTTATTTAGTTTTAATATTCATTTACTAACAGATAATTCATTTGTATGATATAGGTTGCGCGATTTTTGGTACAAGACGCAATAGAAAGCCAAAATATATACGAAAGAAAGAGAACTTGTAGGCTAGAAGGAGGTGGCGGTTCGGAAGAATTTCAGACCTCTGTAAATAGAAAGCCAAAAAATATATGAAAGAAAAAGAACTTGTAGGCTAGAAGGAGGTGGCGGTTCGGAAGAATTTTAGACCTCCGTACATCTCAGAGGTCGTGTGGGCAAAATATATTTAGCACGTGATGTCTGATCATTTTGTGTGACGATCACACTTCAGTGTGAATAACCGGAACCGTGTGCTCACATTTCCGTTACAACGCACACTAGTGACTCCATTCCATTCGTTTCTCATGTTAAGCGAATGGTAAGATTTTTTTTAATTACATCCATTTTTTTAATTTGTTGTTTTTTATAAATATATTTATTCGATTCAGATTTATGGTTGGAAGCAGGATCATCTGGTGGATCTGATAAAAATTGGGTGTACGGTCTCTCTAACACAACGGTTGAGTTCTTATGGATAACCTATAATGTTTCAACCGTGGGATGTTCACAATTAGTTTCGAGCACTTAAACATCGAAGTTCGAGTCGATTTTAGATCAACAAGTTAAAGATCGGACGGCTCATCTTACTGTTGATTATGAAAGACTCAGTATTGAGATGATCGAACTCCACCGATTAGTAATGGAGATGAGATCACAGATTGGTGGTACATGTGCTCCCTTTTATTCACCTCATGGTCCAGGCAAAAACCCTCCTCCTCCTCCTCCTCCTCCTCTAGTGCCTATATTCTAAATTAATTGTTTCTGAACTTATAAATATTTAAATTTATAATAAAAATTTGAATTTTATATGAATTTAATTTTTTTAATTATTTTTTGTTTCTGTTTAATAGCTTTTTTAAAAAATATATATTTTTAAATTATTACTGACGGCCAACGGACATAGTGCGTCAATATATTCTAGAGAAATAGAAAAGAATTACTGTAAAATGCCACTGCCACTATTTGCTCACTAATAAAATAATAAACGATATGTATGATGGTTACATGTCAAATTTTGATATGATCCGGGCAAAAAAAAAACAATCAGATTCGGATGCCGATGTAAAATGCGCAACTATCCAGTTTCACGACAACAGTTACAATTTCCAATCCGACCGTTGGATCGAGCTGAAATTTTATATGAAGTCTCTTGACATATATTCCTACCTTAAGTTAAAAGTTTAGGTCAATCAAAGTTTGGAAGATATCGCAATACTGGTCAACAGAGGTTGTATGAATTTTGTTATTTACTTCCTTTTGACATGTGAAATTCCTATTTGGCTAGGATTCTTTTCCTGCAAGGATGTGACAGCTGGTTTTGGAAATTTCCTAGCCTTGTAAGGATATTTAATGGGCAATAACATAGTTTCTATGTGTGGTATGGACTCCATATTAATGTGAAATCTTTATGGTGTATGGAACCAATTATTATATCCTTATTATTTGGGTTTAATTGTAATTGGGTATCATATAAGTCCACATAAGGGGTCCATTAGGGTTTGTTTCAGTCTAGAGTCAGTATAATAAAGGCATAACCAAACATGTAAAGTTAGATAATTCAGATTAATAAAACTTCTTGTTTGCCACACTTTGTGTGTGTGTTGGTGAGATAATCTTCCTTCCTTGGTTCTCTAAAGATGACTTATCGAATAACAACTGACTTCGTGGTGTCATCCTTATACCTCTCGATTGTGAAACAATATTCATTGGGTGGGGGTTTCTGTTTCCAATAGTGCTAGTGTCTAGGTACAAGTTATCTTTGTGTCACACTCCTATCAAACCTGATTTACTTGACTTTTTGGGAATTAATGTCTTTGTGTGTGGGTTGCTTGACTGCGTGTTCAAGAGGTTCACATCAAATTCACTAACGGACAAAAAAATCACCGATGGAATGACATATGGTTTTTTTGTCTGTGATATGTTTATATTCAGCGATGGAAATACCGATAGAATGAAACGGGTAAAGTTTTTTTGATGCGCTTTGTCCATTACTAAATCCATCTGTAAAATTATTACCGATAAACCACAAATCATCGACGAGATTTTTTTCGATGGATGATTTCCATATGTGATCACGTTAGCAAGTTTCGTGCTAATGGACTATGAGTTTAAATACTGATAGAAAATTTGGTATGTAAATCTAAAAATTATGGTAGTGTGAATATTAGCTCTTAAAACATCTCTAATAATAATACTATCATTTCAAACAAGCTACTCAATTTATATCATTAAAATACTATTGTCTCACCCGCATTGTTTTGGGGGCATGAATACTATTAATAGGGGTGTTCAAAGTTTGATTTGGACTAAAAAACCAACCGAGCCGAATTAGATTGATTTTGGAAAATATAAACCGGACCGAACTGAAATCCAGTTCAAACCCAACCGGTTTGTTTTTTTTTTAAATAAAACCGGTAAACCTAATCCCGTATGTAGGCTATTTTTAAATTAGTGATATGATGGTTTATACTTTATAGCTCTTTTTAAACTATCAAGTGTTCCGAGTTTTTCTTTTCATTTATGGGCTAATAATATATTTGTGTTAGTTTTTCTCTCTCAAAATCATAAAAATGAAATTATTTGCCTATATGAAATAATGGAGTCAGAAAAATCAATGAGATCTAGAAAGTTGATAGTTGTCAAAATCATAAAAACAAATATTATTATTTGTTTGTTTGTGACTCACTAGTTTCCACTCCCAGTACCAGCTAAAAAAAAAAATTAGGTGCAAAAAGCAATTTGGTGATCTTCATTTCTCAAAAGTTATATATCAAGATCTAAAAGGTCAACCATAAACCTTGATATCCTTGAATAGAACAAGCCGTGAGAGCTTTGGGTTAGAGGATCCATAATAACAAAAGGTAAATATCCTTGGCGGTTGTGTTCGACTAAAATACATAAAATTTAACTCAATAAACACAATATAATTACTTTCAAACAAGAGGAGAGAATGGAAGAGAGAAGCCAAGGAAATGGAAATGAGTTTGTGTTCGGCTAGATAGTGTGGGAAAGGAAGATGAGATGGAGGCGTAGAGCAAATGAAAGGGAAAGGAAGAATGAGAAAAGTATTCTCTGGGTGACAGCTTTTTGTAAGGGGGGTTATGTCAGGGTTAGGTTAATTTATACCCCTCTTGATTTTTATAGATATTTGGTTTTTTTGGTTGGACCTGTTTTGGTTTATCGGTTTTAGTTGTAAAACTGAAACCGAACCAAATCGATTAGATTTTATGATTTTGAAAATTAATTTTCTCGGTTGATCGGTTTTTTTAGACACCCCTAACTATTAAAATACTAAGCATGTGTTTTCGGCCATAAATTGATGAATGCAGAAATGGGAGTTGGCCCAAAATATAAGTCTAGGTACCTGAAGCTAAGCCCACAGATAATAATGTTTGTACGAATGAGCCTAATAAAACAAGAGGCAATGAAGACCCAGCCCACCACACAGATCGAAGGCCTGTTCAAGAAAAAGTATTTACAAATAAATATTTCACCAGGAATAAACATTTTTTTATGGAAGACCAATCATTTAAAATTTATAAGATCTATGAATAGGAAATATTTATTTGTAAATACTTTTTCTTAAATGATACTTCTACAAATAAAAATTTTCATACAACCTTTTCATTTCTATAGCCTCAATGAGTTTTATACAAATACCTGGTGAAACAAAAACAATTTTAACGAGTTTTATACAAATACCTAGTTCAAACAAGTGACTTAAAAGTTGAATAAAATTACATCTTGTACCATTGTTTATTCCTGCAAATTTTGATATACTACTCTTTTTCCAATTACGTATAACTTTTTTAAATGAAATAGGAATGAACACATACCCAACTATGAAGAGTACATATGAGAATTTTCACGTTAGCCAATTAATTAATGATCAATTTCATTTCTCAAAATCTAAAAGTTGAAGAAGTTGTTAGTTTATATACTCTATAATTAATCAATTACACATGTTATACTATTTTATTTATGTAGGATATATTTAATTTTATTAAATAAAAATATTATTTATCTTTAATATTCATTTATATTTAATTAATGAATTCAATATTTGATAAATGAATAAGTAAAGATAAATTTCATGAAACAAAAACACTTTACAAATGAAATTATAAAGATGTTATAATTATGAAATTCTTATTACATCAAAGTATTTTTCCTAAATATTTCTGGTTAATGCTTTCTTAATAATAGATATTTTTTAAAGCTGTTGAGACTAATACATGTTATGTTCTTTCCTTTATGGAAGGAAGCAATTGATTTCATAAGCTGTGGTATGAGAGATACCTAGAACTAATATGATATGGTTCAGGTTTAGCCTTAGATTCCTTATAGTAAGCATTCGGTTACGTGTTTGAGATTGGTTGTTGATACGGTTCAGTATATGGTACAACCTTGGGTTTTTCATGATGAGGTTTTACCTAGGAATGCATTCAGTCAGATTAAGGTTTTTTTAGATGATGGGTTTGGCCCAATTCTTTTGGTGGGTAATTTGATTAGATCAAGACAAGCTATGCATGAGATGTTTTTTTGGACAGCAAAGAAAGTTTATTTGGAGTGTATTTTGGGTTTGATTTGGTCCTAATTAATGAACATGAGTTTGGGTCACATGGGGTTCAAAGTTGGCTTAAGTTAATTAAGATGTAGGGATCGAATCAGATTTGTTTGAGGTTGATTTTCTAATTCTCTAAGGACTTAAATCAGCAAAATATTCTCTTAAAGTTTAAGAAAAAATCATTTATTATTTTTCCTATTATATAAGAGAATATTTATCAACAAATGAGAAAGTTTCCTAGTCAACAGAAGATGCTAAGGAGGCTGCCAAATCTGATTTTCTAAGTTAGAAATGATTAATTAATGATTCTCCTAGTTTAGGAAGGAAACTAAATTGCCAGGTATAAAAGAGAAAGATTTTCTTCATTAATTGTTAATTGAAAATAAGGAAACTAAGCACAATAAAGTAAGAAAACTTCATAATTAATTCCACATTCAGATCATATTTCCTAGTCTATTTGAAACTTCTGAGGGATGACAAATTTGATTCTAGCATATCTAGCATATTAATTTTAGATTTTTATTATTTTCTTCTTAATCTTTGGTTTATTATTACTTATTTGGACTAATTTTGTAAGTGGGCTCAAATCAGCCCACATATAGGGATCCATTAGGGTTATTTGAAGCATTATATAAGTGTTTTGTATGCTAAATAGCAGGTAGCAATGAATTTATGAAATAAACTTGTGTTTTGTGTGATGCAACACATTATTTTTATTGGGACAAAGATCAAATTCGACTTATCAATATATAATTAGCCTTGTGGCATCATTTGATTCAATTTCAATAGTGTTGGTGTCTTGGGATATATTTTCATTATATCACACTTCTCAAACATGGTTTTTGATTTTTTTAAGGAAGTATCATCTTTTCTGAAATCTTCTTGTCTTGTTGTGTTTGGTTTTCTTGTTTTACATGAATAATTAATGAAGAAAATCTTCCTCTTTTATACCTGACAATTTAGTTTTTTTTCTAAACTAGGAGAATCATTAATTAATCCTTCTTAACTTAGGAAATTAGATCTGGCAGCCCCCTATCATCCTTCGTTGATAAATATTCTTCTAAATAATAGAAAAAATAATGAACAAAAGTTTCTTGAATTTTAGGAGAATATTTTGTTAATTTAAGTCCTTGTAGAATTAAAAAATCAACCCCAAAAAAATCTGATCTGATCCCAACATCTTAATTAATCTAAGCCAACTTTGGATTCCATGTAGCCCAAATCCATGTTTATCAATAAGGACCAAATCAAACCCAAAATAAATTCCAAATAAACTTTCTTTGCTGGCCAAAAACATCTCATGCATAACTTATTCTGATTATATGAAAAGACTTTAATATCTTTAATAGTTAGTGTTAAGAATTTTTTATAGAAAAATAAAAAGATCATTACATTATACAACAAAGAATATAAATGGTTGTGGAGTTATAGTATTTTTCCAAGGGGTTTTAATTCTTTTTAATCTTCTAAGTCCTACTATTATCAAACACATAACACAAAATTATCATGGTGGATTAAAAAACTACAAATTGAGAATTAAATATATTTCATTAGTTTTTTCCCCCAAGAGTCAATGTTTATAAATCATTTAATTCAGAAATAAGATATGTAGATATTTTAGATGATAAGTTTTTTTTTTCCTATTGATATCACTCTATTTTTTGTGAGTGTTGTCTATAATCTAGTCTTGTTTGGTTTCAAAAGCCTCTCCTGTGTCCTTCACAATTTTCTTAGAAAGGTCAATCTCCTTTGTAATTCCTGCAATTCTTTTGCTTTAATATCTTCACTTAATTCCATCAAAACATGAAAGGAAGGATTTTGAGAATCTGGGATAGTTTCTTTTTTTATTGTAACATTAAGATTTCTTCTTGTAGGATGGACTGTGGAGTTACAAGAGAGTAATCACAAATATTTTTCTCATAATGACTATTCTAATTGAATATCATCACGTTGAAAAAAACCAAGAACAGAAAAGGAAAGTGCACTCAATCCACACTGTTTCCAGGAAAACGTAGATGGCCAGATGTAAAAGAAAGAGATTATTTAATGGAAAGTCATGATGTCTGGTACAAATAAACCAAAGTTGAAATCAATAGAACAAGAATTTAATTCATGCATTTATTCATTGTATAAAAAAAAATAGTACATCTAAACTTTGCTAATCGCTATCACCCACTAAATGGACAGATAAACTATTAAAAATCTTCTATCTTATTCTAAAACATAAATAAGCATGAATTAAAAACAAGTAAAACATAGATAAAAACACCTTTTATCAGCCTAAACATTTCGATGATCCCTCATTACCGTTGTTGTCTGTTTTGGGGGGTTTATTCAGATCAAAACTGTTTCCATCGCTAGGGAAGAAGAAGATCCAAAGTAGATTCTCTTGGAGGGTTAGTATTGAGATCAAAGTTTCTTCTGCTTGTCGAAGAACCAGCCTCACATTGATCCTGCTTCATCTTTTCTAGAGTTTCCTGCGCCATATTTAGCAGCGTTGGCGCTAATTGGCTTCGCAATGCGCTCGGATCGATCTCCCTGTTGATCATCAGGATTTTCCGGAGACCATTCCGGAGGGGGGATAGCCCCTCTCCAACCGCGATCAGGATGTGCACGCATGTGGCCGAAGACTGCCTTCCAGGAGGCAAATGTTCTGCCACATTCGGAGCACGTAGGTTCAGTGTCAGGATTTATATCCATTTCTCGTTTACCCCTTCTGGGCACAGGAGAACTTCCCTCTTCAGCGGCCTTTCCTGATCGTTTTCTATTGGCTTCACCAGAGGCTCCAGCAGCAGCAGCAGCAACACTGGAATCAACACCAGCACCACTCCAGCCAATTCTCACGGGAGTTGGTGGAGTAGAACCACCAGTTGGAGTCACAGCAGTAGCAGATGCACCCACTTCGGTTCCTGTCGGCCTGGTAGGGCCAAAAACAGAAGGAGATTCACAGGTTTCGAGCGTAGACCCTCTTGGTATTGGTAGGGTGACAGCCTCCTCTTGATTGTTTCGGTTCCTCCTAGGACTGTTGGATTGTTGTGGCTGCCCATTGCCCTTGTTGGTGGTGGCAGCAGCATCCTTGTTGTCGTTGTTAGTCATGCTGATGAATCAAGAAATAAAAAAAATTAGCTTGAGAACAAAAAATCTAAGGGAATGAGTCTGTTTGATTAAGGGGCTAATGACTGATGTGATTATTTGTTATGCAAAGGTGTATTTATATACAGGTGGAGCCGTGGAGGCAAAAATTTTCTAAACTGGCAGTTAGTTTCAGTTACTCAACGTTGGTGTCTCTTATGTTATGGTACGGTGCTGTTTATAGGTGTATATTTCTAAATGCTGACACTCCTTATTTTTTAACGTACACGTGGATTGATGATGGTTTATTGAACGGTAATGATGATATTGGGATGCATTTTTGGTAGTTATTGGCTGGAAATTTGTAGTATTTTGAAGCGGAGGGAAACAAGAAAGTTGGTGCCTGCTTGGTTTGTACAATTACGAATGTGCCCTTGATGATGTTGGCCAGAGGTGCGCCAATTAATCAAAATAGGAAAGATTTTAATATTTACTTTATTATATGATACCTATTTGGGAGGTCCAAATAAAAATCGAGAATAAAAATATAGCATAGATATGAATTACCTTTTTTGTTTGTGTTTATCTTATCAAAGAAATTTCACAAGATCACCTTCCGAAAATTTCAATCATTGAATTTCATCTTTTATAAAAAATGATTACTTGATATGTAGTCTTTTAAAAATTTAACAATATATTTAACCATTCAGAAATTTTTTATGAAGCCATTTTAAGAAAATAAAATTGGAAAATGCAAATATTGAATAATTGTTAGTTACCTTTTTAAGTCATACCAATCTTATAAAAAAAAAATTCACAACATCACCTTTTGAAAATTTCCATCATTAGATCCATACCCTACATGAATGAAATTTAACAAGTGATTTTAAAATATGTATTCAACAAAATAGTAAAACAAAAACTGAAAATACAAATTTAATATGGTCATGAATTACTTTTGAATCGTGTCAGTCTTATTAGGAAATAAATTTCAATACAATCATGTTTAGAATATTTCAATCATTAAATTTCATCCATTTCATGGATGAGAATTTAGTAAGTGATTTTGAGATAGGTATTCCGCAAAATTAGTAATACACTATAAAATCCACTTATTTGAGATTTTTTATGAAGTCATTTTAAAAAAATATTTAGTCAAATTATATATAAAAAAATACATTTATAGGCTTTCTTGATAACTTGAAAGTATTATAATTAAATTGTTTTCAAGTTTACAAAATAATAAGATAAAATTTACAATGTATTAAGTATATATATTTTCTAGTTTTTAATCCATAACTATATGTAAAACATCAAGTTTATTTTTAAAACTTTTGATTGACTATTACATCTTTAATATAATATTAATATTATAATATATTTCCAATATAAGTAAATTCCACTTCACCTCTAATTAAAAAAAACTAAAATTAAAGAAATATTTTAAAAAGAAACTATTAAAACCTAAAAATATGTTAATCTAGTTTTTTATTACTTTTATATTTCTTAACAACATAAAATAATAAATAAGATAAAATAAGTTTTTTAAATCACCTATAACCTTTATGATATATTATTAGCACTTTATTTTGCCTATATAAAAAAGAGCTAAAGATAAAGGAAATACACTATACACATAAACTTATTTCACTACTCACTACAATAGTGAGATGGTGTTTTTGCTCTATCAAAAAAAAAAAAAACAAACAAACAATTGATTTTGATTTGGGCATATTTTAGCCTTTTTACATGGTGCATTAGTCATTAAAGATTTGTGCGAGAGAATAATTTTCTTTGTATCTTTTTTAGTACAATAGAATTACCTAAAAACCATTTGCCTTTGATTTGGGAGTATTTTGGTCTTTTTATATTGCACATTAGTCATTAAAGATTTGTGCAGGGGTATAATTATCTTTTTACTTTTTAGTACAATAGAATGACTTAATTATCCTCCATGTAAAAAATTCTAAAACTAGTTAAAAGGGATATTTTGGTCGTTTTCTTTTTCAAAATACAATAAAATACCAAACTTGCCCCTAGAATAAAAAAAGATTAAGCCATACGTAGAGGGGCATTTGGTTTTTCCATAGTGTTTTATTAATTATAGGATCGTTGAGGGTATTTCCATCTTTTAAGTTTGATAAATTATTTTTTTAATCTAAAGAGTTGTTGAAGCATGTGGTACACGCGTCAACGTGTGGGAGGAGCCAGTGCACTTTGGGCAACACGTGTGGTTCCTTCTAATGATTGAAATTAACCTTTCGTCGTGTTATTGGATGAGTCACAGTGTCCTTTTCCTGGTGGTGCGGCGAATGTCAGCGGAGGTGAGACAATTTGTCACCGGTGAGCCTTTATTCTTTATTCTTCTTTTCTCTCTCCTCCACTAAACATTACAAGTTTGTTCTTTTTTATTTTACTATTTAAACTTCAATTCTTATTCTTTTGATTTTTATTTTTTTTCTTGATCTTTTTATAAAAAATTTATTTGTTTTCAATTTTATTATTCAATCTCAATTTATCATATATCATTTTTTCCAATTCAGTCTATATTTTTTTTATTTCTGATTTTTTTACTTGGCTCTAATAAGAGTTTTTTTTTCAATTTCATCATTTAATTTAAATTTGTGGTATATTATTTTTTACAATTTGGTCCTGATTCTTTTAATTTTTATTTATTCTTTTTTTAATGTTATTATTCTTTTCAATTTATCCTTTAAGTTGAAAATTTTTGTTGCCCTCTAATTTTTTTTTTAACCTTCATTCTTTTGATTGCTATTTTTTATTTTAAATCTTTTTATGTAATGTTTTTTTTTTCCTTCAACGTTTCATTTCTTAGGAGATTGAGCATCACAATTCTTTCATGTATCGTGCTTTTGGTCACGAGCTTAAAAAGTTAACAAGGGTTGACATCTTTTTTTGGCTTATTTTATTTTCTGATATTGTTGTTTGACATTATATATGTTGGTTTTGAGGTTTCCTTTAATTTTTTTCTATCAGGTTAACCTGGATACAGGTGTGGAGGTTAACCTGGACCAGCTTGCCCCTTAATACCCATATTACATGTCTATCATGTTAGCTTGGGCTGACTCACCATTTTTTTTAAATCCATTTTTTTACCTTATGTTGTCTTTCCATATTTAATTAGCTAAAAATTAAACAACATAATTTTTCCGTTCTTGGATAAAGTTTTTTTCCTAGGTTATTGTGATTGCTTTCTATATATGTATATATATTTGTTTGTTTGCTATCCTTGCCTCTCTTTTTTTCACCTCATTCAAATAAAACCAACTTATTTAGTTGATCAAGACTATAACCCAGGTTATTGAATTTCCTTCTTTCTTTAAAAATGTGTTTGTAGCGCCTAAAAATGTTTTAAAGGAAAAATAGAGTGGACCCACGGCGTAGCACAAGCCCTCGTCTAGTGAAAACTCTAAAAATACTTAAAATAAGCCCAAAAACAATAATATTAAAATTTAAGAACAATAAAACTAAATCAAAATTCATCAAATAATTAAATTGCATCCTTATTATTTTTTTTTATAAATTATCCAGAAATATTTTGTATTGTTTCCTTTGACAAACTATACTGATTTATAAAAAAATATTTATTAAAATAAAGATTGATAAATTACATATTTATATAATATGAATAGATTTTATTTGAACAAACAATTAAACTTCGTTTCTCTTTTCGTTTATTTATTTTTGAAAAAAAAAGATGCGAGATTTTTTTTATATTAAAAAATGATACATAAAGTATATTTTCAATTTCTAACTATACTAGTAAAGAATTTTTAGTGATTATTATTTTCTAAGACACCAAAATAGGCATATATACGCGGATACATACGTGTGTACACACAATAACTACTAACTATTATTTCAATGCAATCAAAATTTATTTATATGTTTTAATGATCAATAAACTAATTTAACTATAAATTATCAAGCTTTACATAAAACTATTTAGATTTTTAAAATCAAATATCTTTGTAAACACTAAAATTTTTACAAGTCCGATCCATGACCCAAGCTCTTTATGACCAATAAATTAAATTTATTGGATTAGGCCCAAATTAAATAAAAAAAACTTAGTCCAAATATATTTCATGGTTCTTACTTTAATATCCCTCTAACTAAGGGTATTTTAAGCAATTTTCATATCATTTTTTTTCTTTCTAAAATGCCCTTTAAACAACAAAGCCACAAAATCAAGGGAAAACACATAAGAAAATAGAAAAAAAAAAAACGAAGACTAAAGACCAAGCACAAATACTTGGAAGTTCAGTTAAAGAAATTCAAGTATACTAACGAAGCAAAGGATCAAAATCTTGATTACTCTTTATCAAATCAAATCAAGCCAAATTTATACATCACATGGTTAAAGCTTTTGAGCTCGTGTGAATACTCTTCAACAAATCAAATCAAGCCAAATTTATACTTCACACGGTTAAAGCTTTTGAACTTATATGAATACTCTTCATCAAATCAAATCAAATCAAATCAAGTTAAAAATATAACACAATTAAAGCTTTCGGGCTTGTGTTAATATCTTTTCATCTAAAACAAGATCCGGATCTAACTGTTAATCAAAGAATTCGTACACATGAAGAGCATTTCAAGAGAGTTTCCACCTTTTCTTGTAATCAAATTCATTATTATAATTTTGTCATAATTTTAGTGTATTTTAATATGAAAAATTTGTGCACATAAATTTCTGGCATACCTGTTCTATTTTCCTCTCATCTCTCCCGTCAATAAATTTGCTATCCAAAATGAAAAATACATAGCATGTAAGCAATTTTCCAATCAACTCTTAGGATGCTGAAGTGGATACCTTGTTAACCATTCACTTAAAGACTTAGCTTCGAAAGTCTAAGTTAATATCTCTATTGATAAAATTAACCTTGAAAGGAAAAACAGGAAGCAATGTCCTTAAAATATGAGTTTGGATCTATAAAAAAGAGATTGAGATTTCACCGTATGACTCAAACTCAAGCATATAACCAAAGTCTAGATCTCATTCTATGATATAATCCATATGAATATGGGGAAATTATTCATCTTTATCTAATTATGACTCTCAAATGCCAGTTATGATCATTGAGGCATCACTTTATAAGGATTGTATCCATTAGGCATTGATACACTTACATTAGTCTATCTTTTTGGTATCTTATTCTTAGTTTTTATGTTTTAAAATAGCTTACTTACATTGTTTTGTGCTTGACGGTGCTATGGAGACTCAAGGTGTTAAAATAATAATTTTAGCACAATTTATATCAAAAGACTAAAATAACATATTGGGAGGAGTCATTGGATCTAATATGTGCATATCTTAATTACATTAGGAATCTAACTCGAACAAGGAATTTTAGTGGGATCAGGACTGGTTAGAGAAAACCTATTAAATTCTACCTCTATGTACTCTTTAGACCATATTAGAAGCTACAAATAAGATTTTGTTATAATTCAAGTTAAGATGAAAACTCGACATCACAAGCTTTCTATTCATATATGGTAGACCTAGTAACTCATCCAGAAAAGAGAGAACGATATATTTGAAGTCAGATCTAGAATCTGCCAGCAAACTAGTAAGAGTCTAGCTGATATGATTCAAGTAAGGTTAGATTCAGATTTTGGCGTAAATTTTCTATTGTCCAGTTTTACATTATTGAGCATAACTCCAAATCCAATCGTTGTATCGAGCTGAATTTGACAGGAAAATTCCAGAGGTATTGGTCTATGTTGGGGTAAAGTTTCAGATGAATCAGAGTTCGAGAAGAACATGCGATATAGGTCAGAACAGACTGTATGATTTTTGTTATTTACTTCATTTTGACTTATGGACTTTCAATTTGGCAAGGATCCTTTTCCTACAAGGATGTGACAGCTTGTTTTGGGAATCTCCTTGTAAATCCTGAGATAATCAAGGCTGGATTAAATTAAAGAAAATAAACTAAACTAAAAAGAAGTGGGGGCAAAACGAATACATTTAAAGAAAATAGGGTCTAAATGCAA
>Ga0307515_10009424_pt1 | contig 18876 bp, 13 predicted proteins | sample 17_EM_MG_FD_194513 | JGI IMG/M metagenome (GOLD analysis project Ga0307515, IMG submission 194513) | Populus trichocarpa ectomycorrhiza microbial communities from riparian zone in the Pacific Northwest, United States - 17_EM | ecosystem: Host-associated > Plants > Roots > Unclassified | place...
ACCCTTTGACGAAAAATTTCCCTTTCTTCTCACATTTCTTTTACGGAAAACGCCTAGCGACACCGCGTTCATTTCCACGAATGCGAGGGGGTAGACGCACCTTTACATTGTTTCGTTACAGGAACAATGCGTTGCGTTTCTTGGGATATCGATGGAAGCCCTTCGCGATATGAAAAGGACATGGGTCATGCCTTTGTAAGCCACAGGAAGCAGAACCCGGCGACACCTTGCAAGCGCGTTTTTCATAAAGGCGTTCTTACGCGATTTTGGGGTCAAAAGAGAGAAACCAAGGGTGCAGCCCATTCCGGGAACAAGGTAAGTCATCCCCGTCTCACGGAAGCGAATCAAAACCAGTGATTCCGATAAAGATGAAAGAGGACGTTTATTGACGTGGGAAACGGGGTCAAGTCACCGCTGATCCGTACGAGTTTCGGTTTTCATCCGAAGGGCGGAACTAGTTCACTCTCACCCACGAAACAAAGAGAGGGGTCTGCGACGGAGTTTTTCACGGACTCCGCGATACTGCACAAGGAGGTTACCATGGAAAATGGTGTCCTTTCTCGGCGTGTATGGTACGGTGGGGGTTTGGTCGGCGCCGAAGGTTATGAGCGCCGACTCACTCCGCTTGATTCCACACCCACGATGCGACTCTCATTTCTACTTGCCGGAGTATATATCCAGCTCCAGTGCTTATGTAGGGATGGTAAACGGTTCGTTAAGCTGTCGCAACGTCACGGATATTGACCATAACCAAGATTTTGGTCTTTTTCCCGTACTAGACATTCCGAAACGCACAGAGTTTTAGACCAACACGCAGTCGTTTCTCAATGTACGGCCTGTGGAAGCGTGTACCACTTCAGGAATGTCCTCAAGCCTCCCCCCGGTCATGGTCGATTGAACCCTCTGCTCCTCGAAGCTCTCGAATTGCCCCAATCTGTTACTTTGCGCTCCGCGACCGAAGCACTCAAAGACATCCATTTTGTCTGTCTTTGTGGAGACCCGAGGTACGAGGGTCACTTCGATTTTGAAGGGCTTGTGGGTACATCCGGCCCCGCAGTGACACCGACGGCTGAATTAGTTTTTTGAAGCTTGATCATGTCACCTCGAGAATCAAGAGTACGAAGGGGTTAAATTAAAGGTCTTTGTCAAGACGCGGAGCCGTACAACACACCACTCAGGCCTCTTGGTCGCTTCAACTTGTAAACGATCACGACCCGTACATTGACATCCAAAATAGTGCGGATCAACCGTGAAAAACTTGAGCACGACGGAGTGGTCTAGGGGTTTTCAGCAATCACAACGCGTACCGACGGGAAGGAAGTGGTATTATTGCGAGGTTCGCTTGCAGCTCACTGGAACAAAGTTCATTTTGGTGGTAACCCGGAATTTAAGCAATACAACCTGAACGCAAGTGAGTTTACGTTCGGGTTGAAGTTCACTTTCAGGGTTCGCTGACCGGTTTCAGGGCATTCGGAGGAGTCGCACCTGTATTGCGTTCTCGAAATTGGGAGATGGGATATATTGTACGTCCATTTCCTCAACGTCCACCACGTTGCATAAACCAAGGCAATCCAGACCAACCGGCCTTTGTGTTGGTCGGTTGTTGCATCGAGTTTCCCAACGCGGCGCTACCCGACCGAACCACATTCAGCGCGGGCATCCTTTGCCAAATTCTGATACATTGAACATCCTCCAGGTTACTGCGCCGTAACTCGATACCGGGCCTTGAAGGCCGAAGACGAGAGGGTTCTCAAACTGACAGATTTCCTGTACGAGGTGAGCATCGCGAGTCATCCTTCTCACGTCCGCAGATTATATAAGGAAGGATTACGGGTAACCTGAGACAGGGCCGAACGTTTATGTACATACTGCCGGGTGCCATCTGTGAAGCTGGCAATCCAAGGCAGGGTTGAGTATTCTGGGGATATCGCGGCCCGTGCGATTTGTACTCAAACCTTCCGTTGGTCGATCCATCACCTCGCTCTTTTCCAGTCTTTCTCCGAAGTAATGCGTGTCATCTAATATTTCACAATAATAAACGATTCTGCTTCTGGGGTATATGACAGGCGGACAAACTAAATAACATATCGACAGACACGACTTCATCATACAAGAGGTCCTACGTATGTGGATGTGGGGAACTTGGAGTATTCAACAACACAAAGTGGGGGGATAGGAAAGACAACACAATGCAAGAAGAGAGTAATATGAGACGGGAGTCAAATGCAGGATCGACAAACAACAGCTAGTAAAACAAAACCATCTCCACATCTACTTCCAAGTCGGCTTGTTGGCCCGGTTGCTCAGGTCAGCCAAACTAGTATCTCCTGAGAAGCTGAGCATCCCGAGTGTACTAGGTCGCCGATGCTTCCCAGTTGCTCCCAACCGTGCAGACAACATGGACAGCCTCTTCGGTTTCCCGGGGGACCTACGAGTCGAGGACTCTACCAACACCCTCTTCGGACCAGCGTTAATTGATGTGTTTGGGTCCTGGGACATCTGAGGGATCAGGCTCGACCTTCGCCGTACCCTCTCACTCCTCATCGGCCCTATGTTCGACCTCCTCCTGCTAAGTCTAGTTCCAAACGACCTCGGTGTAGCAGGAACCCGTTTTGGAGGACTATCCGGACGCCCATCCCGAGCCTTGGGAACGTGGAACGTGTTCATAGACTTGATTCCGCCGGCAGAGATATTTTCTGATGGAGTGTTGACATTCATGCACCGATCTGAAAGTGGAGAGACCCGTCGAATCGCTCGAGCAGGCTTGGGAGTCTCGTTTTCACGATCATCCTCAGCCAGACTCGCCAGTGTCGCCGAACCCCTGGACTTGAGGAAACCGGCATCCATACGACTCGAACGGGGTCGCTTGCCGGTCAGAGAATAGGAGTCCTGACCAGATATCAAAGAGAAGCTAAAGTTGAAACTGTCGTCCGTCTTCTCATCCTCCCACTCGCTTTCAGAGCCCGTTCGGGAAGTGCTACGTAGTGGAAGGGAAGGGGCATTGAACGAGTCGGAAGTCCCCTCGACTGAGGGTGACACGGATACGATCATGGACTCGGACTCGGCCAGGTAGCCTTTCCCAGCTTCGTCTTTCCACTGGACCCCCTTCTTTTCCTTCTTTTCCTTCTCCCTTTCTTTCTGGAGGGCCTTTTCCTGATCAGATAGCCGGCGTTTGGGGATAGATGTGCGTCCTTTCTTGGGCGAACTCCGGTGCGGCTTCTTGGAAGGGGATGCTAGGTGGGTCTTGACCGTAGGTGCCGAGGGGATGGTAGAAGTCATGCGGTTCGTCGACAAAGAGCGATCCTTGTACGAGTCAGGAGGGATGTCCAGCGAAACAGCGTTTCCAATGAGCGTCTTCAACGCCTCCTCGGTGCTGGTGGAAATGGTCTTCATCGAGGAGGCGACGACGCCAACCGCATCCTCCAGCCCATCCTTCTTCTCCGCCAATCTCTCCAACAGCTTTCTGGTCTCCAAGAAAACCACCTCGTGTTTCGCGACGACCCCCAAAAGACCGGCGATCGTCTTTGTTTGCTCTGCGATGATATCTTGGGCCGCCTCACAGAACCCTTCGGCTTCGGCTCGCTCCATCTCAGACTTCCTCCGGCGGGTGTCAAGTTTGAGATTCTCCATCAACTGTTCGTCCAAGCGGTCTGAACGCCTCTCGACCACCGCACGAAGCATGGCTTCGAACATGTTGTTCGAGTTGTTGGATCGTTGGATGCGAGCGGCAAGTGGGGAATCGGGCTTGAGGACCCGTTCCTCGGACTGGAGCAAAGCGAGTAGTAACGACCTTTCGGCTACCAAATCCGCTGAGAGACCCGTGGGGGATAAGGATCCAGCGTGGATCTGGTCCAGTCGGGTACGAATAGTATGGCATTTGGACTTGGCCGCGGAGACCCTACCCCGACACCTAGAACCGTCGATGATTACCGATCGGGACTGTTCAGCCTTCGCCTGGAGATCCTTCTTAGCCCTCTCCACCTCAGCAAGTGCCTCAGCCTTTTTCCGGTTGGCGATCTCCTGGTCCTTCCTAAGCTGACCGGCGAGTTTGGCTTTCAGCTCGGCAACCTCCTGGTTCAGCCTGTTGATCGCTTCGACGTACTGGCCGACGTGACGATTGACATTAAGGACGTTCCTTGTGACAACCTTGGTCTTGATCCTTGTGGCTCGTTCGGCGTATATGAGGGTATTATGCGTGTCGTCGAAGTGTTGTGACGTGGGAGCGACGCAAACGATCATCACTGTCTTACAGTTCCCTCCTAATGAGAACTTTAAGAGACGAGTGAGCTTGCTGTTACGGTAGGGGACGTGGCGGACGGCTCCTCCGCTCTCGCAAAGGGAGTTGATGCAGTTTCCGAGGGCAAGGAGGGACTTGTTAATGTTGGCACCCTCAACCATCCTCTGACCCATGTTCGTGGTAGCAGCGGCACGTTCGCTACCTGCAAGGTCGATGATCGACAATGTAGCAACGGTTCGTTCTTCGGTGACATTTGCGGTGCGGGGTGATCGTGTAACGTGGACTTGTAGTACGGCGTGAGATCGTGAAGAGGTTTCGTTAGCGTTTGTTGGCGACTGTGTCCGTCGGGTGTTTCCAAGGAGGACGATTTGTTTCACTTCGTCCGCAGAGGTCGGGCGAAGTTCTGTGAGACCAGCCACTTTGACTGACTTGTCTTCACGGATCTGCAATCCACCGCGTGGGGCGGTTTGACCAGGTTCAGCAAGAAGGTCGCGGATTTCTTCATTGTAGATTTCTAAGAATGTTACGAGGACTTCGAAAGAGTGTTCTTCTTTGCGATCCTCGATAAGTTGGAAGAGATCGGCCATTGTGAGGTAGATCACGCCTGGTTGGTCAGAGGTTCCGCTGATTGTATGCGTCTTTCCACATCCTGTGGCCTGTAGATCGTGTTTCAGCCTTGTGTGCGCCTAGGAAACACTTCAATAGGCGCTCACCCCGTACGCAAATACGGTGGTGTTGAACCCATCCAGAACGTTCGTCAACAGAGGTTTTGACGTAGCTTCGTATACGTCTTGTTGAGTGGCCTCGCGGTCGAAGACTCGGTCAAAAATGAATCGTTTATCCTTGTACCGTTTTGACCCTGGAGGAAGGAAACCGCGCTCGACAAATGCCTTTGTCCTGTCCGTCTCGGCGGGGTCGAAGCAGAGCACCCGGTCGTCGATGATTCGCACGATATCTCTAAGGCCCGTGTGCGTTGTTACAGGTCTGTTGGGTGTATAGAGTGATCCGTCTCCGTGGATAGTTGTGTCGTAGACTGTTTCCGGGAGCCGAGCAGCTTCCCATGATGTTGGAGGTCGCACCCGTACTGTTGCCCCGTGAATCAGGCGCGATCACCATCTCCGTCAGTCGAAGTACACACCTGCGACTGTGATGGTGCCATTTGGAACCATGGTATCGTGAGGCTGGGCGTAAAGGGGCGGTAGCGGGTGAGTGCGAGTGATTCCGTCGTAGTCGGAGAGGGTGGAGGAGTGGTCGTTGATGGATTTGGAAAGTCAACCAGAATCAAACCTAAACACGCGCCGAGGCTGCACGCGTTTGCTCACGTGACATACCTCCACCATGGCCTCGATCACCGTTAAAGCCCCTGCGGACTTTCACGTCCATCTTAGGCAGGGAGAGTTCAGCAAATTAGTCACCCCACATGTCAGGAAGGGAGGTTTCACTCTGGCATATGTTATGGTCGGTGAAGAGGCGGTATGACTGATAGCCGTTATCTAACCTTCCCACCTATCAGCCGAATCTCAAACCGCCCGTCACGACGACCGAACAAGCCCTAGCCTACAAGGCTGAACTGCAAAAAATCGACCCGAATGTCGAATACCTCATGACACTGTATCTATCTCCCGATCTCACCCCAGACGAGGTCAGGAAGGCGAAGAAGGCTGGCATCGTTGGTCCGTTCTTGCTGATAAGCCATACTCGCATTTTCTCCACGATGCTTCCTCCTAGGCGTCAAGTCGTACCCGAGAGGCGTCACGACTAATTCTGATGGTGGAATCGAATCCTATGAGGTCTATTATCCGGTCTTCGAGACTATGGAGCAAGAAGACCTGGTCCTTAATCTGCATGGGGAGATCCCTTCTGACGCTGACACGGTGAGAGATGAAACAACAGTGTCGTGGGCGCCCTGATGCTGACATCTGTATAGAATGTTTGTGTACTAAACGCAGAACCTGCCTTCTTACCCCATCTGCGCAAGATTCATGAACGATTCCCTAAACTACGGATTGTGCTTGAGCACGCCACAACCCGTGCAGCCGTGGAAACCGTCAAGGCTTGCGGACCAACGGTTGCTTGCACCATTACGGCCCATCACATTGCATTAACGGTCGATGATTGGGCTGGTCAAGCTTGGAACTTCTGTAAACCAGTTGCGAAATATCCTGACGACCGGCAGGCTCTTAGGGAGGTTATCAAGAGCGGTAAGTAGCTCACGCGGTCGGGCCATGAGGTTTTAATTTCCCATTTCTTCAGGGCATCCGCGGTTTTTCCTCGGTTCAGACTCAGCACCGCATCCACCCCATACAAAATCAACGGCGACTCCAACTCAGTCGTGCGCGGCCGGAGTTTATACCTCCCCCATCCTTCTCCCCCTCGTTGCGCATCTTCTGGAGTCGTTTGGTGCCCTCAATCAGTTGGAAGGGTTTGTGAGCACTTTTGGCCGTTCGTTTTACAAACGCGAGTTACCTGGGGACAGTGCCGCTCGGGTCCCTGCCGTTGTTCTGAAACGGGTCGAGGTTGGTGAATTGATCAAAGAAGGATGGACTGAGGGAGACCAAGAGGTGATTCCGTTTTGGTCCGGACAGAAGATCGATTGGGTTATCGATGAGGACAAGTCAATTAGATGATTTATCCTTGTCTTTACGCATTGAATCTTCAATCTTATCTTGGGCTGGAGATTGCCAGACCCATGTGTCCGACCACGTTTTGCGGCCTAAGTGATAAGCGTTCCCCCTTGCCCACCGTTGGGCGTTGTCCCACGCTTTCATCACCAACTAGCCAGCCATGACGCCCACGATCGGCAGCTATCTCAAACTCAATCCAATCTCTCCCTTCTCATTCTAACGCGTGTTGCCGCGTGCGCTATTACGAGCCATGGGACAAGCGATGCCCAAGCGGGCAAAAAACAAAAAACAAAAGACCCGCTTCCAAGATGACGACAGCAAACGTGCGTTTACGTCTATAACACTCATTGGCCTCGGTCGCGCGACTCCCCCCGCCTTTGTCTCGTGTTCGCGTGTGTAGCTGACCTCGTTCGCAGTCAACGCTGATATGAACGGATGGTCGGACGTGACTCGCCAGGATCCATGGGGACCGTCCCACGACAAGAGTGGATGGCAGCCGACCGGAAATACCGGATGGGCCGCAACTCCTACTCAAGAAACCGCATGGACGACATGGGGTCATTCGGATTCGAACAACGCTGGGGGCGGTACATGGGGGGACGACACAAGTCCTGGTCCTTGGGGGGCTAAACCTGCGAAACCTGGCTGGGGAGAAAGTGACACTCCTGGGACAAAGTGGGGTCATGGTAACGACCGTTGGGGCGAGGAGGAAGAGGAGGAGGAGGAGGAGGAGGAAGATGATGGTAGGGACTCGGGGTGGGGAGAGGGCGGTCCGCATTGGACGACCACGATTCAAGACAATGGAGGTTTCCGCTCCCATTGGACCAAGTGGGGACGCACCGAAGGCGAGGCCCGAGGCGAGGCCCCAATTCCTCCGAGCGCCATCAAGAAGTCTCATTCGACCCCTCAGCCATCAACTAAGTCTCAACCCGCCCAGAAATTATCATACCAGGACCACACAGAAGCTCTGAACCGTCGGTTGTCATCTTCTACACATCAGCGAACACCTTCCTACAAATCGCGGCCGATTTCCACTAGGTCTCAGCCAAAACCACACGCGCAGACGCAGAACCTGTGGCCTGGTACTTGGGCTGATGCATCCTCGACATCCTCAGGCGGTCTCTCATATGCCGACGATGAGCCTCCCCCCGCCTCTCCTGTTCAACGTCACAAACTACCAACACAGGAGGACTATTTTACCCCAAAATCTCCATATACCCCTGTCTCTCCTTCACGAACCCTTGCAGCTGCGATGGGCATGCCTAACCCGGTGCATTTTGCTTCTCCTTATGGTAAAGATGCACAGGCACATCGGTTCATTTCCTCGGATGGGGCCGCTTTGTCAAAAGCACACAAAGCCCTTTTCAGTAAAACTCGCAGAGCTCAGGACCGCTTTCACTGGGCATACAACCCAGATAACGACGAACGAGTTAAATCTGCTTTATGGTGGATCCACATAATGTCCGAAGGAGTTGGCGGTCTTGGTGTAAGTAGTCGCAGTCATCCATGATCTTGCACGATGCTGAACGTTTCTCAGCTCCAAAAGTTCCTCGAGACTCACAAACGAGGGGCTTTGTTTGTGAATGCAGACTACGTGCCGCCACAATCACCTCATGAGCCAGCGTTTGACTGGGTGACCATTGACCAACTGCAGGGCACACTGGATAAGATCCTTCAGGAGTCTGTTGCGCTTTATGACCCTGCGAAGCAAGTGATCGTCTTTATTTTCTTATTATCGAAATCGGGAAACAGTATGGCGATCTGGAGAAGAAAGATCCCAGTCGCAGAGATTCTCTGGACAACCTTCAAGAATGACATTGCAGAGATAAAAGCCGAACTCCAGCCGAACTACCCAGTCTACGTTGAAGAGTCAGTAGTTAACTCATTCTTGTGCTTGTATCGCAACTCATGTTCTTTTCTCAGGTTACCAGAGAGAGCGCCACCGAAAGAGCAACCAAGGGATATGGGACCACCACCTCGTCGAGTTCTGACCAAACGCAGCAAGAGCGCTGGGACTGTTGCCGCCACGACTCCCATTATCCCGATGACGGAGGCGCCTCCACCTGTTGCCCCCAAGAGGAAGTGGTGGAAACCGTGGTCCTCAAAATCGAGATCAAAGGCCGCCACCAAGAAAAAATAACTTTATGGTGCCGAGTTTATGACCCGTCTTTGCGTTTTCATCAGTTCACCTGTCGACGTGTTTTCTTTGTGTTCCGACTAACGGACTCCGGATATATACCTTACTGCCGTTGTACCTATAGGATATTGTTACCTGTATATGTATTGTACCACGATGTCGTTACGACCCTCACCCTTTATTTTGTCAGTTTTGATCTCGGCCTCGTTTCAAACAGGCGTCACGCAAACACGTCAATGCAGCATGTCCACTAGTTTCCCTCCCCCTTCCCTTTATCTCTAACACTTATACTATCTTTACTTTACGCCCGTCACCCAGCACTCCTATCGGTTCCCCGCAGGCCTCGGACGCCATGTCCGGTGAAGGGACTACGACTGCTGCCTCCTCCGAACCCGCCAGTGACCGCAACTCTTTCGTCACCGCTTTACCACGTTCCGTCTCAACAAATTTTCCCGAATCGGATGGAACAAAGACCAACTCCTCCGCCGCTACGCCAGGGGATGGGACCGAGGAGGTTGGGACCTTGGAATGGGCTCAAGTTATTGAACTGCAGGCGTTCAGTGACCGGAAGGTGTGGATTGAGGAGAAGACTCGGGTGAGTAAAATACACCATTTCCCTAGGATTTCCTCGCGGGCGAGACTGAGTCGCGGCGATGTGTTTTCTAGCTACTGGAACAAATGCCTCCAATAGAGGTCTTCGTTGGAGTGGACGCCCTCCGCTCGGGTTTAGAAACCATCAGTTCTCAGTTACCCACCAGAGCAGAGCTCCAGGCCTGGGTCGTCGAGCATGACAAAATAGAGAAAGAGACAGAGATTTTCGACGCCGGAGAGTTTAGGAAGCTCAAGAAATTCACGAAAGGTCTGTCGCCTCCCCATCTGCCCCATGCTGCGGGCATCGTGATGCTGATTTTAGCGATAATCTCCAGCCGCTGCTCAGAGGAACCTATCCCCCGCAGACACCGACCTAATCGAAATCACTCTTACGACAATATATGCCCTAGACAAGTTATTGCATTTGCTCCGTGGCCGTTCGGAAAGTTTGGAGCTCCTTGCCGTCCGGTTGACGTGGGAAGAACATCGATGTGCTGCTTGGACGGACTACCACAAAGTCATGAAGGATCTTGGCATGTTCCTGAAGAATCGTGCCCAATGGTCTCCCTCCATCTACGAGAACGTCGTCGGAGAATCCGCAAATTCGTCTGGCGGCGGAAATACCCCCGTCCGTCGTGGTTCGGTTGCCTCTGTTGCGTCTGCATCCTCGGATACCGCTGCCGCCAATATGTCGCGTGCCGCGCGTTTTAAGCTTGCTGAAGTTTTGTCAAAGGATGCAGCGATCCTCTCCACCCGAGTCTCATCGCTCCGCCACGGGAAGATATCTGCAGCGGGAAAGGCTCTCGACAAGCTCATCGACGAAAGCCGAAAGCCTGTACCTGATATCATTCTGGATGAGCAAGACCGATTAGAGAGTAAGGGTATCACTGGGATGGAGGATCTTGGTCAATTTGTGATGAATGTCGTAATGCAATGGAAGAAGTAAGTTCTTTGCTTCCGAGTGACTTGATGTGCCTCACAAAGTAACGGCAGAGCGGACGAGATCTACGTCGAGAACAAAAAGGATCAAGCTTCTGCTCTCGCGCTCATCGAAGAGACCGAAATCGCATTGTCCTCCCACCCTACCTCCCGTCTGAGCACCCTCTTCACTTCCCGGATCAATGCATTATCAATGCGACTCTCGCAAAGAGGCGACCCGGCGGCAGTCAAGAATACCTTTCTGTATCCTACGCACATGTTATTCCCGGAACAAGATATCTGTAATCGACTGCTCGTTTCCACGCTATCGGCGGAGATGGTGCAATCCGTCGATCTTACACAGAACGCGGAAGCATTGGTCAAGAAATACCACGCGGCCCACGAAATCGTCGAACGGACTGAAAGACTCTGCTCTGCCGCGGAACAACACCTGGAAGGGTACGAGGCTATCGCCCAAAAACTGGAGCATGGCGTCGGTGTTTCGGACGATGATGACGGAAACCCACCGAACCTCGAAGACATCGCATGCCTGGAACCCACAGCCCACTCAACTTTCTTGGCACTTTTCCCCGGCGTAACAAGTGATCTAGAGGAACTCAACAGGCGCGCAACTCGTACGCTGCAAGAACTTGCCGCTGTATCCCTGCGTCTCTCTCGTCCCAACATTGACCACGACTTCAAGACAAACGCCAACGGTGTTGCCGACCGCTTGTCTTCGAAGAAGCAGTCTCTTGGTCGTGTCCATGCCGATGTCTCCGCTCGCGTCAGCCACCTGAAGCACATCCGACGGATTCGTGCTTCCCTTGATGGAGTTTACACTTCTCTCGAGGATATTCGGGAAGACACCGACGAAGGTATCAGACGAGACCAGTGGACCCCCAGATCCATAGAACCAAACGCCCCTTTGACACCGGAAAGTTCTTTGGACCTGCTTCCTGCGGCGGGTACCTCCCCAGAAGAAGCGATCCAGCGCCTCAACGATATCCGTAACGTTGTCATCGAGGAGTCGATCTCTTCGTTCGCATCCATCTCAACAAAGATACCCCAGACCCTGCGAGACTGGGTGGACCAAGACTTGTCCGAGTCTAAAGGCGTCGTCGATGGTCTCCTGCATCTGGCATCATTATGGCAAGCTTCGATCAAGCAATCCTCCGTCATGTTCGAGGTTACGGACGCTGCTAATGACCTGCGCGTTCAACTCGATGACCTCCAAGGCGAATTTGACACTTTCATCGATACCATCCTCGATCACAACTCCACACCTTCCGCTCATGTGCAAGAAGATCTCATTTATCGGGAGCAACGCCTACAGGATGCCGTCAAGACGTTCGTGGATAGTCTCTCGCATCGTGTGCCCTTTATCGGAGGTGTCAAACGCTCTCCTCCCCGCGGGCGTTCTTCTCGCAATCGTTCCTCGGTCTCCAGCGTGTCCTCTGTCAGCAGTATCCGACAACGCGCCCAGGCGGAGTTTCCTTCTGAGCTTGCCAATCTTGATAATACCGTCAGGGTTGACTGCAATCAACTCTGTCTCACCCTATCCGGCGCAGCTGCATCCTTACAGACGAGAGTTAAACAACTCAAAGTCGCCGAGCTGTCGCGGAAGGTGGACGTTGCTTTGGCCATCATTCACGACGATATCCGGACTGTTGCGGACGATATCAACGACCGTCGGGATGCTTTCTCTGGTATCAAGTCCCCTTCTCTGGAGTACTTAGATGACTTCTCGACGAGACTCGACACAGACTTCCAAACCCGTCGTGTGGAGATCAGTCGGTCTTTCTCTCCAATTCGGGAGCTCTTCAGCGCCCTGGACGCCCTTCCTAGTAGCCGTGAGTCCGGTCCCTACGAAAGGATGATTCTTCCACACACTCGGTCTATGAAGGAAGCCGAAACCAGTTTCGATGTCTTGCAAGATCGAGTCGCCAAACTGAAGGCTTTAGTCTTGGTCCAGCGGAAACAAGAGGCCGAGCGGCTCGCTCGCGTGGCAGAGGAAGAAGCACGTCGGATCGAGGAGGAGAGAAAGGTCGAGGAAGAGCTGTGGAGGAAGGAGGAAGAGGAACGACTGGCGCGTGAGGAGCAGGAATGTATTCGGTTAGCGGAGCTGGAGCGTCTACGACTGGAGGCAGAGGGGAGAGCTAGGGAGGCAGAGAAAGAACGACTTATACTGGAGGTCGAGAGACTGCGGGCACAAGAAGAAGAGGAACGGCTATGGAGGGAGAGGGAGGAACGCCTTGTGAAGGAGGAAGGGGAGCGCATTCGCCAGGAGGAGATGGAGCGCTTGAGGCGTGAAGAGGCACGGCTTAAGGCGGAGGAGGAGAGGTTGAAAGTAGAAGAAGCACGGCTGAGGAAGGAAGAGGAAGAACAGCAGCGGGTCATGGAGGATCAACGAAGGAAAGAAGATGAGCTCCAGAGGTTAGAAGAAGAGCGTCTCAGGAAGGCAGAAGAGGAGCGGTCAAGGCAGGCTGAAGCTGAGAGGCTGAGGTGCGAAGAAGAGGAACGCCGGGCCAGGGCTGAGGCTGAAAGGCTTCGAGTTGAGGGAGAAGATCGCAGGCGCAGGGCCGAACAAGAGCGTGACAAAGCTAATCGACTACAGGTTGCCGCTGAGGAAGAGAAGCTGAGGAGGGAAGAGGAGAAGGAACGGTTGCGAAGGGAAGAGGAGGGGAGACGGAGAGCGTTAGCTGAGCTGAAGAGGGAGGAAGAGCGATTGAGGACTGGTATCATCAAGCGTCAGGAAGAAACCCGGTTAGAGGAGGAAGCACGGAAGAGGAGGATCGCTGAGGAGGAGTTGGCACGACGGGAAGAGGAAAGGCGCAGGTCCAAGGAAATGTCCATCTCTGAGCTCCAACGAGATGGTCCAAGCCAGAGGTCGGATAGTCCACCAGGTAGGTTGACCTGATGGAAATCTAGAGTGGTACTAATGGTCTGCCTCAGACATTTTTGGACCCGGCCTTGCTCCTGCCCCAAACATAATGTCTCCCGCTCGCAACGGAGGAGACCTGAAATCTCGGATCTACCGCCTTCGAAAACGTCTCAGAGCCCTCAATCTCAAAGAGATCGTTCATCCCTCGACATCAACTGCGACCCTTCCCACAAAGGAGACCTACGATCGTCTATCAACGGATCTGTCTGGTATTTCTCAGGAAGCCAAGGTACTCCCTCCCTCGGCCCCTGGAACGGCTACGGAGATCGAGTTACAGTCACTACGCACTGAACTTTCGACTTCCTCTGACCTAGTTCAGAGTGTACTCACCCTCTCTGAACTTGCTCACACAATCTCGACATGCGATGCCGGACTCAGCGACCTGTTGGAACATCTTGACAGTTTCCCATCCTCTCCCATCGCTGCACTTGCCTCAAGTCATGTTTCCGATACTACCCTTCCTCCGGAAGAACAACTTCAAGCCCGCGTGGACTTTACGAAGAAATTGGTTGAGGAAGTGGAGGCAAAGACGGTCCCCGTCGCCCAAGATAGTCGTGCTAGCGGCGAAAAGGAGCGCATTCTACAGGCGTGGAGCGAATTGGAGGCGATGTCCGAGGATATCCTCAATGGCAACAAGTCGAGGCCTTCGAGCACCATCAGTTCTGGTCGAAATAGCAGGGCATCTTTGGATTCTGTCCGCACCGGTTCTTCTGCCGGCAGGAAGAGTGCTTCATATGCCCAGTTGTCACGCGGCAGGGATACTGGCGGATTCCTGGCTCCTCCTATATCTGGTGGAAGGCGAGTGTCAAAGACTCCCGAACCTCGCAACCGTGCAAGCAGTAGGAACTCGATCTCTTCAATCCGTTCGGTGTCAGGTCCAACAGACTCGAGACTCTACCAACCTACGTTTGCCTCGCGCCAGAGGACAACCAGCATAACATCCAATCCTGGTGCCAATCCGCTCTCCAGGTCTACAGCGTCTCCTCGACCCCGTTTAAGGGGTGGAATGGTCGACAGTCCCACCCCGAGTGAGGCACCTTCGCTCTCACGCTCTTACCTTGGCCATTCTACCGTAGCCCGTCCTAGCTGGGCTCGTGCTCCTCGACAATCCCTCCCATTCAACAGCCGACCGACAACCCCACGCAGGAACAGAGTAAGAGAGCCCAGAAAACCCTACGTCGCGAACCCCAAGAACAAGCTCGATGTTGCAGTCGGGGTGGTGGTGAACAAACTCCCTGTGAATGTTAATATCAACATTGAAGCCGTCACCGATACCTGGCAAGACAAGAGTGGGAAATACTGGATCGGTGACCAAGACCCGAAACTGTGCTTCTGTCGTATCCTCCGTTCCCAGACCGTTATGGTACGGGTTGGTGGAGGCTGGCAAGAATTGTCCAAGTAAGTCTCAGATGTTCCACAAACTGGGTCGGTTTAGTGACCGTTCATTCGTACAGGTTCATCGGCAGTCATTTCGCTGACGTGTTCCGCGTTCTTTCTGAATCACCTGGGTTCGGTTCCAAAGAGGAGAAATGGATCAACGCCGCGAGCCTTCGTGGGCTTGAGGATTCGGACACCGGCACTCCATCAATCCTCAGGACTCCTGAACGAAATACAGGGTTACCTTCTTTCGCACTCTCTACACCCAGTGGACGGAGCCCGCAGTCGATCCGTTCGACTCCTTCCAACAATGGTTCTCCGGGACTCACGCCCCTGCAGTTTATGCGTCGGGCAGACTATGACCCCTTCTCTCGACCAGATACACCATCGAAATCACCTTCCCGTCGATCAAGAGGCCCTGCAACCAATACCCCGCGCCAGGCTTGGCGACCATAGAAACTGGATCATTCACCCGCAAGGACACATTTGACTATAATTATCGCTCTTCTGTATCTTTTTTTTTTCGACCGCCTCCCGCTTACGGGTGATATGTATTCTACCCAACTACACAACTTGACGACGACACTAGGATGGATTTTACACTAGTACTTTTAATCCTTTCGGCCTTCCCACTGATAATTATATTTAACGTTTGTTCATGGTTTTGTCGGATCGACTTCGGTTCTCGATCGCCGCTGTGCGTTCTTCCCAGATCCTCCCATCATCATAAACCGCAGGTCCTCCCTCGTTGCTCCTCCACCGTGTACGGCGCGGTGAAGTTGTGATGACATGGATATAGAACTCAGATGCAATCAACAGCAGTGTCGTAAAGCGGTCACCGACAAGGCAGTTGTGGTCAGTCCGAGTCCTTAAATTCTCAGTCAGTGGATCCAGCCAATCGATCCCATTTTTAGACTACATGTACGCGCATACTATAATACAGTACAGATACCGCACTACTGACGTGGGTTTACTCGTATAGGCTCGCATATATTCTGCAGTACGTTCCCAAGCTAACTCGGACATATCAGGAAACTGACGTTTCCTTCCAGTCGATTGCGCAAACGCGTTGTTTAGTACCGCGCGGTTATGTCCTGGTGAGTCTCTGCGATGGACGTTTGAATGTTTCACTGATTGCGCGGGGTATAAGCTTGTGAAACTTCACTTACCGAACCGTCTGTCCCGCTACCCTCTTCGATTCTGCCCGTTTACAAGGTGCTTTAGTGACGATGTCGTCGTATGCTCGTTGAACCCTACGAATGATTACAAAACCGTGAGTTTACGATCCTTGACTCCTTCACGTATTTTTAAGCGGTGTTTGGCAGTCAGTTCTTTCCGGGTTATCGCCATCCATGATCCTGGAAATATGCAGTCGGTATGGTTATCGATGGATGTACTGGTTCTTGCGTGTCGTTCTGCTGATGCTGTATCCAGTGCTTTGTCGTTTTGGCAATATCAGATTCACCAAGAAAGCTCGTATCAACAATCGGTGCTCAAGTACGCAAACGAAAAGAACGCACAGTTGCAAAAGCAGCTTGACAACGTGATCAGGGAAGGTGCGTGAGCCTCGTCTGCATATATTGCGATCTCCCCTTATACTATAATACGATGAAGCCAACGGGGAACTAAACCTACTAAATAACAAGATCCAAGGTATGGTGTGCGGAGGAAAGCCAGGCGGCTTCTGATAGCGCGTCATAGCACTCGAGCGGGATGTTGAACTCGAGAAACGTAAGAACAGGGAGCTCCAAGAGGCCACCAGGGAACGAGACAAAGAATACCAAAAACTCAAAGTATGTCGTTTTTCTTAGCTGACCTTTCATTGATCCTGATCTGGCTGTGGTCAGACTCAGTACGATCGAATGAAACGAAAAGCCCTTCTTGGAACGAACAGTTTCAATCAAGAACATCCTCCTGAATTCAATCCGCCCGGTGCCAACTTACAGATGGGGTCGCTTGGCAACGAGAACATGGGAAATAGATCCAGGACCTTCGCCACGATTGGTGGTGGGACCGGGAACCTGAATTCGGTCTTGGGCGATATGGAGGCCAATAAGGTACGATCGCTCTGCCATCGCCTTCTGCCATCGACCATTCGACATCGATTTCTATATTTTCGTAGATGCAACGCACGCCACTCGTCAGTCGGGTAAACAACAACGCCAACATGGGGATGCAACCCGTCTCAGCTTGGGCACCTCGCCTCAGTCCAACCCACAACCCCAATGCCCGCTCTCACTCCCATACTCACGGCAGTAACAACCGACAACAGTTCCCCGCTCCCCGTTCCGTGAACCCACCACGAACCAACTCGATATCCGATGGGTCGGACAACGGGACTGGTCCCCATTCTCGGCCGTCGAGGCTTTCGACGCTAGCTTCACACAATAGCTGGCCAAATAGCGGCGCCAATATTCCGACCAGAGGTGAGCGCCGCTCTGTCGCGGAGGACTCCAATCAATGTAACCCATTTCCCCAAGCCAAACCCTCAGGGAGATTCAGGCCTCCGGCCCAGTAGAACGCAGATCGACGATGAGAGAGAAGGGTGCCAGTGTTTGCAGCTAAGTAATACGTAGCACAGTTCAGCATTCGCTTCGATTAGCTATATCAAGGAAACAGCGGAGCGAAAACCACGCGCTTCGAAGTACTCGGAATCTGGATGTGGATTCAGTTTCCCACAACGTGCACGACGCATATATACGCCGTTCGGTGGATCCAGAATACCAGAATATGTATCATCGCAGAAATCTACAAGATGCGAACAGATTTAAAGCGGAAGACAGGGAGACATGACACAGGATTCAGATCAACAACGAGTGGCGGGACAACAAATAAGAGACAATGTGCATGAGTGGAGGAGGTAGAAAAGGAAGAGGACATTCCTACGAAGGGGGGAGGTGTGGGAATAGCAATTATATTAAAGAATCCAATAGGAGACGGGGTAAAGGGAAGAGGCGCTGGTGACTTGCGGAAGGATGCATCTGAAGAAATCGAGGCAGACACCATTATTCGGATTCAGTGATCCCGTCTGAACGCGAAGAGTTAATAAACACGACTGGTAGCACTGTTCCCGGGAACTCACCGTTGCAGTCCGGTCCGGTTCATCAGAGGCAACCTGGCCGTTCATTTTGTCATCGATCCACTGGAGGAGCTCTCTGCACACCTCCAGATCCCGCGCAGCCCCGAGCTTCTCAAAAACATCGGCGGCGCGTAGACCCTCGGATTTCGCCTGTTCAAGCCTGTCTTGGCGATACCAAATGTTAGCTTGCAGATGCATCGTGCGACCCAGGTGGTATGTATTGTTGGCCGCGTGTGACTTGACGCGTTCAATGTGAACGTGCGCATCGTCGAACTTGTCTTGATCGAAAAACAGCTGCGCCAGGGAAAAACAAATCCAGAACAGTTCGTTGGGCCAGTCAAAAGAGGATGCGATTCTGAGGGCTAACTCGAAATGGTGAACAGCCATCTCTGTCTCGCCCTTGGAACGGTATATATTGCCAAGAACTCGATGGCATTGGCAGACCTTGAATTGCTCATCTTTCCCCGAGAGGAGATTGATCGCACAGGACGTGGCTTCCTCTGCGGCATCGAGCTGTTCGTCTTCATACAACACAAAGGCGAGGAAGGTCAAGCACTGTCCTTGTTCAGCTGTGTCACCGAGCCGTTCAAAGATCCCCGATGCTTCTTTCGCCTGTTGTATCCCTTCCTCGTAGAGGCCCATTAGCCGATTTGCATCAGATAGGTCGTTCAATGTTAGAGCAACCTGCTTGCCGTCCCCCCGATCTCTGCATAATTTTAAAATGTGGGTAAGGAGCCGCTTTCGTTCCGCCTGATTTCCAACCGATCCAAACAACCATGAGAGCTCTTGCAAGTAACGTGACTTTTAGGGATGGTCATCCGGGAGTGCCTCGATCCTTGGTCCCAGTACGACAAGCCGCGGTTTGTGCCAACGGAGGTGTTCCATGAATTTTCCGCAGGTATCCCAGACATCCCCTGAGTTCGCATCAATCGACGTGAAGACATCGAGCAGGTACTCGACATTCACATCCTC
>Ga0307515_10009425_pt1 | contig 18876 bp, 4 predicted proteins | sample 17_EM_MG_FD_194513 | JGI IMG/M metagenome (GOLD analysis project Ga0307515, IMG submission 194513) | Populus trichocarpa ectomycorrhiza microbial communities from riparian zone in the Pacific Northwest, United States - 17_EM | ecosystem: Host-associated > Plants > Roots > Unclassified | place...
AGTTAATGGCGATAATAAATAGGAAATTAAAGAAATACTAGCCTGTAAACTTATAAAGGGAACGTTAAAGTATTATATTAGTTAGAAAGGATATAACTTAGACCCTACTTAGTACCCTATATAGAACTTTATAGGTAGTCCCTATAAGCTTTAGGAGTTTTATAGCTGTTACCCTAATAAACCTAAACCGCTAAAGTACCTAGATAAGTGGATAGAATGCTAGTATAATAAAGACGATAAGCTACTAGAAGAATATAAGGATAAAAACGCCCTAGAAATTTCTTAGTTACGTAAGGTCTTAAAATATTTAGGAACTTTAACCGGCGGTTAAAGTTGTCTAATTGGTTAGATTCTCTTGCTAAGACTTTTAGTAACAAAGCCTAAGGGCAGGCTTTTTTAGAAGGGGGGGTAATATTACGGCACTAGTGGAAAACGGTAGATTGTGGCGGGTAGTCTTAGACAGTTTTAGACAGTTTTATATAGTTGTAGTTACGTGGCCAGAGGATCGTATATAGCTTTAAGCGGCGCTCCCCTTCTTCTCCTTTCCTTTCTTTAGCTTTAGATTCTCGTTTATAGACAATCCAATCGTACAGGCTTACGCGTCCCTTTTGCCGTGCCCATGCCTCAATTGACTAAGTCGCTAATATAGTCTCCTATTACTTCCTTTTTACTACCTAAAAGCTTACTATTGTGACGGCTTGTATAAATGCCTCTGAACTAAAGCTTGTGGATTGCTATCTAGTAAAGATACTAAGCTAAGGAGAAGAAGAAGAGGTATGTATAGGAGACAGGGTAAATAGATATCCTATGAGGACCGCCAAGACGCTAGTGATAAGCGAGCCAATAATAGGTTAGCAGAATTTGGCAGCAATATGGCAGAATTTAGCAGGTGACGCGCCCCAGCACCGTCAACATCACCCCCCCCTCTAGAAAAAGCCTGCCCTCAGGCGTTGTTTAAGTTCCTTATCGTCGTCTAGATTATTATAATTATTTAACCCCTTTTCCCAGCTTTTAATCCAGTTATTTAATTTACGTAGTAGTCTAGGGAGGTCTAGGTAGGCTAGGTGGAAATCCCGTAGTTTATAGGGGGAGTACTTAAAGTTAGATGCGGGATACCATTCTAGGTCCTTATCGTGGCCTGCCTAGCTTATATGGTATTTTAAGACACTACGGACCTTCTTAACTGCTAGGATCTCTTTAACTTCCTATTCTTTATCCCCTGCAATCTAGATTGGCGGTAGGGGGTTGTTATACTGTTTAGGCAATGGGTTGTTTATAGCCTTTCGTAGTTGGTTTAGGGAGAAGATAGGGTGGATCCTTATTAAATCTAGTAGTTTAACCTTAAAAGAGTGTCCTACCTTCTCTAAGATCTTATATGGACCAGCTATTTGGTGGTCTAGCTTGCGGCTTAGCCTCTAGGTTTTCTAGTTCTTTATTAACACCCATACCTAGTCCCCTACTTAGAAGTCTGCTTCGTGATAATATTAATTTATAACGGCCTCTTTCTTCTCTTACGCCTTTTTTATAATCGTTTAAGCAGTCTCCTAGGCTCTATGCATTCTCCTAGCTAGTGTCTAGGCCTCCTTGTAGCTAAGGCGTTCGCGAGCTGTAGTGGGTTTGGTAGGCCTATCCTAATTAAAGGACGTTTGTGGTGCGTACCCGTGGAGCAGTTTAAATGGCGATATTCCTATACTATTATAGGGAAGCGTAAGCTGCGCGTAGTTTATTATAAGTAGTAATTCCAACTAGTTATTCTAATAATAGTTTATAAAGGGGCGTAGTCGCTAGTTAAGGTACTGGTTTATAATCTTAGTTTAACTATTAGTTTAAGGGTAGAATGCGGTAGAGAGCTTAATCTTAATCCCAAGGATACGGCAGAATTTATTCTAAAAATTTAATATAAACTAGAGACCATAGTTAGAGATAATTAATTTGGGAGCACTATAGAATTAGTAGATGTTATTAACGTAGAGGCGGGCCATATTCTTTATAGTTATGGTCTTAAAATAAGGGAGGGAGATAGATTGCTTATATAGTTGGTTAATCACTATAAAGGCTGTATTATGGCCGTAAGCGTCCTTTAGAAATGACTTAAAATCCATTATAATATGTTACTAAGGGCGTTCTAAAACTGGCAGTGGCTATAACTACCTAGGAGTTTAATCCCTAGGGGCATCTGCGCGTTTATAGGCGTAGCAGTTTCTAATAAAACGTTTTATATTAGATAGGAGTCCTCGCTAATAATAATAGGGCGCTAATAGTTGGTAGGTTTTGTCTTAACTAGGGTATACTATAGAGACTTAACAGTGGGCTTTACGGATTAGCTCTATCCGTAGGTTATTAATATCCGGAACTATAAGCCGCTTTTAATATAAGAGCAGTCCGTCTTCTATTTCTAAATTAGGGTTACCTTTTATAGCTTAGTCGCGGAGGGCCTTTAGGGATTTAGTCGTGCGGTTCGCGGTTAGGATACGGTTAATTAGTCCTATTAGTTCGTCTAAAAACTCTCCTTCTATAGATGCTAGCTCGTTTTATTTAGAGCTTAGTTCCTTAAAGATGCGTAGGTCGAGCTATTCGGGACAGAGGAGGGCGCGTGTCCAATATTAAGCCTTTAGCTTATCCTAGGGGCCTACGTCCTATTCTCTCCGGGTTAAGGCATTAGCCTAGGAGTTTTGCCTACTAGGGCAGTATATAATTATAAAGAAGAATTAAAAGAGTATTTTAGCCTATTAAGCCTATTAACTAGTAAGCTGCTTTATTATTATAAAATACTCTAAGGCTTTATAATTAGTATAAACCTTAATCCAAGAGTTCATGCCTTTAAGCTCCGCGCGCCATTAGGATAGCAATTAAATAATAGCTAGTATTTCTTTATTATATACTTTATAGTTACACTTAGCCGGGTCTATTATCTTTAAAAAGAAAGTAATAGGGTATTATTCGCCGTCCAGATATAACTGTAATAGGATTCCCGCTATAACTCTGTTGGAAGCGTCCGTTTCTAGCAATAATTTAAGGTCTAGGTTATAATAATAAAGAATTAAAGAAGAGATAAGCCGATCTTTTAACTCTCTAAAGGCCTCTATATAGTTATTATTAAAGATAAAAGGTATATCTTTCCGGGTAAGTCGTATAAGAGGCTTTACTATAACTCTATAGTTACGGATAAACTAACGGTAGAAGTTATAAAAACTAAGGAAGGACTGGATCCCCTTTATAGTATAAGGGGGTTTCTAGTTACGGATTACTTTAACCTTTTTAGAATTAACTTTAATTCCTTCTATAGTAACAATAAACCTAAGGTACTTTATACGCTTTACTCCGAATTTATATTTCTTAATATTAACCTATAAGCCTATATTCTGTAGTCTCTTTAAAACCTTCTTAATATAAACCTAGTGTTTAAGTTTATTATCTAAGTATATAAGAATGTCGTCTAGGTATACTGTGTAGAATTCGTTAAGGTAATCGAAAAGAATATTATTTATATATCTTTAGTACGTAGCTAGCCCGTTTATTAGTCTAAAAGAAAGGACTTTATATTTATAGGACCTATAACGGGTATAGAATATAGTTAAGTCTTTAGCTGCAGAATCTATCCTAATTTAGTAAAAGGCTTGGCAAATATTAAGTTTGGTAAAGATCTTTACCTAACTTAGATGTGCGAGGGTCTTATTAATTAAAGGGATAGGGTACCGATCCTTTTAAGTAATAGTATTTAGCTTTTAATAGTTAATATAAAAGCGAAGGCCTCTATTAGGCTTTTTTATAAATAAAATAGGGGAAGTAAAAGGGGCTTAGCTTAGCTCGATAAACCCCTTTTTAAGCTTATTAAGTAAGTATTACTTTATTGCCTTTAGCTTGTCCATTAATTGTTAGTAAAGGGGGCTATAGCCTAGCAAGTTATCGGCTTCTAGTTAAATCTTATAATCGTACATCTAGTAAGGGGGCAACTCGTCTAAAGCCGCCTTTAAGAATGCATCCTTGTATCCCGTATAGATAGTAGGGAGAAGACGTTTAACTAGCTCCTCATTAGTTTCCTTAGCTAGCTTCTCTTCTCTCTCGTTAATAATCTAGTTAATTTTATATAAGCTAGTTATAAAAACCTTATTGTCCCTCCTATACATATTAAAGTAGAATGCTATAGCGCTAATTGCAGCAATATCTACTATAGGGGGGTTGTGTAATAATAGGGGTGTATAGGACCCTAGGGGCTTCTAGGGTAAAGGCGTTAATATCACTCCTTTTAGCTCCTGTTGTATCTTTCGGAAGTTATCCCTCATGTCCTATTAGTATATTCTCTTCCATATTAGTTAAATCTGCGTAATTTAGACGTCGTCTATGTTGCTATCTATCCCGCTACTATAAGTAGAGTTTTCGTTAACTATAGCACTCTAGGAGAGTATCTTTATTAATATAAAAGAGTTCCTCCTAGCCTTATGGCAGGTATTTTCTTAGGCGAAGGCTAGGTCGCGGTCCCTAACATCCTATTAATAGGTAGGGTCAGCCTTCGTAGCTAGCGTCTTGCGGTTAGTTTGGATTTCCCTAATAAAGAAGGGTAATTTTAGTCTATTCTCTAGCTAGACAAATTGTCTTTATTATACGTTTAGCTAAATATTAAAATAGGACATCTATTTTTGGCTAAGGATTATATTATAGAACCCTAGGTCTAGGATGCAAAAGGGGATCCTATACTAGCGTCGTCCGTTAAGAGCAATATATAACTTTAAGATATAGGTAACCGGCTTACCAGCTTAACCATTATAGCCTCTTACTTAGATAGGCTTCTCTAGTATAGTAGCTTCTATATTTAAAAACTTGGCAACGTTATTTATATAGGTAGTATTTATAAAAGTAAAGCTATTTGCTCTAGTGTTAATAAGGGCGGTTATATTAACTCTATATCCATTTTAAGATACTATATATAGAACTGTAAAGTGTTTTCTACCTATTAACTAACTTAGATTAATCTTTTTAAGATTAATAGGGTACTTTAGGGGGGAGTCTTTCCCTAGGGTTCTTTTTTTCCCAACTCGTCGGACGTTTCTCCTTCCTCTATCTCCTTAATATCGCCGTTATCCTTTAGCTCTAGGCAAGATGAGGCAAAGTAACCCTCCTTATTGCAGTTGTAGTATATAGCCGAGGTAGGGTTAATTAGGGTATTGCGACAAGCACTAGCTAAGGGCGTGGTACGTAGCTAGTTGGGCAAGGCTTGCCGGTACGTAGTTATAACCGCTTTTAGTATAAGAGTAGTCGTAGCTTATCTTCCTACTTTAGCTCTTATAGGTATAGCTAATAAGTTCTAATTATTATATAGTTACTTCTGCTAATTAGAACGGGCGTTAATCCGCTTTAGTTCTAAATCTAATAATAGGTAATAAGCTATAAGTCTTTTATAGGTTAGTAGGTTATCTAAGATTATAGCAATCTTTTCTTATAGCCGGACTATTAGCTTATTATATAAGTCTAAACAGTAGTTCTTAAAAGGAACCTAGCCTTCTCTTGTAAGGTATAGGAATTAAGTTTAGAATTTAGCAAAGGGTTAGTTTAGTTTTATTATTAGGCGATTATAGTTATACTAGGCATCCCGTACTTTATTTGGGTTAATATAGATAGTAGCTAGGTGCTATATTATCTCGTTAATAAATATAAATCGGATAGGGGAATTGTCCTTAAACTTGGCTTAAAGGTGCCGTTGGGCGTCCCCTATAGTTCGACTAAAGAGGTAGAGCATTTTAGCTTCTTCGGAAAGGAAATAGTTATAGTTAATACGGAGCTTTCCTTATACTTAAATCCTCTAATTCTTAAAGGTAGGGTCTATCCCGTTGGATAGTGGTTAGGGGTTAGGGAGCTTAACGGACTTTAATTACTTTATTATCGTATCCGTACTCCCTAGTATATTACATTTAGTTAAGTAGATAGGTTAACTTGGACTTCTAGAAGGAGGAGCTAAGCTACCTTATAGGGCCGCAAGGCTGTCTAGGATCTCTTATAGGGTCTCTTATATGCTTTAAGCTTAGAGACGGTCGGCTTCCTAATTAGCTATAAGGGCACAAATCTATTCGTGTACGTCTATAACGTCATTATTATCCTCAATTTCTAACCCTAATTGGATCTTGTGTTCTTGGGTTAGGGCGGCTCTTTTAGATAAGCTTATTTTAGGTGCTATTATTAGCTTCCTAAAGGTTTATCGGAATTATATAGTTTTAACTTTAGGGGTATAGGTCCAATCCTATCTGGCTTATAGGGTGGGAGATTATTAAGGCCTTCCCAGGCAGTATAGAGTTGTTTAGTGTCTAAGTATAGCGCGTTAACGCGTCGTTACAGATAAAGTTTCTTTTAGGGGTAGGAGATTATTAAGGCCTTCCTAGGCAGTGTAGGGAGAGCTTAGTATAATATAACGGCTCGCATAAATGCCTCTAAACTAAAGCTTGTGGATTGCTATCTAGTAAAGATACTAAGCTAAGGAGAAGAAGAAGAGGTATATATAGGAGACAGGGTAAACAGATATCCTATAAGGACCGCTAAGACGCTAGTAATAAGCGAGCCAATAATAGGTTGGCAGAATTTGGCAGCAATATGGCAGAATTTGGTAGGTGACGCGCCCTAGCACCGTCACAACTATCTGCCCGCTTTTTAAAGTAGTAGTATAAGTTAATAAGGCCCTAATTAAAAGGCTTAATTATCCAAAACGCGGCATTAAGAATACTACTTAACTATAACCATCCGATTTTACGCTTATGCCTAAGATATTAGAAAGGGTAGTATTAAACTAGGTAGTAAATAAATATAGTTTAGGGAGATACTTAACTGGCTTCCTTATTCTAAATAAGGACCTACTACTAAGAAGTAGAAGACTAACTATTATAGAACTAGAGGTTACTAATATTGGAATTAGATAAGTAAGTATAAAGTTAAGGCTAGTGACCTAAGTAGATAGAAAGGATCTCCTAGAAGTAAAAGGCGACTCTAATAAATATAGTAAAGACGAGCTTCAATCTACCCTAGTCTAGTTTAATTACTTAAACCTTAATACCACTCTAATCCTTATATTTAATCCAATTAGGCAATTTTATTATAGTACTTAACCTAAAAATTATATTAATTACGCCTAGGTAGTTATCTAGCTTACTTAAGTGCTTAAAGATTATCTCTATAGATGATTTCTATAAATTATAACTATATCTCTAATTATAACATTTTCTAAATTATTTAACTTACTAATTTGTTAGTTACATAAGGTGATATCACGTAGCTACGGTTCGTAAATAGTATGATGGTTATTGTTCTTCTTATTTTAATTTTTAAAGAAAGGGGTGAGGAACTTAAGGTTCCTCACCACGCTAGTGCCGCGGCGGCACGTGACGGCAACTTGCCGTACGTAACGGCAACTTGCTATACGTGGTGGCAATATACCTTATATAGTGACCACTTACCTTTATTCCCAACACTGGCAACTCTTCTTTTATAGTTGCCATCTATATATATATACCGCTTAACTAGCGTAATAAATATCAATCCTCCTTACTTACTGTTCGTACTAACTTAATAGCACGAGTAAGTCGTATCCACGGGCACGAAATACATGTAGTATCGTATGCTTGTTTAGATGGTGACTGTCGATTGTATAAAGCAGACTACGTGGTCTATATACTAATGCGTCCTCCCCCTAATTAGTCAGTGCTTCATAAGTGCACTAGACGCGTAAGCGAGTGGTTAGTGCACCGAACGCGTAAACGCGTACCTGGCGTACCGAACGCGTAGGCACGCGGTTAGTACGATAGGTGCTGTAATTATATACTAGCGGTACTTGAAAAATAAAACCACTTATGTACAGCCTCCGTAATTGCTTTAATAGAACTATAAAACGCAAAAGAAAATACATAGGAAATCTCCCCCGAGGTGCCGTCTAGGCTGCCTTCCAAACGGTGCCCCAAGCTGGCCGTAAGTTCTGCTTACAGTCCGTAGAATGAACCGTACGGCCTTTTGACGGGCAGTAGACGAGCTATAAGTCAGATCATAAGGGCCGCTAAGGCGCTAGTACTAAGCGAGCTAATGGCGATTTTCCATCCTGGGGATGGAAAATCGTAATTGGTTAATTTAACTACCCTGTAAAATTCGGCGGGTTATATAAGTCCACCAAGTTCCACCGTAGTTTTCCACCGTTTTCCACCTATACCGTATAACGAGCCGTACGGCCTTCCAACGGGCCGTAGACGTACCATAGGTGCTTTATTAGTCCCATTCTACCCATTTTATAACTTCTAGGTTAAGCTTATTCGTATTAATTAGGGTTTTAAGAGCTTAACATAGCTTTGCCTTAGTTATAGCATCTGCTAGGTTATCTCCGCTACTAATCCATTTAACCTCCGTAATCTCGCGCCGTTCATAAGCCTGACGTAAGCACATAAGGTCGACTATAAGCCTCTTCTCTTATATTGTACCTAGTTTGACTAGGCAGTTGTAGAGGGACTTTAAATCGGTATATAAAACTAGGGGTAACTACTCTAATTATAGAATCTTCTAGACCGTTAATTTGATTGCGGCTGCTATATTAAATCTATGGGCTAGTATATATAGCTTAGAAGCTAGTATACTGCGGGTTACTTATTTACACTTAATTAAAGACTAGTATAGTATATTTGCGTCCTAATTGCGGTCCGTAAGTACAATCATAAAGCCGATTTATAATAATAGGTCTTTATTATTAGTAAAGGAGGCGTCTATAAATGCTATTATACTGAGGGAATTTAGGTCTAGTGGTATAAAAGTAAGTCCTCTTATTGCGTTATCAATTTGCCATTAAATGCGCTTATTAAGCTGCTTAATATTTTTTTCTTATAGATCTACTGCCTGGGCCGCAAAGGATAAGTCGTAGGCAGATTTGGGTTAGCAGACTGTGGCTATATAGGCGCCTCTTATACGCTATACAGCGTATTAGTCCTTTATATTTATAGTCTTATAGGTCTCTCCGCGGGAACTAGTAAGGTCCATAGGCTTTACTATAACAGGCTTTAGGTTTTAGGCTTGGCGTTCCTAAGTTAGCTTAATTAGGTTGCCCTTTTATATAATTAGGCCTCTATTAAACTTAATTAGGTTCTACTCAGTTAACTACTCTTACGGCTTTACTAAGAACTTGGCCTTTTATAGTTTAGTTTCTTTAGCGTCCGCAAAGGTCTAGTCTGCTAGGAATAGGGTATTATCTATTTAGAGTCCAATAATACCAAGGCCGTTTAATAGGCTGTATAGGAGGTAGGGGTCATAGGTCGACTGTTCCATTTTAAGTTTACTAACATAGTGCTAGTGGTATATTTTAAACCAATAGTTTCCAGCTTCTGGTACTCCGTATAGAGGTTTTATAACCTATAGGATTGTTCCTAGTTATAGGTTAAGCTCAGGGGGTGGCCGTATAAAGATATCCCTACTTAGGTAGGTATTAGACTGCATATAGGCTTGCGAGATATCCCATAGGTAAAGAGCTACGGGTTTGCTTTACTATAGTCCAGGCGTAAATACAAGTATAATCCGTTAGCTAACCTATTAAATTATAGGCGATTATATAAGGACTAAGCCCTTCCCTTAGTCATTATAGGCTTATATAACAAGCCTTAATTTTTTAAAAGCTTTATTAGTACCCGGGTGCTTAATTTCATTAATAAAGCGTAAGTTGAATATATGGACGCCTTGCGGAACGTCTTTCTCCGTTATAACCGCAAAGACGCCCTTTTCAAGTAGTCCGTTAATCTCTTTACGTCATAAATCCGTAAAGGGGTTTTCCTATACTAGAACTAATATATCTATAGGCGGAGATTGCCTTGCGGATATTCCTGCGGAGGTTAAGTAAGTCTCCATTATAGTATTCTTAGTTACAGGGTGCTTTTAGGGGCGTCCTTAACCGCGCTTTACGGTAGGTATAGCGGGTTCAGTGGGTTTCTAAAGGACTTCTAAGGTAGGCAAAGGTGCTTCTAACTCATCTAATTTGGCGGTTGCTTCTGGTTTATCTAGTTCAGCGGTTACCTTTAGTTTGTTTGGCTCGGTAGTTACTTCTAGTTCATCTGGCTTAACATCATGGGTGTCTTTGGGCCGAAAGTAGGGTTTTATAGACGTGCTCCTAAAGCTAGTTAGGCCGCTAGGAAGTTATACACAGCACGTTTCGTTTTCTACAGCTAGTAAACAGTAGGGTCCGGTTCACTTGCCGCTTTTACGCTATATAAGGACTTTAGAGTTAAGCGGGAGGTCGTATACTAGGGTCGTGTTAGGTCCATTGCGGTAATACAGGGCGTTATTAATAGCTTATTTAGCCCATAGCTTAACTATCTCGGCCATCGCCTTCCGTATTGCAGCTGCTTATTCCGTAATAGATAGGGCAGGGGGGCCTAGGTTGCTTATCCTTAGGTAAGCTCCGTAAACTAAAAGGGTGGGTACTAGTCCGTTAGGGCCAGCAGTGTCGTTAATAGCTTTTACGGCCATCTATAAAGCCAGTTCCTTTTAGATATCCTTATACTTATCTATAATAATCTAATAAGCTCTCTATAGGGCTAGGTAAGCTCACTTAATAAGCCTAACGGACTAATGCGCCTTAACTAGAACGGCTTTTATTAATATAGCCATGGCCGTAGCATACTACTAAAATTCCTTGCTAATAAAGTTCCTACTAGCGTCGTGGGTAATATACTCAGGAGGTCTAACGTACGTGTTAATCTAGCAGGTCCGTAAAATATCCTAAGTGTACTTTACGGATATATTTTACAACTAACGGGCGGCTTAATAGCGGGTTGCCTTATTAATTATATATAATACTAGGCTGCCGTTAATATACATAATGTCTACGTACACTAAATGGTTAAAGTTAAAATCCTTATAAAGGGTAAACTTAAATCAGCCTAGGGAACGTCTATATTTCTAGCAAAAGGAGCAGTATTTGGTTAGGTAATTAACTGCCTTCCTGTCAACATCGTCGTGTTTAGAGCGTTTAAGGACTCTATATAGCTTTTCGGCTAACGGGTGGCCGAAACGGCGGTGCAGACAGTGGATCTCCGTACTAGTAAGGTAGCACGGGTTATAGTCGAAAGATTCCTAAATATAGGTCTATAAAGTCTCTCCCTATATAAGGAACGGGTGTCCAAATCGTCATATAATTGGCAGGGTAATATGCTTGCTTCCTAGGGCAGTTGCGGGGCCGATTAAGGTGTCCGTAATATTGTTATAGTAAACCTATAACCTATCTATGTCCGTAAGGCAAAGTAAGAAAGGGGTGTCTACTTTTACTATGTGGAAGTTAACTAGGCCAATTGGGGTCTTAACTACAACTAATCCAATTAATGCAGTTAAGCTAATGCCAAATTAGACGTTTATAGCCCCAGTTTGCGTAATATCAATATCCATATTATCATTTGCGGTGGTCCTATATACAAGGTATTGTCCGTAGCCTACAGTAGACTTCTTGAAGGCACCTATATCGATTATAACACCGTAGAATTCCTTAGGGGTATAGCGTTCTGTGGTAATATATGTAAATAGGTCCTGCTTATAATCTATAGTGTCCATAACAGGGGTGCTTACGGAATGGTTTTCGGGCGCAACTAAGTGTATAAATGAACGGTTGGCTAATACGGTCGTGATATTAAAGGCTTAGCTGTCCGTAAAAGGTCTAAAAGTAGTTAGGAATATCTCTAAGGTCTCTTATTCCTAAGCATCTAAGTTAAAGTTAATTATAAGGGCTTCTATTGACTTATTAGGGGGCTCTTCTACTTCCTCTCCTTTATATTCCAAAATAAACTAGCTAATATGGCTATTAAGTCTCTTCCTGGACTTGTTACGTTCTTTCTAGGTATGCCTTATAGACTAACATCCTTCCTTGCCGCACATAAAGCACTTCTGGCTAGTTCGTCTGTGGGGGTATGTTTTTATATAGGGGTTGCTGCGGGGGTTACAGGTAGAACTTAGTCGGTACGGGTGCTACTGGCGGTAGCGGCGGTCCGTAAAGTAGACGTCTAAGTCTATTTACGGATATTAAATATCCGCAATAAAGGCTTAAGTGCTGCCTAGTAGGTTTAAGACTTCGTACGTTATAATAGAGGAGCGTAAATTATTAATAAGGCTAGCTAAGGTATCTACAGGCTTATAGTAGGCGTACTTGCAGGGCTCTACTTCCTAGCAGGCCGTAATAAGTTTATTATACAGGAAGTTGTCTATTTAAAGCTTAGCGTTAAGGCCGTACTATAGGTGCCAGAGGTCTTTAATAAGAATTTGCAGGCACTCTATAGTCGATTTTTTAGTGTTCTTATTAATTACGGTCCATAGCTTAGTTGCATTCTATTAGGTAAGGATATTACGCTTATATTCCGGTCCTTTAAAGTAGTTATAGGTAGCTTTGTATAGCTTGTTAAAGGGAACACTAAGGGGGTTACTCTTAAGGTTAGTGTAGTAGTAGTTAAGTGCTAGGCCGCGCAGTATAGTAGAGTAGGCTTGGCTAAACTCCTATTTAGGAATATCGGCCTTCTAACAGAGGTCCGTAAAGATGGTCAGTTTAAAGTTAAAGTTGTCGTTTTCACCGCTATACTTAGATTTGTCGGTATAGAGCTTAGCTAGGTTGGCTAGCTCCTTACCATAGGTCTTTACTTAGGTGCATTACAGATCTATAACTTGCGGATCTATAGCTTGCGGATATATAGCTTATAGATATATGGTTTACGGATATATAGCTTACAGATCTATGACTTAGGTAGGTTGCAAATCTGTGGCTTTATTGACGGGAGGGTTTTAATCCGTATTTTGGTTTACGGGGGTATTATAGTCCATAACTTGGGTACTAGGTATACTTTAGCCTATAAGATTAATTCCAAAATCGCTTGGGTTTATAGGACAAATTTGGTTAAGTAGGTTAGGTATAAGGCTAGCGATACCATTAAGTTTAGAAGAAGTAGAGAGATTATTTATAGCTTTAACCTAGTCTAGAATTTTCTCTTTAGTCTATTCCGTTTGGTCCTTCTCCTATATTATGTTGTATAAAGACCGTGCAATAGTAACTCGTTTATCCTTTTTAACCTATATACCTTAGTGACGTAAAAGGGTTCGTAGGTTACGGATAGTAGTAGGGTTATAAGCCTTAAGAATAGCTTCTATAAAGTCCGTAAAGTCTTCCTTATATTACTCCCATAGGTCGTTATTTAGAAGCTTATAGTATCCGTATTTAAGGATTTTGAAATTAATATAATCGTTAACATCGTCTGTAGACGTAAGGTCGACTCCTTGGCTCCACTTCTTTTAACCTTCGCTAATTTACTTACTTATATCTGCCATATTATATAGCGTTGTATATCTATATAAGCTATAGCGGGTCATAGTAGCTTATAGCGGGTGGAGGTCTTATAATAGTCCGTAAAATCAATTAGCGGGTCCGTAACAGTTTAAGGGGTCTTATAGTGGTCCATAAAGGCGATTAACGGGTCCGTAACAGTTTATAAAAGGGTAGGGGTCTCTATAAGGGGTCCAAAAAGAGGTCGGGGGTATTAAGGGAGGGTGTAGTAGGAATAGGGGTTTAAGGTTCGAAGGGGATTCCGTAAAGGTCTGTATTCGCGTCTATAACTTCCGGTAAACCGTACTAAGACTTAAATAAGTATACAGAGTTGGTAATAGTCCGTAATCCCCAACTTCTGACCTTCTAGCAGGTCGTACTAGGAGTCTAAACGGGTGGTCGCTGTCGAGTATCGCTCGGGGGAGGTATTAAGTAATTGCTGATCTATGCGCGCTTACTGATTAGTATTTGTACTAACTTAATAGCACAAGTAAGTCGTATCCACGGGCACGAAATACATATAGTATCGTATACTTGTTTAAATGGTGACTGTCGATTATATAAAGCAGACTACGTGGTCTATATACTAATGCGTCCTCCCCCTAATTAGTTAGTGCTTCATAAGTGCACCAAACGCGTAAGCGAGTGGTTGGTGCACCGAACGCGTAAACGCGTACCTGGCGTACCAAACGCGTAGGCACGCGGTTGGTACGATAGGTGCTGTAATTATACACTTACTATTGCTATTATAATATAAGTCTCACTATCCTAAAATTTGCCTCTTAGCACGTAGTGCTTTCTTACTTAGAAGTTATAGGTAGATATCGTATTTAAAGGGCCGCTAAGGCGCTAGTAGTAAGTGAGCTAATAGCGATTTTCTATCCTGGGGATAGAAAATCCTAATTAGCTGGATTAAGTTAGGCTTCCCCTCTAAAAAAAAGTCTTAGTAAGAGAATCTAACTAATTAGACAACTTCAACCGCCGGTTAGAGTTTTTAGATATCTTAAGACCTTATATAACTAAGAAATTTCTAAAGACTCCCTTTTAACCCAACCTTTAACTTATATATATAGAGTATTTATGTTAACAAACGTCTCTAGTGCCTTATTTAGGTTCGCCTTTATTATTACATCTACTAGGTTATCTTAGCCATTAATTTATTAAATCTTAAAGAGTTTTTAACGCTTGTAGGATTGCTAAAGTACTATAATATTAATTATAAGGCGCTTCTCTTTTATAGTACCGAGCTTAACTAAACACTTATAGAGGGAATATGAGTTAGTGCACACAATTATAGGGATAATAGAAAGTTTGAGTCGATCTATAATTATCTTTAGGGTAGTTCCAATTGTAATTGCTATATTAACTCCACTAACTATTCTATATATCTCTAACGCTAAAACACTTTAGGTAACGCGCTTACTCTTAGTTAAGCTCTAATAGATAAGATTGCTATAGATTATAAAGTTATTCTCTCTAGTAAATTTATTTATAATAATAATTTTATATCCTAACTAGGAGCTAAAATCTTTATTATTTATAAACGATCTATTAATAAATACAAAGAGCTTAACGGTAGGAAGATTAATAGGTATATAGAGTAGTCCCTAATTAAGATAGTTTATTTACTAGGAAAGACGTTTATTTAGGGCAAGAACGTCGTCCTTAATTAGTTTCTAGTATTAGGCGGCAATAGAGAGATTAAATAAAGCCTTAGGTTAATAGATAAAAGCAATATAAGCTCTATAAGCACGTTATTCTATATATCCTTACTTTAGGGAACTAACGTTAATAATATTAATCTTCTTACCTTAACCCTTCTAGCGTAAAGCAATAGAATCCTTATTTAGAAAGAGGATGCATCTATTAAAGAGTAATAGTATTATTAAATTAAGCTTTTCTTTTAGCTTTGCTATAAGATTTGCCTTTACTAGCTTATCTTCTTTAAGAGCTAAGAATTAGTTGTCCCCTAAAATAATTATATTATTAGTTTATATGCTAATAATTCCAAACAGAGTTCCTATAGTTATAATAAGGAAGTAAGGATTAAATGTAGAAGTAGTTATTAAAAGCTTCTCTTTATAGTGCTTGCTGTAGGTAGCCTACTAGTAAGTTCCTACCTCTATAATTCTATATAATGGCTTAAGCACAACTATAATTATATCTTTAGGATACTGGTGGCGAATTTACTCCAGAAGGTATGCTAATATTAAGCGCTAAAGGTGCGTCTCTAATTAGGTATAGGCTTAAGTAATATCTCGCAAATAAACCGCCATTCTATTCTTTATTAAGGAGGAAGCTAGCGCAACAATAACTCGCTAACTAGCTCGTTAAATCGTAGGAGATTACGTAAAAATTACCTCCTTACTATTATTGTTATAACCTTAGATAATAAGCCTTAATTTCTTAAATAGGGCGTTAGTAGCTTTGCCTTTAATCTTATTAACTATTCTTAACTTAAAGATACAAACTTTATCGAACTTAGTAGGGTCATACTTCTCGAATTTAAAGACTCCTCTTATAATAAGACCGTCGATCTCCTACTTGTTAGATACTTAGAAAGGAGCTTCTAAGGTTATAATACGACCTTCCTTTTAAAGCTATTTTGCGAGCTTAAAGTTAGCCTTCTCTTTGGCTGTTATAAAGGCTATTAATAACTTAACTCTATTCTTAATGGCGGCAACAAATTATTCTTTAAAATTAATAAGATATTAGTGATTTTGTAATCCCTTCGGGCGACCTCTACCGCGTCGTGGTTATAGTGTATCTACTATAATTGTATTAGGATTATAGTCGTCTTCTAAAGCATATTAATCGTAGTTCTCTTTTAGGGCATCTTCTAGGGTATCCTGTAAAGGCTTAGAATTGTTATCTTTATAGTAAGGCTTAATAACAGTTAAACGGAATTAAGTAGGTCCGTAAGGCATCTAAATAATATAAGTTTAACTATTAATTATAATAAGTTAATATAGGCCTAACCATCCTCCCTTTTTACGCTATACGCGTACTTTAGACTAGAGTGGCAGATTAAGCATAGTTAAGGTATTTAGGCCATTTTTTATTCCTAGTATGTTATTAACCTGGTGTATAGCGTAGAGATATCACACCTCCTTTATTGTCTTGCGAATAGCCTTAGCTTATTATATAATGGAGGGAGATAGTAGAGAATTATTAGTTATTTAAGGGTAGGCGCTAAAGACTAGTAATATAGGTATAAGTTTATCCAGGCTAGCGGAATTATTAATAGCTTTAACAGCTATTTATAAGGTAAGTTCTTTGCTAATATCCTTTAATTTTAAAGAGATAATCTTATATACGCGGCGTAATGGCATATAATATTACTCTACTTTTTTAATACTATTATACGCCTTAACGGGGACTTCCTTAACCTTAATTGCTATTACCTTTATCTGTTATCGGAACTCTATAGATAAGAAGTTCTTTCCTATATTATAGACGATTTAATTAGGGGGTTTTAGGTAGATATTAATCTAGTATAACTAAAGGGTATCCTATGCGTTCCTAGCTAATATATTCTTTAAGAATTATACGGCTTAGAAGAAGGTTAAAAAATTAATAACTTAGAGTACTAGCTTACTGCTAAAATATATAACGTTAACGATAATATAGAAGTTAAAGTTATAGTTATTTTTAAGGGTAAACTTAAATCGGCCAGGGGACTTCTAGTTTATTTAGCAGTAATAGCAGTACTTTATAAGATACTTAATTGCCTTAACCTTAACTTCATAGCCTACTCGTTAAAGAACCCTAAGCAATTAATAAACGGATAGGTGGCTAAAACGACGGTATAGTTGGCGTAATTCCAACTTAGTTAAGTAGCTCTAAGTAATACTCTTTTTTAGTTAATAAAGGAGTAACTAGGGGTAACCCCACTTACGTATAACGGGCACCCAATTATCTCCCTAAATAAGTATATTCTTAAGGTTGTTAAGCCTAACGCCTAACTTATTTATATCTTTAATGTAAAATAGAAACAGAGTGTTTATAGGAATAATATGGAAAGTAATATATCCTAAGGGGGTTTAGACCCTAATTGTGCTAAGAAAAATAGTAGTACCTTTACTAAAGCAAATCGTATATTAGCCTACTGTTAATTAGTTAATCTAAATAAAGCTATTAAGCTGCTAAAGAGCTTAAACTTAAGGTTCTCCTACTATAGATACTCCTGCGGCTTCTGTATCCGGTATAATACTATAAAAGATATACGCTAAGTATCTATCGTTAAAGGAAAACGCGGAACTCTTCTTTAGCTTATTAAAGATATCTAATTTTATAATAGAATGGAGCGTAGATTAATTATTAAGAATAGTGACGGTTTGTATGCTATCTACCTCACTATACTTAGTAAAGTATTGGTTAAGGGAGTAGTCCTTAATTTCTATATCTATAAGGAGCTGTTTGACCTTATTAACCTTACCCTTAAGATCTTTTACGCCTTCGTATTAAACTAGGAAGCTTTAAAAGTAGGCTATAGTGACCTTATAATTTTTAATATTTCTTATATTTTAACGGAACTTGTTATATACCTCTTTTCGCTTATTAAGGGAGTATCTAGTTAACTAGCAATTTGGCTTCTTATAAACATAGCACTTTTTCTAGCAATTACTTTAAAATAAACCTCTATAAGGACCTCTATAATTACCTTATAGTTAATATTAATTATACCTGTTGGTATCACCAGGGATACCTATTCAAATAGGCCAGGATCGTAGTCAAACAGTCTGTGCTGGTTGATACAATAGTTGATGCTTTTTAATTGGAATGAGGAAGGGCGAGGAGCTTAAGACTCCTCGCCACGCTAGTGCCGCGGCGTCACATAACAACCGCTTGCCTCATTCCCAACACTAGCAACTCTTCTTTTATAGTTGCCATCTATATACAAATACTGCTTAACTAGCGTAACAAATATAAATCCTCCTTACTTACTATTGCCATTGTAATATAAGTCTCGCTGTCCTAAAATTTGCCTCTTAAAGCGGCTCGTACAAATGCCTCCAAACTAAAGCTTATAGATTGCTCTTTAGTAAAAATACTAAACTAAGGAGAAGAAGAGAAAGGAGAAAGAATCGTTTAGAAGTAGTAGGCGGATATCTTGCGAAGGCCGCCAAGGCGCTAGTGGTAAGCGAGCCAATAGCGATTTTCTATGCCGGGCATGGAAAATCCTGATTGGCTGGTAGAAGTTAGGGTCGGCAGAGTATAGTAGGAATTTGGCAGGTAGTACGCCCTAGGAAACTATATCGTTAAAATAGGGTTGCGGAGCTAGCGGAGCGTAACTAAATACGGCTAGCTCGAGCAAATGGGAACGATAGTCGACCAATAGGAATGCTCTTGAATTGCCTTTGTCATCGCATCTGCTGGGTTGTCTTGACCACTAATCCATCGAATCCCAAAGAGTTCTTGATGCTCTACGAGGACCTCCATGAGGACCTCTACGAGGACCTCCACAAGGACCTCCATGAGAACCTCTATAAGGACCTCTGCGAGGACCTCCACGAGGACCTCCACGAGGACCTCTACGAGAATCTCCACGAGGATCTCTACGAGGACCTCTACGAGAA